>SXGQ01692565.1_pt1 | contig 22792 bp, 24 predicted proteins | sample 3178371 | NCBI WGS metagenome assembly SXGQ01 (sample SAMN11356859, study PRJNA531348) | freshwater metagenome | isolation source: freshwater sample F1-20 | place: China: Fuxian Lake, Yuxi | collected 2017-12-25 | reverse complement strand
GGGCCTTGCTCGATGTGCAACTCGACGAAAGCATGGGGCGCGATCGAAGGGCACGAAGCCGGTCCGAGGTATCCGATCCGACCGAGTTCGTCGACGAGCCGAGCGCCATCGATGGCCACGACATCGTGAGCCTCTTCGACGCTCATGCCGCCGACGTACACGAGAGAACCGAGCATGTCGGGTTGGAATCGTGCACCTTCCTCATTGGTGAAGAAGGCGACGGCGAGAGGTCGGTCCGGTTCGAGGCCTGCTCGCATGAGGGTTTCGATCACTTCGAGTCCGGCGAGGACTCCGAGATTCCCGTCGTATCGACCGCCGGTACGCACGGTGTCGATGTGTGAGCCGGTCATGACCGGCGCGCCCGACCCCACCTTCCAGACTCCGACCACGTTGCCGACGGCATCGATCGACACCTCGAGACCGAGATCCTTCATCCAGGTGACGACCAGATCCCGTCCTTCCCGGTCGGCGTCGGTCAGAGCCAGACGACAGGACCCCCCGCCCTCGATGGGTCCGATCTGAGCGAGTTCCTCGAGGCGGCCCATGAGTCGGGACGCGTCGATCCGACAGTTGGTCCGTTGGACCTCGATCGTTGCCCCCTTCGACACGACATCACTTTACAATTTGTCAAAGGGAGTCGGGTCGGAGGAATCGCCGATTTCGGGTCCGCCGAATGGCAGAGTCCCAAGGTGACCTGGCTCGAATTGCTGGCCGCCGGAGGCGGAGTACTCCTGGCCGCCGCAGCGCAGTACACGGCAGGATTCGGGTTCTCACTCCTCGGCGTTCCCCTCATCGCGCTGGCGCTCCCGACCCACGATGCCGTGATCATCTCGACCTGGCTCGGCCTCCTCACCAACGGCTTCCAGATGTCCCGGGGCTGGCGAGCCGCCGACCGTTCGACAGTTGGCCGACTCATGGCGGGCACCGTCCTTGGCATACCTCTCGGTCTCGTGGTTTTCACCCGGGTCGACGAGTCGGTCTTGAAAGCAGTGCTCGGGCTCACGGTGCTCGTCGCCACCGGGCTTCTGATCGCTGATTTCCGTTTCCGCCGAGCGGGGAACGGACCCGAATGGGTGGCCGGGGTGGTGTCGGGCGCGTTGTCGGCATCGTTGTCCACCAATGGGCCGCCACTCGTTTTCGTGCTCCAAGCCCGTGGTGTTTCGATGGCGGTGTTCCGCTCGACGCTGGCGGTGGTGTTCACGGGAGCCAACGTGGTGACACTTGTTGGCTTCGGATTCACGGGCGATCTCGATCGAGATACGACTCTGCGAAGTCTGGCCGTCCTTCCCTTCATGATCGGTGGTGTCGCCATCGGATCCCGGTTGCGGCGACTCGTCACCGAATCTTCGGCCCGTCGGCTCGTACTGGGTTTGCTCGCCACCGCCGGTGGGTCGGCCGTTCTCTCGGCCGTGATCGGCTGATCAACTGCCGAAAATCGTGAGCCACTGATCCTTCTTCTTGGGTTTGAGAACGAAGTTGTGGGTGCGCACCTCGGCGAGCGTCTCGGAAGGCGGAACCGAATAGCGGTGTCCGGGAAAGACGACGGTCTGGTCGGGTAGTGAATCGAGGAGCTGGAGACTTTCGAACATCTTCTCGGCGTCACTGCCCGGCAGATCGGTACGACCACAGCCGTCGAGAAACAGGGTGTCACCCGAGATCAGACACCCGCGAACGTGGAAGCACTGACTGCCGGGCGTGTGTCCGGGCGTGTGCACCAGGTCGATGGCGACATCGCCCACGTGAACGCAGTCGCCGGCCTCATGGGACACCAAGTCGCCCTCGGACACTCCGGTCGTTCGCACGACCCAAGGAACTTCGTTCTCGTTCACGTGCACTCGGAACGAACCGGCCTCGAGCAATGTGGTGATCCCCTCGATGCGGTAGCCCATCATCGATCCTCCGACATGGTCCGGGTGGTAGTGCGTTGCCATGACGTCGGTGATCCGCATGTCATCGGCCGCCGCGACACGAACGATGTCGTCGACGGCGTAGGCGGGATCGACCACCGCGCATTCTCCCGTCGAGCGGTCGCCGATCAGATAGACGAAGTTCGCCATCTGGAGAGCGAGGGGATCGCCGATGGCGAAGTCGTGACCCGACAACAATTGACGGAAGTAAAGGTTGTCGTCGGTCGGCACGTCGGCTCCTTCAGGACGATGAACAAGCCGTACGCTAGCGGTCATGTCGACGCCGGTCCGAGGGAGTGAACTGACCACTCTGCGGGCCGGTCAACAGATCCCGTTCGGTGGCAATCGTGTGGTCGAGGTCGACGAACATCTTGCTGCGTCGTTCGTGGCCGGCGATCGTCTGATCGTGGTTCAGGAAACCGGTGATCTGATTCATGTGCCGAGTGGCGTCTCGACGCTCGTCGAAGATGCAGTATCCGCTGCGGTGAGAGCGGCGCCGGAAGTCGCTGTACTGACTGCGGAGCAGATCGGTCGATTCTTCGACGAGTTCGCACGACGACTCGCCGACGACGAGATCTTCCCACTCGTGGCCACCGCCAACGAACTCGATGTCGTTTCGGCGCGTGAGCGCGGGCGCCCGACGGGTCGTCTCGAGCTGTCCCCGAAGATGCGTTCCGACATGATCGACGCACTCCGAATGTGGCGCGATCTCGACATCGCCTCGAGCGCAGTCGATCACCGGGTGAGTCATGCGGGTTGGTCGGTCGAGGAGCGCCGAGCTCCACTCGGGGTCGTCGGCTTCGTCTTCGAGGGTCGTCCGAATGTGTTCGCCGATGCGACCGGCGTTCTGCGATCGGGCAACACGGTGGTCTTCCGGATCGGTAGCGACGCGCTGCGCACCGCACAATCGATTCATCGCGAACTCGTGTCGCCGGCCCTCCGAGCGAGTGGTTTGCCGGATGGTGCGGTCGTCTTGGTCGAATCGGGAGAACGATCGGCCGGACATGCCTTGTTCTCCGATCGCCGTCTCGGATTGGCGGTGGCGAGGGGTAGTGGTGAGGCCGTGGCGCAGCTCGGAGCGGTGGCTCGGCAATCCGGGATTCCGGTGAGCCTGCACGGAACCGGTGGCGCATGGATGTTCGTCGATCGTGGTTTTCCGCCGGACGACCTGTCATCAGTTGTCGATTCGTCTCTCGATCGCAAGGTCTGCAACACCCTGAACGTTCTGTGTCTTCCGACCGGAGACGACGGGGCGCTCGGGGCGGCGATCAGCGGTGTTGCGCGGGCAGCCGAACGCCGTCGGCAGCGTGCGACGATTCACTGTCGGATTGCGGATCGGGCGCGCCTGGAAGGCGCAGTCGCCGACGAACCCGGGTTCTCGGTGGTCGATCATCCCGATCACGACTTCTTGAAGACGGAATGGGAATGGGACGACGATCCCGAATGTTCGGTGATTTTCGTGGATCGTGTCGAGGAAGGCTGTGAGCTGTTCAATCGACACAGCCCGCGCTTCGTCGTATCGGTTCTGTCACCGAATCCGGCCACATTGGAATTGGTGTACGGCCTCGCCGATGCTCCCTTCGTGGGTGACGGATTCACCCGTTGGGTCGATGGCCAGTACGCACTAGGTCGTCCCGAACTCGGCCTGTCGAATTGGCAACACGGGAGGCTTTTCGGCCGGGGCGGAATTCTCTCCGGCGACGGTGTGTTCAGTGTTCGCTACGTCGCCCGCCATTCCGACGCGCGTCAACGACGCTGACTCAGCCCCCAGTGAGCCGGGTGACAACCTTTTGCACGATGCGGGACGGTCGACGACCTCGCGCTTCGACGGCGTCCATGCGGGCCACGGCTTTGGCGAGTCCGTTGACGGCGATCCAACGAGCCGGTTCGGGTTCCCACAGCGGTGATCGATGTCCGACGAAGGGCAAGCGAGTGCGATCCGTGCTCTTTTTGCAGATCAGTTCGGCGAGCGTGCGGCCGGCGAGGAACGACGTGGCCACACCGTCACCGACGTAACCGCCGGCCCGACCGAGCCCGGTACGAGGTTCGTACTCGACCGAGAAGGTCCAGTCCCGAGGGGCACCCAACGGCCCGCCCCAGTGGTGAGTGAATCGGACACCATGCAGAACCGGGAAGAGGTTCAACAACTCTTCTTCGAGATGACGACGGACTCGATCGTCGGTGTCGTACGAAGCCTCGATCCGTGAGCCGAAATGGTAGGGCGCTCCACGTCCGCCGAAGGCGAGGCGACCATCGGCGGTTCGTTGACCGTAGACGATGAGTTGACGGTGATCAGCGAAGGTCGTGCGCTGATCCAGACCGATTTCGTTCCAGATCTCGTCGGACAATGGTTCGGTGGCGATCATGAGTGAATACAAAGGCAGTACCGATCGCTTGCGCCTCGGCAACGTCGTGCCGTAGGCCTCGGTGCAGAGAACAATCGAATCAGCGCCGATGGAGCCGTGATCCGTTTCCACCTCGTGGACGTCGAAGTCGACGACCTCGACACCCTCGTGAATGGCGACCCCTCGGTTCACGAGTGTCTCGACCAAACCGTCGACGAGTTTGCGCGGATGAAGTGCCGCGCAACCCGGCTGGAAGTTCGACTCCGGTCGACCCGCGGCGCGCACGATCCGCGCCGTTGCCTCCGCCGACAACCGAACCATGTGCTCCTCGCCGAGGCCCAAGCGACGTGCGGATGCCAATTCGGCGTCGGCGCGAGCGAGCTGGAACTCATTGCGAATCAGGGAGATCGTTCCACCTTTCCGGTAATCGCAATCGATCCCGAGGCGCGCCGTCGTCTCTCCGATCTCGTCGACCGTCGCCGTCATCGTCTTCTGGAGGTCGAGCGCCACGTCCCGACCGTGCCGGCGTTCGATCTCGTCGAGCGACATGGGAAGAATCGACGAGCACCAACCACCGTTGCGACCACTGGCCCCGAAACCGGCCCGATGTTTGTCGAGAATTCCGATTCGGAGATCGGGCTCGATCTCGGTGAGCGCGAAAGCAGTCCAGAGACCGGTGAAGCCGGCGCCGATCAGAACGACGTCGTATCGGCTGGGCAACGGACTCGGCAACGGCCGAAGGCTGTTCGACGCTTCGTCCCACAGACTCGCCATGGTGGGATCGTACCTAGTGGTCGGCGCGTAGGAAGCAGTTGTCGATGAGCCGAACACCGTCGACGGTTGCGGCAATGAGGGCGACACTGCGGTCGGTGATCGAGTCCGATTCCTGAAAACTGTCGGCATCGAGAACGATCGCGTAATCGACCTTCAATCCGGACGCGGTCAACTGCTCGTACATCGACCGTGACACTTCGGTGGGCGACGCTCCCACGGAACGAGCAGTGTCGCGAGCGAACTCGAGCGCGCGCGGTATGGCGAGGGCCTGCCGACGCGCTGTCTCGGAAAGTCGCACGTTTCGACTCGACAGCGCGAGGCCGTCGTCGTCGCGAACCGTCGGTTCGGTTCGGATCTCCACACCGAGATCGAGATCCGAGTTGAGGCGTTCGATCACCGCAACCTGCTGGAGGTCCTTCTGGCCGAAATAGGCCACGTCTGGGCGGACGGCCGAGAGCAATTTGGTGACGACCGTGGCCACACCGTCGAAGTGACCGGGACGATGCGCTCCTTCGAGGATGCGTCCGAGACGTCCGACCGAGACGACGGTCGAGAAATCCGACGGATACATGGTCTCGTGGTCGGGGACGTACACGATGTCGACGCCGTGCTCACGACAGATTTCGAGGTCCCGTTCGAGGGGCCGAGGGTATCGCTCGAGATCCGACTGCTGGTCGAACTGGAGGGCGTTGACGAAGATGCTCGCCACCACGGTGGCACACGATGCACGAGCCACGTCGAAAAGACTCGCGTGGCCGTCGTGCAGAGCGCCCATGGTCGGCACGAAGCCGATCGGATGAGGGCTTACGGTCAGGGCCCGGTGAACGTCGACCGACGTGTGGGCCAGGATCATTGGAACGAATGATCGACGTCGGGCCAGACGCCCCGGTCGACTTCGTCCACGAAGGACCGAGTCGCTCCGATCACTGCTTCCCGAAGCTGCGCGTACTGCTTGGCGAACTTGTACTGCGAGTCGCAGAGCCCGAGTACGTCGTGAAGCACGAGAACCTGACCCGAACAATGCGGTCCGGCACCGATGCCGATGGTCGGGATACTGATCTTGTCGGTGATCTCGGCGGCGAGATCGAGCGGTACGCCTTCGACGACGATGGCCGCAGCCCCGGCCTGTTCCACGGCATGGGCGTCCTCGAGAAGTCGTTCACGGCCTCCGGCTTCGAATCCGCTTCGCCTCCCCTGGATGCGATGGCCACCCATGCGGTGATAACTCTGCGGCGTGAGGCCGATATGGCCGATCACCGGAATGTCGACGCGGGTGATCGCCTCGATGGTCGCCGCCACGTGGGTGCCCCCTTCGAGCTTCACGCTCTCGGCGCCACTCTTCATGAGAAGGACCGCCGAATCCACGGCTTGTTCAGGACTCGATTGGTACGAACCGAAGGGAAGATCCCCGACGACGAGAGCCTTGGTATGGGCACGCGCCACACAACGAACGTGGTAGGCCATTTCGTCGAGCGAGACGGGAATTGTGTTGCGCTCTCCCTTGACCACCATGGCCAGGGAGTCGCCGACGAGAATCATGTCGACACCCGCCTCGTCGACCAGTCGGGCAAAGGTGACGTCGTATGCCGTGATCATGGAGATGCGACGACCCGACTCGCGCCACTTGGCGAGGTCGGGGACTGTCACCTTCTTGCGATCGGATACGGGCATCATGACCTCGCCGGTGGGGAACCCTTCGGAAACTAGCGAGGCACCCCCCGACGCCCACCGTCGGACGACCGACGTTCTGTGATTTCAGGCTCAGTTCAGCGGGAATCCGCGGAGGGCCGAAGGAACCAGGTCTCGGTAGCCCGGCAGCGAAGGAAGGCCGGATGCCCGCAGCACGGCCAGGGTGCAGGCGCGAGCGAAGACGTCGGCCGCGGCCTCCAGAACATCGTTGAAGAGCGAGGTGCGCGACTCGTCGTCGAGGAGTGAAGCCGACGAACCGATCGGCCGATCGTTCAGCGGTCGACGACTGAGCGAGACCCCGAAGATGGTGTCGCCGTCGTTCATCGAGTGAGCGGGCCGGATCGCGCGTGCCAAGCCGTCGTGTGACACCGCAGCCAATTTCTGGCACTCGGCCTTGGTGAGAATCCCATCCGTGGCCACGAGCCCGATCGTGGTGTTGAGCGACGTGGCCGACGAGATCAAGGGCCGCGAGACGTCCTCGAAATGTCGTCGGAAGCGGTCACGGTCCCTGGCCGTGGGAGCCTGCAGTTCGAGGCCGTCGGTGAACCACGGCAGAGCCGAATCGGGATCGATCACCGAACCGACCGAATTCACTACCGCGAGGGCGGCGACGGTCGTTCCCCGAACGACTCTGGATGCCGAACCGATCCCACCCCGTAAACCGCCGGCGCGCGCTCCGGTTCCGCCCCCCACCGAACCCTGCCGCAACGATCGATCGTTGGCGGCGCGAGCGGCCCGCCAACCGAACTCGGCATCGGGTCGATGATCGAAGCGGCCTCCTCGTCCGAGATCGAAGATCACCGCCGCCGGAACGATGGGAACGACCCAGCCGTCTTGTCGACCGACCGGGAACCCGATGGACTTCGACTCGAGAAAACGCATGACTCCGTCGGCGGCGGAGAGTCCATACGCGCTCCCACCCGAGAGACAAATCGCATCGATGCGATCCATCATGTTGTCGGGTCGGAGCAATTCGGTCTCGCGTGTTCCGGGAGCTCCACCCCGTACGTCGACGCCTCCGATGGCGCCCGGTGGTAGGAGAACGACGGTGGTGCCGGTTCGCCACGTCGAGGATTCGCGTGTGTGATGACCGATACGGATGCCCGGACAGTCGAGGAGCGTTCCTTGAGGCCAGGACTTCGCGAGCGTGGGCACATTCCATCGTCGCAGATCGACCACCGATAGTTTCACCTCGTGGAAAATGGTCCGGCGTTGGCCCCGCCGTCTCGAAGCCGGTGGCGTTGGTTCATGGCTCGCCGGTTCCACCGGACGATCCATCGTTTGTGGGACTTCGTGGTGGAGGCCGGCGCCATTGGCCCCCAGTCACCCAAGGGCCGTCGTTTCGGGTCTTTCGGTGCCGGAAGTGTGATCTGTTTTCCCACGAACACGATCTTCAATGAGCGCTTCATCCGCATCGGCCGGGACACCATGATCGGGCCGCAGTGCACCCTCAGCGCCGGAATGATTCCGGGGCAGGAGTGCATCAGCGATCCGGTGGTCTCGATCGGTGATCGTTGTCTGATCGGCAAGGGGAGCGGGATCGTCGGCCACTTCTCGATCGAGATCGGTGACGACGTCTGGACCGGTCATCACGTCTACATCACCGATCAGAACCACGGATACCAGGACGTCGACCGCCCGGTATCGGTTCAGGTGATGCCAGAACGCCCGGTGCGGATCGGCCGTGGTTCTTGGTTGGGCCACGGTTCGGTCGTCCTGCCGGGAGCCGACATCGGCGAACACGTCGTCGTGGGCGCCAATTCGGTGGTGACCGGAGTGATTCCGAGTTTCTCGGTGGCCGTGGGTAGTCCGGCGCGGGTGATCCGTCGGTACGTGAACGGATCGTGGATCGACGTCGATTGATCAGGCGGTGATCAGACGGCGAGATCGGCCGGTGCCGAGCACGACTTCATCTCGTTGGCCACCGTGAAGTCGTTGATGTATTCCGAGATCGGCGCCCCGTCGATGGTCGTTTCGGGGAACGGCGGATTCTCGTTCCGTCGGAGAATTTCCGTGTACGCGCGGCGGTCGGCGATGAGTTGGCGGTAGTAGCCGGTCCAGGTGGCGACGAGGGCCGCATCATCGGGGCCGTTGGGCGCGGTCTCATTCACGCGCGTGATCATGTCGTCGACGATCACGGTGGCTCGATCGATCAAATCGGCCCGCTCCGCCAATGCATCGGGGCCGGCGTCCTCGATGCGCCGCTCGTCGGCGAGATCGTTGCGGGCGAGATTGGCTTCGCGACAGATGGCTGCGGCCCTCTCGGTCCACTCCCGATCGTCCAGACGAGCGACCGACTGCTTGGGCGGAAAGAAGAGGGCCCAGACCCAAAAGGCCGCAATGGCGAGCGAGATACCGGCCAGCAGCAGTCGAACCCAGGGGCGGGTCATCGTGCCGCAGGCTGGGGTCGATAACTCGTGACGAGTTGGATGAGCGCGCCGGCGACGCCCACCGATGCGGTGATCACCAAGCCGGACCATCCGTCGAACGAGAAGTCGACCGCGTTGTCGAGCGACCAGGCCCCCGCGCCCATGGTGCCAACCGCCAACGAACCGAGGGCGATCGTGGCGCAATACTCCCACCCTTGATTCGGCAAGAAGACGAAGAATCCGACCTTGGCGTGGGCGACGACGATGGCGACGACCATGATTCCGATCACTCCCGCCGCCGCCAACGGAGTGACGAGGCCGACGGCCAGGAGGAGTCCGGCTCCGATCTCGGTTGCGGCTGCGAGTCGGGCCTGCCACTGTGGCCACTTCATCCCGATGCTTCCGAACCATCCTGCGGTTCCCTTCAAGCCTCCACCACCGAACACTTTGTTGTATCCGTGATAGGCGAGGAAGAGGCCGAGACAGAGGCGAAGGATCAACAATCCGAGATTCAGTTGATCGGTGTAGGCAGACGAAGCCGAGATCATGCGACGAGACTAATGAGGTCAACCCGCTCGCCTAGTGTCGACGATGGGAGGACTCGTGGAAATCGTGTTGGTGCGTCATGGTGAACCCGAGTGGGTTCGGGACGATCTGAACGTCGACAATCCTCCACTGACCCCACGAGGTCACCGTCAGGCCGCACGGGCCGCCGAGGTACTCGCCGACGAGAAGTGGGACGAGGTCGTGGTTTCGCCTCTCTTACGGGCCCGACAAACGGCGGCGCCCCTGCTCGACCGTCTCGGTCTCGGAATCGACGAGACGGTGCAGGAGTGGCTCGAAGAGATCCGCAATCCTCTGTGGCACGGAACTCCGCGTGAGAAGGCCGACGCCGCTTACGCCGAGGAGCGTCGGCGACCGGCGCGTGATCGTTGGCGAGGACTCGAAGGTGGTGAGCCGGTTCGTGACTTCGTCGACCGCATCCATCTGAACGCCGGCCTGTTCCTCGCGGAGCGTGGCGTCGAGTCGCTCGGGCACGAACTGCCGGTTTGGCGTTGCACCGATCCCGGCCGACGCATTCTGGTTTTCGCTCACGCCGGCACCAACAGCGTCTTCATGTGTCATCTCCTCGGTCTACCGGTCACGCCTTGGGAGTGGGAGCGGTTCGTTCTCGGACACGGATCGATCAGTCGACTCGTGTCCTACGAGATCGGCGATGGGCACACGTTCGGAGTTGTCCGACTGAGTGATGTGGAACACTTGACCGTGGCCGATCGGACGAACTGAGTCCGAAGGGGGAGTGATGGAAGCCGACCCGCAGAAGTTGAAGCTCTTCAGCTTCTTGGTGTTCTCCAAGCTCGAAGGTGCCGTCACATCGGGGATGGTTCATCTGGGTGATCGTCTCGGCCTGTACCGGGCGCTGGCCTCGGCGGCGCGAGCACTCACGGTCGACGAACTGGCGTCGGTCCTCGAATTGCATCCGCGGTGGGTCGCCGAGTGGGCCCACAACCAGGCCGCGGCGGGGATCATCGAGTTCTCCCGTGGGAACGAGGGGACCGAATGCTTCTCGCTCTCGCCCGAAGCCCGACTCGTGCTGGCCACCGAGGACCATCCGGCTTTCGGGATGGGCATGTTCCATCGCTTGCCCCAGACGATGGGGAGCCTTCATCATCTCCCCGAGTCCTTTCGAACGGGTCTCGGGCGCGACTACGACAGTCACGGACCGGAGGGCGCGGTCGGGATCGAGCGAAGCTTCGAACCCTGGAGCCGAGCTTTCTTGATCCCGCTCGTTCTTCCTGCGCTCGACGGGTTGGTGGACGAACTGGATCGCGGCGCGCGAGTCGCCGACATCGGTTGCGGAGCCGGCGGTGCCGCCATCCAGATGGCCGAGCGCTTTCCGGCGAGTTCATTCGTGGGTTACGACATCTCACGATTCGCCCTCGAGCGGGCCGCCGAGAAGTTGGCCGCGAGTTCGGCGCGCAACGTGTCGTTCTCCGATCCTCGTCGTGATCCGCTCCCGCAGGACGAGTCACTCGACCTGGTGACGGCATTCGATTGTGTCCACGACATGACCCACCCGGCCGAGATGATGAGGGCGATCCGCCGATCTCTCAAGCCTTCCGGACGTTGGTTGCTCGTCGACATCAAGGCGCTCGACACTTTCGAGGAGAACGTCGCCAAGAACCCGATGTCGTCTCTCATGTACGGCATCAGCGTGATGTCGTGCATGTCGTCGGCGATGTCGGTCGAGGGAGGAGCCGGCCTCGGCACTCTCGGATTACCCGAGTCGAAGGCTCGTACCATGGCGATCGATGCTGGTTTCGGCTCGTTCCGTCGTCTCGACATCGATCATTCCGTCAATGCTTTCTACGAGGTGAGACCATGACCATCGATCTGTCCGAAGTTCAGCGGGTTGCCACTGCCCTGAGTCCGTGGGCTCATCTGGCGAGCGTTCGAGGAGACGGATCACCCGACGTCGTTCCCGTACATCCGTGTTGGGAGGGTGACACGATCTGGATCATGGTCGGTCGGGATTCGGTCAAGACCCGCAACGTCTCTGGCAACGACCGCGTCGCATTGCACTGGCAGGTCACCGAGAGTGGTGACGGCGTCGAAGTCTGGGGGCGAGCGACGATTCACGACGATTTGCCGACCAAACGTCGTCTCTGGAACGGAGTTTTCGACTACGACTTGAATGCCTTCGCTCCGGGTGGCCCTGATGGCAGTCCGGACACGGTGTTCATGAAGGTCCAAGTCACCCGCGCGATGGTGATGAAGGCCTACGGAATGGCCGGCATCGACAGGTGGCAGGCAAAGGGGAGTTCGACATGAATCTCGACGAGATCAAAGCGGACAGTCGGCGGTACGGACCATTCGCGTACATCGCGACGACCGGCGCCGACGGTGAGCCGCATCTCGCCCCGGTTGCGGTGAACTGGGTCGATGACGACGTCGTCGCTTTCGTACTGTCCTCGAGCCGAAAGGTCCGCAACGTTCGCGCCAACCCGCGAGCCACGGTTCATTTCGCGGTGGGCGAGGCGACCAGTTGGGACAGTTGCATCGTGTGGGGTGACGCGCGGATCATTGACACCACCGCCGGTCGCATCGAATTGTGGGACAAGATGGGGTACGACTTGAAAGCTTTCGAACCAGGTGGTCCCGAAAGTGACAATCACGTCTTCTTGTCGATCCACGCCAATCGGGCGACGATCCTCCGCTCGTACGGCATGGGTGGTCGGTTCAGCTGGAAACGGAATTCGTGACGTGACCATTCGCGTGTCCTCGCTCAGTCGGTCGCTTCTCGGGCGGGTGGCGATCGTGACCGGAGCGGCATCGGGTATGGGTCGAGCCACGGCCCATGTTCTCGCCGACGAGGGGGTGTCGGTTGCGGTGCTCGATCTTGGTCGTGACCGGGTCGATGCGGTGGTCGACGAAATCACTCACGTTCACGGTGAGGGCCGGGCGGTGGGTTTCGATCTCGACGTGACGGATCGATCGGGAGCCAAGGCCGTGGTCGCCGAGGTGCTCGGTCGCTGGTCGACCATCGACATCCTCGTGAACAATGCCGGAGTCTCGAAGGTTTCCAGTTTGCTGCAGGACGACGATTCGTTCCTCGATGCGTGGCGTTCGACCCTGGAGGTGAACCTCACCGCCTACGCGAACATGGCGCGCCTCGTGGTTCCGACCATGCGGGATCGCATGTTCGGACGAATCGTCAACATCGCCTCGACCGAATCGATCGTCGCCACCGGTGGTCTGGCCGCTTACTCCGCGTCCAAAGCCGGAGTGACCGGACTCACGCGCAGCATGGCGGTCGAACTCGGTCGATTCGGAATCACGACCAACTGTGTGTGTCCGGGTCCGATCAACACCGGCATGACGAGTGGTATTCCCGATGACGCCAAGGAGGCCTACGCCAAACGAAAGGTTCCGCTCCGGCGCTACGGAGACCCCGAAGAGGTTGCCCAGATGACGGTGAGTCTGTGTTTACCGGCCGCGAGTTTCATCAACGGCGCCACACTCGTGGTCGACGGGGGCATGACGATTCGCCACACCTGAATCCGGCGGACGGAGTGTTCAGTTGGCCGGATCGAAAGTGCCGGTGAGGCCGGTGGGTGCGTGGGGGCCGATGATCAATTGCTCGAGGATGCCGAGACCTTCGTCGTCTCCGCAGCGAACTCGGCACAAGGCCTGAATGTGCAGGTGATCGGGTCGGCACGGATCGGACACCGGGAGGTCCCAGGCTTCGGCTCCGACGGCCAGATCGCCTTTCCAGTGACCATGACCCCAGTCGGCATTGAAGTATCCGATGCCCTTCATCTGGAACTCGTACAGAGGCTCGAAACTCAGGTGACGGACCGAGTCATCGGGTTGGGTCAAGTGCAGATCGAACGCCCGAACCCAGCGGGTTCCCGGACGCCAAACGAGTGAGTAATCGACCGACCGTGACGCGACGGCTGGCTGGTCCCCGTCCGGGATGACGAACCCGACCTCGTGCCAACGCTTACCGTCGGCGTACTCGTTGATGTCGAAGTGGGTCGAATGATCAGCGAAGTTGACCGGGGCCCAGAGCCAATAGAACTGGCCGGACGCAAAGGGCGCGCCGGGGTCGCTCGCCGGTCCGATCGGCCGGATTCCCCACGAGCGGTCGCGGGAGCCGTACGAGTCAGCAGCGATTTCATGCCGGTGGCCTTCCACTTCGATCCAGCCCGACCAGTGTCCGAACTGCGTGAGCCGCGTGTAGTCCATCACCGTGCGAATTCCGTTGCGAACGAAGAAGTGCGGCTCCTGAACCGGAGCACTGCGCGCGGTCAGTTCGAGATCGGCCCGAATTCCGTGTTCGGGTGAGTCGACGAGGAGCCGATGGCGCTTCATCGGTTCGACGATCCGGACCTCGATCGGCCCGACGACGTTCGCCCGCGAGCGATCCAGCGGGGCCCGCATCGACGAATGAAGAGATACCTGCCGCTTGCCCTCGAGAATGACCGAGAACGAGGCGTCGGCGATGTGCCGGTTGGGATACAGACCCATCGCGGCGCCGAAGTAGATCGAAGCATCGCGGGTGTAACCGTTGAAGAAGTATCGGTCGTAATGATTCGGATCGCCCGAGGCGGTGAAGGCGATGGGCGCGCTGGATGGGTGGATCGGATAGTCGTCGAATGCTGTGAGCACGGTCACGAGGGTAGTCAGGACCGACTCATACCTCGGCGAAAACGAGGTTCTAGTCTCGGATCGATGCGTTTCTCGGCTCGGGCCTACTCGCGGGTCACTTTCGTGGCTCTCGTCCTGTTGTGCACGATCGTGGTGACCGGAGCCGCGGTTCGTTTGTCGGGTTCCGGTCTCGGATGTTCCGACTGGCCCCGATGCAACAGCCAGAAGTTCATCGACGTGTCATCGACGCACGGAGCGATCGAGCAGGTCAACCGCTTGTTCACGGGCCTCGTAGCCGTCGGGGTCGCCTTGGCCGTTCTGGGTTCGTATCGATTGTCCGAACGTCGGCGGATCCTGGTTCGTCTCTCGTGGGGGCTGGTTGCCGGTGTGATCGGTCAGGTGGTACTGGGCGGGATAGTCGTTCTGACCGACCTTCATCCACTGGCCAATCAGGGTCATTTCGTGCTCTCGATGATCCTCGTCTCGACGGCCACCGTTCTTTGGGAGAATTCCAAGACCAAGGCGATCGGTGAGGTCTGTTCGTCGAAGCCGCTTTCTCCGATGGTTCATCGCCTAGCCGTCGGGGTCGTCGTCGGGGTCGTCGGCAGCATTTTCACGGGCACGGTCGTGACCGGGACCGGACCACACGCCGGGGACGAAGAAGCTCGTCGATTCGGATTCGAGATCGAGTCCGTGGCGCGCGTTCACGGCTCCAGTGTCCTCGTGACGCTAGCCCTTCTACTCGGACTCATCGTCGTGGTTCGTCGTCGGGCCGATTACTGGGACCGACTCGGTGGAGCGCTCGAAGCGCTACTCGCCGTCGGCGCTTTGCAGGCCACCGTGGGTTACGTGCAGTACTTCAACGACATTCCCGCGGTACTGGTCGGCGTGCACGTGGCCGGGGCGACCGCGATGATGATCGCCGTCGTCCGGTTCGCTCATCGGGTCTTCAGTCGACCCGGAGCAGACGCTCCCGTGCCTCTCGAAACTCGATGACCGTTCGTCGAATGATCGAGTCGACCGGTTCGATGCTCTCGATTCGACCCATGACCTGTCCGGTGAGCGCGATGGCGGCCTCCATGTCGCCTCCGAAGTAGAGGTCCATGGCCCGGCTCATTTCGGTGAGGGGGACGTGCTCTTGTTTTTCGAGTGCAGTCGTTCGCTCGGTTCGGATCGCTCGCAGTCCCGGTCGGGAGAAGCGATTGAGAAAGACAGTGTCGGTCTCGGCGCCGTCGATGATCGCCCGTTTCCAGTTGTCGTGAATGGGCGATTCCAGAGCCGACACCATCCGGGTGCCCATCTGGACTCCTTCGGCTCCGAGTGCGAAAGCAGCGGCCATCGAGATGCCATCGCAGATACCTCCGGCGGCGATCACCGGAACGTCGACCTTCGAACAGACGAGAGGCAGGAGAACCATGGTCGAGACGTCGCGGGGATTCTTGAAACCACCTCCCTCGCCACCTTCCACCACGAGGCCGTCGACACCGGCCTCGACGGCCTTCAGTGCCGCGGAGAGTGTGGGCACGACGTGAAAGACCGTGAGTCCGGCGTCCTTCAGGCGCGACGTGTATTGGCGCGGATCGCCGGCCGAGGTGGTCACGAATCGAACGCCCTGATCGACCACGAAATCGACGATGGATGGGTCGCGGACGAACAACTGAGCGATGTTCACGCCGAAGGGCCGGTCGGTGATCTCACGCATCCGGAGTATTTCGTTCCTCACGGCTTCGAGTTCACCCGATGAGGTCTCGATGATTCCGAGGGCACCGGCCCGACTCACGGCACTGGCGAGTTGGGCGCGAGCTATCCATCCCATGGGGGCTTGCACGATCGGGTAGTCGATACCGAGCATGTCGCTCACACGAGTGCGAATCGGAAGGGGATTCGAAGTCATGTCCCGACGGTAGTCGTGGACGACCGAGCCGACCTTCCCGCGAACACCATGCCCGCGCCGACGACCGTGGCGCCGACCCACCCGAGCGGCGCGAGAGTTTCGTGCAGGATCAGAACGGAGCACAGTGCAGCAACCACGGGCTCGAGCAGGGTGAGCATGACGACGAGAGTGGGCGGAATGTGTCGCAGCGACCAGCCGAAAGCAACATACGAGATCGTGAGCGTGACGAGGCCGAGGTAGCCAAGGACAACGAGACCTCGCGGAGACTCGAGGAGATCGATTCCGGTCCACAGCAGAGCCGGGCTCGTGAGGATGCCGGCGCCGAGAAAGAGAGACGCCATCACCGTGGTGGTCGGAACCCCGTGACCGATGAGGATCGATGCCGATTCGGTGTAGGAGGCGTACGCGGCCCCGGCCAGAACTGCCACCACGACGCCACTCGGCACGACCGACAACGAGTCGTATCCGCCGGTGACGAGGAGAACCAACCCGATGACGATCGCGACGGCTGCCACGAACCAGACACGAGGTGGACGGGGGCGCCCGCGGACCGTTCCGATGAGCCAACTCGCCAAGGGACTGGCGCCGATCGTCACCACACTGGCCATCGCAACTCCGGTGCGACGCGTCGCCCAGAAGAATCCGAGTTGGTACACGGCGACTCCGACTGCGCCCACGAGAACCACGCGGCGGTGGGTACGAGAGAACGTGATGGCCGGACGGGCGACGATCGCGAGTCCGGCGCCTCCGACCAGAAGGCGAAGAATGCCCGCGCCCAGCGGGTCGACATCCGAAGAAGCCTGTGCCAGGGCGGTCCCGGTGGTGCCGAAGAGAGCCGACGCCAACAGAACTCCCAACACGGCCACCCGGATGGGCGGTTGGTTTCCGGATCTTTCTCGGCTCACGAACTCTGAACTACCATGCGCAGGGTCCGGCGTTCGTCATGCCGGCTCTCGGGGGATCGTGTGGCCAAGAGGTTGATCAGCAGGTGAATCGCTCGGCTGTCTCCCATCGATTCGTGCGTTGGCTGGGTGCAGTCGTCGCTGCGTTGTCCGTCCTGGCCTTCGGCGCGTCGTCGGCATCGGCCGACGACGGCTACCAGATCCGGATCCAGGTCAAGGAGCAATTCCGCGACGCGACGGGCAAGACCGACAATCAACCGGTCGCCGGAGTCACGATCATGGTGACCGATGCCGGGGGTGTCGAGATCGGTCGGGCCGAGACCGACGACAAGGGCGTGGCGGTGATCCCGGTTCCGGCCAAGGCCGATTACACGGTGACCCTCGACGAGGACACCCTTCCGGATGGTCAGACACTCTCGACGGCCTCGACCGCTGTTCAGCAAGTGACCAAGGATTCCTTCATCACCTCGACCAAGGTGATCAACTTCTTCACCGGGGAGTCCCAGGGGGGCAGCCAGAGTCTCTTCGACAAGCTCGCCCAACGCGGGGTGAACGGAATCCGCCTCGGGTTGGTGCTCGCCATGTGCTCGGTCGGACTGTCGTTGATTTTCGGCACGACCGGGCTCACCAACTTCGCGCACGGCGAGATGGTCACGTTCGGCGGATTGATCGGGTACCTGCTGAACGTCACGGGCATGTCATTCCTCGGGTTCTTGGCTTTCATCCCCGGGGTTCACGACGACGGGTCGTTCCACATCTTGTTGGCCGCACCACTGGCCATCGTGCTCGGTGGGGTGTTCGGTTGGGCCCTCAATGCCGGCATCTTCCTGCGGCTACGCCGTCGGGGAATCGGTCTCGTCACCCAAATGGTGCTCACGGTCGGATTGTCGATTCTGCTTCGGAACTTCTTCCTGTCCCGCTTCGACAGTCGCTCCCGACCCTTCAAGGAGTTCTCCTTGCAGAAGGCATGGGAGATCGGACCAGTCTCGATCACGCCGCGAGATTTCACGGTTTCCGTACTGTCTCTTCTGATCCTGATCGCCGTGGCTCTGAGTCTGCGCTACACGCGGCTCGGCAAGGCCACCCGTGCCGTATCGGACAACCCGGATCTCGCGTCGGCCACGGGAATCGACTCCGAACGGGTTGTTCGACTGGTGTGGATCCTCGGTGGCGCCTTGGCCGCGGCGGGAGGTGTCTTCCGCGGGCTCGACGAACAGGTCAGTTTCGACATGGGCGGCCGCCTCCTCTTCCTGATGTTCGCCGGTATCACCCTCGGTGGACTCGGTTCGGCCTTCGGCGCGCTCGTGGGTGGCTTCGTGGTCGGCGTCATGGTCGAAGTGGCTTCGATGGTCGTGCCCACCGAACTGAAGACGACTCCGGCCCTTCTCATCCTGATTCTCGTCTTGCTCTTCCGACCGCAGGGAATCCTCGGCAAAGCCCAGAGAGTGGGGTAGCAGATGGACTGGACACTGATCATCGAGAACAGCCTGAAGGGCCTCATCGGTATCAACGCGGTGTACTTCGCCATCGCGGCGATCGGAATGAACGTCCAATTCGGATACGCCGGTCTGCTCAACTTCGGACAGGCCGGTTTCATGGCCTGTGGCGCGTACGGCCTCGGCATGACCGCCCACTACTTCGACATTTCTTTCTGGTGGGGTATCCCGCTGGGCATTCTCTTCTCGGTTCTGCTCGGTCTGCTCATGGGCGTCCCGACGCTCCGACTGCGTGCCGACTATCTGGCCATCGTGACCATCGCTTCGGCTGAGATCATCCGCCTCGTCGTGCGGTCGGTGAAGTTCAAGACCTACTTCGGTGGTAGCGACGGCATCAACAGTTTCGCCCAGCCGTTCCGCAAGGTCGGCAACTCGCTCGGGATCGAAGAAGCCGACGAGTACGGCTTCTGGCCGTTCCGTTTCACGGGTCGCGAACTCTGGACGTTGATCGTCGGTTGGATACTCGTCGCGCTACTCGGCTTCTTCGTCTACAAGTTGATGAAGAGCCCGTGGGGACGCGTTCTGAAGGCGATCCGCGAAGACGAAGACGCGGTTCGGTCCCTCGGCAAGAACGTCTACTCGTACAAGATGCAGGCGCTCATCATGGGTGGAGTGATCGGAACGATTTCGGGCATGGTCTTCGCGCTCGACCGTGCGGCCGTGCAACCCGACAACTACAGCCGCGACGTAACCTTCTACATCCTCACTGCGCTCGTCCTCGGTGGAGTTGCCAAGGTTTCGGGTTCGATCGTCGGACCGATGATGTTCTGGGGACTGTTCACGTTCATGGACAACTTCCTGCGCCAGGTCGCCGAAGACCCGATCCACCTCGGCAACATCACGCTCATGAAGTCGACCCAAGTCGGACAGTTGAACTACATCCTCATCGGCCTCACCTTGATCCTTCTCATGGTGTACCGCCCGCAGGGAGTGTTCGGTAATCGTCAGGAGATGGCGTTCGATGGCCGCTGACCGAACCTATTCACCGGTCGCGCAAGCCGCCCGCGTGGCCCTCGACACGTGTGCCCGTGAGCCGGGCGCCAAGAAGCCCGACCCGATTCTGGTGGGTGACGGTGTGCGCCGGCAGTTCGGCGGAATCGTGGCCGTTGATGTCGATCACATCGAGGTGCAGCGGGGATCGATCACCGCGCTCATCGGACCCAACGGGGCGGGCAAGACGACGCTTTTCAACCTTCTGACCGGCTTCGACAAACCGAACACCGGCGCCTGGAGCTTCGACGGGCGGTCGATGGAAAAGGTCGCCTCGCACCGGACGGCCGCGCTGGGCATGGTGCGCACCTTCCAGCTGACCAAGAGTCTCACCAAGTTGTCGGTGATCGAGAACATGCGTCTCGGAGCCACCGATCAGAAGGGCGAGAAGTGGTGGAACGGTCTTTTCTCGGCGATTTGGAAGGGTCAAGAGGACGCGATCACCAAGCGCGCCGAGGATCTCCTGGAGCGCTTCAAGCTCGGTCACATGCGGGACGAATACGCCGGAGCCCTGTCGGGTGGTCAGCGCAAGTTGTTGGAGATGGCGCGTGCACTCATGACCGATCCGACCTTGGTCATGCTCGACGAACCCATGGCGGGCGTGAATCCGGCGCTCAAGCAGAGTCTCAACGAACACATTCGCGGTTTGCGAGACGAGGGGATGACGGTTCTCTTCGTGGAGCACGACATGGACATGGTGCACGACGTGTCCGACTGGGTGATCGTGATGGCCGAGGGGCGGATCATCGCCGAAGGCACGCCGGACGACATTTCGCGGAATCCGGCCGTGATCGACGCTTATCTCGGATCGCATCAGGGTCGTTCGTTGATGGAGGAGAACTCGTGAGTGACGACGTCGTTCTCGATGCAACCGATCTCGTCGCTGGTTACATCCCCGAGGTCAACATCCTGAACGGATGCAACCTGGAGGTCCGGGCCGGCGAGTTCGTCGGGATCATCGGTCCGAATGGTGCCGGTAAGTCCACGTTCCTGAAGGCTGTTCTCGGCCAGTGTAAGGTGCGGTCGGGTGTGATCCGCCTCAACGGCGACGACATCACCGGCCGCAAGGCTCACGAACTGGTGGCCCTCGGAGTGGGTTACGTGCCGCAGAACAAGAACGTGTTTCCGAGCCTGACGGTGCGTGAGAACCTCGAGATGGGCTGCTTCCTGAAGCCCAGTGTCTTCGGCGAACGCTTCGACTACGTGGTGCAGATGTTCCCCAAACTGGGGGAGCGGGCTGCTCAGCGTGCTGGCGCTCTGTCGGGTGGTGAACGCCAGATGGTGGCCATGGGCCGGGCGCTCATGATGCAGCCCAAGATCCTTCTCCTCGACGAACCATCGGCCGGACTCTCGCCGGCATTGCAGGACGAAGTCTTCGTGAACTGTCGGACGATCAACCAGTCGGGGGTCGCGATCCTCATGGTCGAGCAGAACGCCCGCCGCTGTTTGCAGGTGGTCCACCGTGGCTACGTGTTGGATCAGGGTCGCAATGCCTACACCGGTTCCGGTCGCGATCTACTGGCCGATCCGAATGTGATCGAGCTCTACCTCGGAACCCTGGCCAAGGCCACCGGCGGCTGAGCAACTTCTCTCAACAACACACTTCACCAGAACAACAAGGGATCATCGAGGTCGGTACGCGAAAGGGCCCCCGGTTTCCCGGGGGCCCTTCGTTCCGAATCTGACGTGAGTCAGACGACTCGGGTGATCACTTGCCGGCGTCGAAGTTCTCGCCGAGTGCGTTACCCATGTTGCCGTCGGTGCCGTACCAGTTCTTGACCTTCGGGCCGATGCCGCTCTCGACGGCGGTGCGCAGGATGCGGCTGCCCTCGTCGAACGAGATCAGAACGACGCCATCGGGATCGGCGGCGACGACTTCGGCGACTTCAGCGTCGAACGAAGCAGCAGCCGGGTCGTAGGCCTTGACGCCCTTGACCTCGACGCCCGCAGCCTCGAGAACCGACTTCACGACGGCGGCGATGCCGTTGCCGTAAGCGTCGTCGAGGTTGAGGATGTACACCGAAGCGTTTCCGTCTTCCACGATCTGGTTCGCCACGACGGCGCCCTGGAGTCCGTCCGCCGGGGCGTTACGGAAGTACAGGTTGTTGTCGGCGTAATCGCTGAGCGCCGGGCTGGTGTTGGCGGGGCTGAACATGGTGATTCCAGCTGCGGTGATCTTGTCGATCACGGTCAGGGTCACACCCGACGAAGCCGCACCGACGATGGCGTCGACGTTCTCGCTGATCAGACGGTCAGCGGTGGTCGAAGCGATGTCGGTCGAGGTGTCGCCCGAGTCTCCCTGCACGTACAGGACTTCCTTGCCCAGAACGCCGCCAGCGGCGTTGATTTCGCTGATCGCGTACTCGAGACCGGCGTACTCCGGAGCTCCGAGGAAGGCAAGGTTGCCGGTCTCGGGAAGGAGCGAACCGATCGTGAGCTGGCCGTCACCCTCGCGGGTGGCGGTGGTGGTGCCGAGAGCCACGATGGCCGACTCGGGCGCCTGAGCGTCGATCAGGTTGTCATTCGACTCTGCGGTGATGCGGTTGTCCGCACCGAACTCGAGCATCGCGTACGAACCCTGCAGCGGCTCACCGTTTCCGTTGAACTCGTGCGGGCCAGAGATGCCGTCATAGTCCGGGTCGCCACCGGCCTTGATGATGTCCAAGCAAGCGACGAAAGTGGTGCACTTCTCGCCGTCCTTGGTGATGCCGACGATCTCGTCAGCATGCTTGGCACCGTCGGTGCCGGCCTTCTCGACCGCGAGAGCGATCACGATGGCGGCGTCGTACGCCTCACCGGCGTAGTTGAAGTCTTCGAGAGCGGCATTGCCCTTCGACACCCAGAAGTCGGAGACCATCTGGAGCCACTCTTCGCTGACTTCGGCACCCTTGGGTGTGGTGCCCTTCATGCCCTCGAGTTCGCCACCAGCGGCCGGAGCCTCGGTAGCAGGAGCCTCGGTGGCGGGAGCCTCGGAAGCCGGGGTGCTGTCGCCGTCTCCGTCGTCGCCACCGCAGGCTGCGCCTACGAGAGCCAGACCGAGAAGCAGGGCACCAACGCGGCGAGCGCGGGTCTTCTGCATGTTTGTTCTCCCCCTATGGAGATATGGGGCTGATGCCCCGTTGGTTTGGAAGTACCCATGGTAACGGTTACCGCTCGAATTGGGACCTCGAGCCCCTTCGGAGCCGCTCACGGTGGGGTGTTACGGTCGTTGCATGGCCGAAGTCCTCTACGAGGTCAGCGAGCACATCGCGACCATCACGCTGAATGCCCCGGAG
>SXGQ01137950.1_pt1 | contig 22804 bp, 20 predicted proteins | sample 3178371 | NCBI WGS metagenome assembly SXGQ01 (sample SAMN11356859, study PRJNA531348) | freshwater metagenome | isolation source: freshwater sample F1-20 | place: China: Fuxian Lake, Yuxi | collected 2017-12-25 | reverse complement strand
GTGACCCCGCTCTCCCCGGTGCGAGCCAAGCGCAGCGGCAGGTCACCGAAAAGCAGGCGATAGCCCGCGAGAGTGGTCGGATCCTGCAGCGGCCCCTCGACCTCCATCCAGCGGAAGGCGACGCTCGGCGTGCCGTCGGGTGTCATGAGCGGGTTGCGGAAATTGTTCGGGCGCGAGCGGTAGAAGCGGGACGCGTCCGGCACGAGGGTCTCGTTGGCCAGCAACCAAACTTCGCCGAGGTCGTGCACCGCCGGCTCCGGGGTAAGGTCAAAGCCACCGACCCTACGGTTGAGTATGCCGTTGCGGGTGTAGACCGTGATCGGCTCCACGGTCCGCCCCGGGGAAAGCTGGTCGTAGTTCGGAACGTTGGGATTCGGCGGGCGCGGCGTCCCTTTGCGGTCGGCCTCGTCCGCGTACCGCTGCGCGATCCCGCCGGGCGCTGCCCACAGAGTGTACCCGCTGAAGCGGATCCGGTACCGGCCGGCCACTGGGGCCCGGAAGCCGTCCCAGCGGTAGGTGAAGCCGGTGACGTAGTTGCTGGACACCCAGCCGACCGCCTCGCGCTCTCGGAGCGCGGGATCAGCCGGGCCGACGGTCAACGGCGCCTCCAGGCGGCGGACCTCGGGCTGCGGCGTGATCAGGTCGAGAAGCGGATAGGTCATCCGGTCCGGAGACGAGTTGAAGATGCTGCCGCTGAATTTGCCCGTGAGGGTTCGCTGGTCTCGAGCGTAGTGGCGGGTGACGGTGGCCGGCGAGAGCGCGTGCCGGACGCTCAGGACCTGCCGGAAGGCGTGGTCGGCGGCGCTAAGGTAGCGGGCGAGATGGACGTGTGAGACGTCGAGGGCGGACGCAGCCTTGTTGAAGCGGTGCGCCTCGCCGTCCTCAGGGAATTGTCCCCGGAGCTGCAGCCACGGGGCGGAAAGGAGGTCCCGGACCGCGTTCTCGTATTCCAGTGCGTTGAGCCGCCGCGCGCCGCCGCGGCCGGCCGCGGCAATGCGCGCCTGCTCCGCAGCCTGCAGGGATTCGCCGAGTTCCCGCAGAAAGCCTGCGAGCTGCGCCGGTTCGGGCCGGGCCTTGTGCTCCGGGGGCATCTCGCCGGCGGCGGCGCGGTCGTGGATTCGGGCCCAGCGTGCGAGATCTCCCGGGTTGGCCGGGTCCAAGCGCAGCGCACCGAGGTCGAGGCCGCCTTTTCGCTCCACGTCATCGTGGCAGCCGACACAGTGCCGTTCGATAAAGGCATTCGCGCCAGGCGGGAGGGATGCACCCGCGCTGGCGGCCGCGAGGGCCGCGAACAGGAACCGCTGAAACCAGCGCGTCATCCGGCGAATTCGAGGCCCCGGAACGTGCCGGTGGAAGAGGCGAAGCGCTCCGCGGGAATGCCCATCCGCTGCAGCATCGAGACGAAGAGGTTCGGCAACGGATAATTGTGGGCGGTGCTAAACGCGTGGTGGCGGCCGTGGCGGAAGCCGCCCCCGGCGAGCACGGTCGGCAAGTTGAAGCAGGTGTGGGCGTTCGCGTCGCCAAAGTTCGAGCCATAGAGCACCATTGTCCGGTCGAGTAGCGGGCCCCCGTCTTCGCGCGTCGCCTTCAGGTCGGTGAGCAGTTTGGCCAGGAGGCGCATATGCCACTCGTCGATCCGACGGAGCTCGCCCCGCTTCTTCTCCGACTTACCATGGTGGGAGAGATTGTGGTAACCGTCGGTAAGCGTCGATTCCGCGAGCTCCAGCGCGGGGGTGCTCACGCCGTCGAGCATCAGGGTAATGGCGCGGGTTGAGTCGGTCTCGAACGCAAGGCGGGCCAGGTCGTACATCACGCGTACCTTCTCCATGTAGGCCGCGGGGTTAGCCGGGTCGATGGGTACGGGAACATTGACCGCCGGCTTGGGCCGCTGCTCCCAGCCGCGCGAGGCTTGGAGCCGCTGCTCGAGTTCGCGCACGCTGGTGAAATACTGGTCGAGGCGCTCCCGATCTGGGGCGGGTAGGTCGCGGCGGAGGGCGCTGGCTTGGCCGGCCACCGCGTCGAGAATGCTACGCCCGGTGTCGAGCCGGCGCAGTTGTGCGGTGACCTCCGCGGCTGAACCCTGAAGGAAGAGCTGGCGGAACACGTCCGCCGCCTTGTCCTCGGGGGGGATGGCGACGCCGCTGCCGGTCCACGAAAGGCTGCGGGTGCGGGTGTTGACGCCGAGGGTGAGCGAGGGGAAGCGGGTGCGGGTACCGATCTGCTCCGCGATGACCTGATCGAGCGAGATGGTGTTGCGGAACGAGCTGCTGCCGGGGTGGGGGGCGGCGGTGAGGAAGCAGACGTCGGCGGGGTGGCCGCCGTCGACATTCGGATGGGACACGCCGCTAAAGACGGAGAAGTCCGCCCGGTGCTCCCCGAGCAGGCCCAAGTAGGGCGAGGCCGTGTAGCCCGCGCCCGCCTCGGCAGGGAAGAATTGGTCAGCGAGCAGGCCGAGGTTGTTGCAGATGGCGAGCATCCGCCGCGGGGGGCCGGGTACCGGTCCGGGGGCCGGCGCGGCTCGGCCGAGTACCGGGGACATCGCCTGGAGCAGTGGCAGCGAGAGCCCGATACCGGTCGAGCGCAAGAAAGCGCGGCGGGAGAGGGGAATGCGGCTAGCGACGTAGGGGGCGCGCGACGTCTTCACGGCGGAGATGTTGGCGGGCGCGCGGGCGGGAAGCAAGCGCCCCCGGGAAATTGCGTTTGCCCCGCGGGCGAGCGGGGCCCACGGTGCCCGTTCGTCCCGATGTCTGACGCCCAACCCGAGCAAACGCACGACCAGCACGCCGTCCGCCGCCAGAAGCTGGCCGAACTCCGCGCCGCGGGCACCGATCCCTTCCGCGCGAGCTTCAACCCCACGCATTCCTCGGCGCAGGCCCTCCGGGCCCACGTCGCGGGCCAGGATTACACCGTCCCGGTGGCGGTCGCGGGGCGCCTCGTGACAATCCGGGACATGGGTAAGAGCCAGTTCGTGAAGATCCTCGACCAGGACGGCCAAATCCAGCTCTACCTCAAGCGCGACGTCGTGGGGGACGCGGCCTACGCGGCTTTTAAGCGCCTCGACCTAGGAGATATCATTGGGGCGCAAGGCACGCTGTTCACCACCAAGTCCGGCGAGATCACGGTCAAGGTGGACCATTTCTTGCTGCTGGCGAAGGCGCTGCGACCGCTGCCGGAGAAGTGGCACGGGCTCAGCGACCCGGAGCAGGTCTACCGGCAGCGCTACCTCGACGTGATCGTCAACGCGGAGTCTCGGGCGCGATTGTTGCTGCGACCGCGGATTGTGTCCCACATCCGCCGCTTCCTCGAGGATCGTCGATTCCTCGAACTGGAGACGCCGGTGCTGGAGTCGACCCCGGGCGGCGCGGCGGCCCGCCCATTCAAGACGCACCACAACGCTCTAGGGGCCGACTTCTTCCTGCGGATCGCGACGGAGCTACGCCTCAAGCGGATGCTCGTGGGCGGCTTCGACCGGGTGTTCGAGGTCGGGCGCATTTTTCGCAACGAGGGCGTTTCGCGGAAACACAACCCGGAGTTCACGATGCTCGAGGTCTACGAGGCCTATTCGGATTTCCGCGGGATGATGCGGCTGGTGCGGGAACTGCTCGAGTCGCTGGTGCGAGATGTCGTGCGTCCCGCCGACGGGAGCCTGCGCCTGCGCCATGCGCTGAGCGGGCAGGACATCGACTTTGGGGCCCCTTGGCGCGAGGTGCGCTACAAGGACCTCATTCGCGAGGTCACGGGCGATGCCGAATGGTTCACGCGTTCTAAAGCCGAGAAGATCGCCGGCGCGGAACGGCTCGGACTCGGGGTCAATCCGGCTTGGGAGGAGTTTGAGATCACCAACGAGATCTTCTCCAAGCGGATTGAGCCCACGCTGATCCAGCCGACCTTCGTGACCCACCTGCCTCGGGAGCTTTGCCCCTTGGCCAAGCTGACGACGGACGACCCGAGCACGATCGACGTGTTCGAGCTGATCATCGGCGGGATGGAGGTCGCCCCAGCTTATTCGGAGCAGAACGACCCCGACGTGCAGCGGGAGATGTTTGAGCGGCAGGCCGGCGAGGAGCGCCAGAACATCGACCAGGACTTCCTGCTCGCCCTCGAACACGGGATGCCGCCCGCCGGCGGGATGGGCATTGGCATCGACCGGCTCTGCATCCTGCTCACTGGTGCCGAGAGCATCCGGGACGTGATCCTGTTCCCGCAACTGCGCCCCGGCGGCGGCTGATCGCCCGCGGGTGCCGTGCGCCCGCCTCCCGATGCCCTGGTATCTTTACCTCGCCCTGCGCCAGCTGTTCCCTGCGGGTCGGCGCTTCCCGTTTTTTACTGCGATCTCGGTCCTCGGCGTGGCGCTGGGCGTCGGTGTGCTGGTTATCGTAACGAGCGTGATGGGCGGGTTTGGGCACGAGATCCGACGGATGATCGTGCGGACCGAGGGCGAGATTCAAGTGAAGGGGAAGGGGCTGATCGAGGATCCCGCGGTGGTGCTCGCCGCTATCCGGGGCGCACCTGGGGTGGTCGGCGCGTCGCCGTTCGTGGAGGGACCGGTGGCGGCCCTCGCGGCGAACCGGCCGGCTTTCCCGCTCCTGCGCGGCATCGACCCGCTCTCCGTCGGCAGCGTCGCCGAGCTCGGCCGCTACATTCGCGCCGGGAGCTTGGACGAGTTGGACGATGACTCGGTGATTCTCAGCTGGCAGGTAGCCGAGCAGCTCGGGGCCGGCCTCGGGAGTTTGGTAGAGCTCTACTCGCCCCTGCTCTTCGAACGACTGAAGCAAGACGAGGTTATCCTGCCACGCCGTTTTCGGGTGGTGGGACTCTTCGAGATTGGCCACCAGCACCTCGACAGCAGCCTCGCCTTCACGACGCTGCGCGCCGCGCAGGAACTCTACGGGCTGGGACGCGCGGTGCACGGCATCAACGTGCGCCTTGCCCCGGGCTACGATGAGGTTTCCGCCCTGACCGAGGTCAACCGGCTGCTACCACCGGGGACGGAGGCGCTGCCGTGGACGCGGAAATGGGAGAGCTTCCTTTGGGTGCTGAACCTCGAGAAGACCATCACGGCTTTTCTTCTGCTCTTCATTGTCGTGATCGCGGCCTTCTCCGTGATGAGTTCCCTCCTGATCTCGGTTGTGCGCAAAACGCGCGAAATCGGCCTGCTGGGCGCGCTGGGCGCGAGCCGCCGAGGGGTTGCGCTCTGCTTCTGCGCGCAAGCCTTCCTGATCGGGGTCGCGGGCACGCTGCTCGGCCTGGGGGGCGGCTTTACGGTGCTCGCGTGGCGCAACGAGCTTGTGCGGCTGATCGCCCGCGGTCTCGGGCGAGAAGAGACGCTCCGCCAATTCTATCATTTCACCGACCTGCCGGCCCACACGCTGCCGTCCGATCTCGCACTGACGGTGGTGGCAGCGATCGTCATTTCCACCCTGGCCGGACTGCTGCCTGCTTGGCGTGCGAGTCGGCTCAAACCGGTGGAGGCGCTGCGCAGTGAGTGAACTAATTCTTGAGGCGAGTGGGGTGGCGAAGGCCTTCGGAAGTGGGTCCACGCGCATTCCCGTGCTGCGCTCGGTGGACCTAGCGCTGGCGGCGGGCGAGAGCCTGGCGATCCGAGGTGAGTCCGGCTCGGGAAGTCGACGCTGCTGCACCTCCTCGCGGGTCTCGACTTACCCGACGCCGGCTGGATCCGCTGGGGCGCCGCGGCCCCGGAGCCCGCCCGCCGCAGTCGTTACCTAGGACTGGTGTTCCAATCTTTTCATTTGGTCCCCGAGCTCGACGCGCTCGGCAACGTGCTCCTGGCTGCACGGATGCTCGGCGCGCCGGACACCGCAACGCGGCAGCGAGCGGAAACCCTCCTTAGCCAGGTCGGTCTCGCCGGTCGCGCCCGGCATCTTCCTGCCCAGCTCTCGGGGGGGGAACGGCAGCGCGTCGCAGTCGCGCGCGCGCTCATCAATCGCCCGCGGCTGTTGCTCGCCGACGAGCCCACGGGCAACCTCGATGAGCATACGGGCGAAGCAGTCATTGACCTGCTGGTCGGCCTTTGCGCGGAGACGAGTACGGCCCTCGTGCTCGTGACCCACAACGCGGGGCACGCTACCCGTTGCCGAGGCACCCGTACCCTCCACGACGGCATCCTGCGCTAAGCGCTTTCGGATGGCGCCCGCGAGGCGCGCGGCTACCGTCCGCGCATGGTTTCCAGCAAGATCCGGTGCGGCGTGGCGGGGGTCGGCTCGCTCGGCCAGCACCACGCGCGCATCTATGCGGCGCTTCCCGGAGTGGAGTTCGTGGGCGTCTTCGACGCGGATGCGCGTCGCGCGGCGGAGGTTGCCGGCCGCCACGGCGGGCGTGTGTTCCCGGAACTCGCCGCGCTCGGGGCCGCCTGTGACGCGGTCTCCGTGGTCGTGCCGACGGACCGCCACGCGGAGGTGGCGCTTCAGCTGCTGGCGGGCGGCAGCCACCTGCTGATCGAGAAACCGCTCTGCGCCTCGCTCGCTGAGGCGGAACAGGTACTCGCGGCCGCACGCGAGGCCGGGCGCATCGTGCAGGTTGGCCACATCGAGCATTTCAATCCGGTGATGGCGTTCCTTGAACGGGAGATTCTCCGGCCCCGCTACCTCACCGCGGAGCGACTTGCCCCGTACCAGCCGCGCGGCACGGAGGTGGGCGTGGTGCTGGACTTGATGATCCACGACATCGGGATCGTTTTGGCGCTCATCAAGGCCCCTCTCACCCGGATCGACAGCGTGGGCATCCGGGTCTTATCGCGGAGCGAGGATATCGCGAACGCGCGCCTGCAATTCGCCGACGGGTGCGTCGCGAACCTCAGCGCGAGCCGAATGAGCCTGAAGAAAGCGCGCGAGATCCGCATTTTCCAAGAAGATGCCTACCTCTCGCTCGATTTCATGAACCAGGCCGGGCACTTGGTGAAGCGCGAGGATCTCGTCGCGCACGCCATCCGGGTGCGTTCTGGGGAACTCAAGGGGGGTGAGTCCGTGCCCGTGCGGGAGATCCCGATCGAAAAGGGTGAGCCGCTTGCCCTCGAGCTTGCGCACTTCGTCGAGAGTGTCGCGCGGGCCAGCCAGCCCAAGGTTGGGGCCGCGCTCGGGAAAAGCGCCCTGGAGGTCGCCCTCACGATCACCGAGCAGATCCGCGCGGCGGAGCGCGCGCCCTGAGAGCATCCCAATCGTGTCGCGTCCACCCCACTTGATTTTCTCGTTGCCCCCGCCGGTGGACGGCCGCCCGGACGTGCTGGTGATCGCGGGCGAGCACTCTGGGGATGAGCACGCCGCCCGGATGCTGGCCCGATTACTCCGCACGGAACCGGGCCGGAAAATCTCGGCACTCGGTGGTGACCAGTTGCGATTGGCCGGCGCCCAATTGCTGCACGACCTCACGGCGTCCTCCGTGGTCGGACTGGTGGAGGTGTTGCGCAACTATGGCTATTTCCGGCGGCTCTTCGCGGCCCTCGTGAATTGGATCGACGAGTACCGGCCGAGGGTGGTGTGCCTCGTGGATTATCCCGGACTGAACCTCCGGCTGGCCGCTGCGCTGCGGGAGCGGGGTATCTCCCGGGCCGGCGGTGGGGACGTGCGGGTCGTGTACTACATCTCTCCGCAGATCTGGGCCTGGAAGGCGCGGCGGCGCTTCGCGATGGCGCGCGACCTCGACGCGCTGGCAGTGATATTTCCCTTCGAGCCAGGCTGCTACGCGGACACGACACTGCCCGTGGAGTTCGTGGGGCATCCGTTCCTGGATCCCGGGCACCGTCCACCGGTCTTCGCGGACCCCGCGGGCCCTGTGCTACTCTTGCCTGGTAGCCGCCGCCAGGCAGTTGCGCGGATCTTTCCCCACCTGAGCGCAGGGTTTCTGGCCTCGGGCCAGCCGCGCGCCGTCGCGCTGCACCCCGGAGGGGAAATGGCGCGGCTGCTTGCCTCCGCGGGGCCGGCGCCTGCGATCGAGGTCCGGGAGGTACCGCGCGCGGATGCGTCCCCGGTAGGTGCCTCGGCGGTTCTGATGTCGAGCGGCACGATGTCCCTTGAGTGTGCGCTCGCGGGGATTCCCGGGGCGATCGCGTATCGCGCGCACCCCGTAACTTACGTGCTTGGGCGGATGCTGGTGCGAGTTCCGTACCTCGGTATCGCGAACCTGCTGCTGGGCGAGGAGATGTACCCGGAGTTCATTCAAGGGCGCGCCACGCCGCGGGCTTTAGCCGATGCACTACGTCGCTGTGCGGAGGATTCGGTGCAGCGGGAAAGGACGGCAGCGCGGGCCGAGCGGCTGCGCCGGCTCTTGACCGCTCCTGCAGGGTGTGACGCAGCGGGCTGGCTGGCGCGACAGCTGGCCGTAGCTGAGGGCCGCTAACGGCTTTCGGGGATTGAGGCGGCGTCGCTCGTCCGGGGCCGCTCGCTGGCGGGCGCGGCGCTTGGAACGGTGACCTGTGCCGCAATCTGCTGCCAGAGGGCCCGCGCCTTTTCGCCCGCGATGGCGCGGCCCTTGAGGGTCTCGGCCTCGCGCGCGGCGAGGTTCTCCTGCGCGATCCGCGCGAGATCATCGAGGTTGTAGAGAAAGACGTTCTCCAGCTCGGCCACCGTGGGGTCGATGTCGCGCGGGAGCGCCTGGTCGATGAGGAAGAGCGGCCGGTCGGGCCGGCGGGCCATCGCCGCTTGGACCGCGGCGCGGGGCAAAATAATGTCCGGGGCCGACGTCGCGCATACCACGATGTCGAACTCTGCCAAGCGGGCTTCGCGCTGCTCGTAGGGCAGGGCACTGGCGCCGAGGGTAGTCGCGAGTTCCATCGCTCGCACCAGCCGGCGGCTTGCGACCGTGAGGGAGGCGGCGCCTCGACTCTGAAACGCCTTCGCGGTCTTCTCTCCGATCTCGCCGGCTCCGAGCAGGAGGATTCGCGCATCCGCCAGCCCGCCGAAGATGGTCCCCGCCAGTTCGACCGCTACGTTCGCAACACTAACTTGCCCCATCGTGATCGCGGTCTGCGTTCGCACCTGCTTGGCGGCTTGGAAAGCCTTCTGGAAGGCGCGGTTGAGTACGGGCCCCGTGTGCCCAGCGGCCTGGGCGGAGGCATAGGCTTGCTTCATTTGACCGAAGATTTCGGTCTCCCCCAGCATCTGTGAGTCGAGGCCAGCTGCGACCTCGACTAAATGCTGCAAGGCGGCCTCATTACGCAGGTCGAGCTGGAAGCGGGCGAACTCTGCCGGGTCGAAGTTCTGCCACCGGCAGAATGCACCGCCGACCTGCTCGGCTACGTCGTCGCTCGCCGCGACCCCGTAGAACTCGATCCGGTTGCATGTGCTCACGACCGTGAACTCACGTAGCCCGGCCAGGTTGGCCAGCTGGTCGCGAAGTGCGGTCGTGCCGTCTTCGTCGAGCGCCAACCGCTCGCGGACTTCGATCGGCGTGCGGTGGTGGGTTGCCCCGATCACGAAGATATTCCCGGTACTCATCGGGCGGTCGGGGCCGCCGGCGGCGGGACGCGGCCGCGACCCGGTCCCACGGTCACGAGGGATAGCAGCGCGGCCGCATAAAGGATTAGGCAGGCTACCGCGAACCGGCGCGCGAGCAAAACACCGCGCAGCCTCAGCAGGAGGAGCACGAACGCGGCCCCGGCCACGGCCACCGTAACCACAAACTTCTCGAGGTTTACCACCGTCTCAGGCCGCGCCCAATGCGCGGCGCCGACGCTGACCGCGAAGCCAAGGATCGCCGTCCCCGTGGCAAGCAGTCGCACGCCCATGTGGTCCAAGTCGCGGATTGCGGGCAGGAACGAGAACCATCCGCCCAGACGCTTCGACTTCAGCGAAAAGTGCCGCAGCAGAAACATGAGCGAGGTGAGCGCAAGCAGCGCGAAGACGCCGTAGCTGAAGACCGCGAGCGCCGCGTGCAGTTCGATCCACGGATTGTGCCCGAAGATTCGCACGCGCTGGCCTGCGTCCCAACTCGGAAACAGGAGCGAAATCAGGGTGACCGTGGAGGCCAGGCAGGCAGTAAAGTAGCCGAGCAGGCTGAGGCGGAAGGTTGCCCCGACCACGAGGTAGAGGGTGATCGCGGACCACGCAGTGAATTGATAGAGCTCGAACGGGTTGCCGAGGGGGCAACCGCCGACCGCGCGACCGCGCAGGCCGAGCCCGGCCAACTGCGCGAGGTAGCCAAGCAGGATTAGCGCGTAGGTGGCGGCGCCGGCCGGACGCCCCCGCTTGAATAGGGCGATCGACCCCAGGATGAACCCCGCCAAGTAAAGCGCCGCCGCCAGCCAGAGCCAGGTGCGGTCGGTGAAGGGCAGGGTCATCGGAGACGGCAGGCTGGGCGGCGCCGGTTCTCGGGGCAAGCCCCGGCCCTGCGGCTCACCCGTTCCACGGGCGGCTCGGCCGCACCAAGATTTCCTCGACGTTGGCGCGCGTCGGTAGGGAAAGCGCGAACCAAATACACTCCGCGACATCCTCCGCGCGTAACATGCGGGCCCGTGCCTCCGGTGAGGGCGCGGCGGGGCGCTTCGTGAGCAGCGGTGTATCGATGTCTCCCGGGAACACGCAGCAGGCGCGGATGCCCCGGTCGCGCTCCTCGGCATTGATGGTCTGGGTGAGTCCCGTCAGACCGAACTTGGAGATCACGTAGGCCGCTCCGGACTTTGCCGAGGCCTGGCGGCCCGCCTCGGAACCGACGTTTACGATCGTGCCTTGCCCGGCGCGGCGCATTGTCGGCAAGACGGCTTGGACCAGCGCGAGTACGCCGTCGATGTTGGCGGCCATGACGGCCCGGTAGTCCTCCGCGGACAGGACCTCGAGCGAGCGTCGCGGGATATTGTGGCCGGCGGCGTTCACGAGCGCGTCGAGGCGCCCAGTGATGCGTCCTGCCTTCGCCGCGAGCCGGCGGATGGCCTCCGGATCCGCGAGATCGCAGGGCAGGAGATGGAGGCGCGCGCGCTGCGGGGCGGGCACGAGCGCGGCGGTCTCCCGGAGGGTTTCCACCCGACGGCCGCTCGCGGCCACGCTCCAGCCGCCACGCAAGAGTCGCAGGGCGGTGGCGCGACCGACACCGGAGCCGGCTCCGGTGACGAGGGCGAGGGGATGGGAAGAGGAACGGGCGGTAGGCATAAGCTTCAGCGCGGGTCGGCGGCGGCACCCGCGTTCCGGCAGACGGTCAGCGGAAGCTCGGTTAGTAACCGGACCCCCGGCGCCACGTCGAAGTGAGGCGTGACGACGCGGCTTTCTGCGACGACGGGCTCGCAGGTCTCACGGATCTCGTCGAGCCGCCAGCCGAGCCCGTGGGCCAGCAGAGCGACCGAGTGCCGAAACCCAGCGTGCCCGGCCGTGCCGGCGGTGAATCGGTCGCGGAATTCGGCGGGGTCCTGCCCGCTGCCGATCTTCGCCTGCAGTGGCTGGCGGCGGGTACGGGCGTCGACGACCCGTTCCACGTACACCGCGGATACCTCCTTGCAAACGCCCGTCAGGCACAGCGGGAGCACGTCCATCACGAATCCGGGGTTGACGCCGGTGCCCACCAACCGGGCTCCGGTCCGGCGGCAGAGCGCGTCGATCTCCCCGGTCCTCTCCGGCGCGAGCAGGCCCGGAAAGATTAGTTCCTCGCAGGTGGAGGCGACGCTCACTCCCGCCTCGATCGCCGGGAGCACTTGCGCGAAGGAGCGGGTGGCGTCCGAGCCGGCGGTGTGCCGGAGGACATCCGGGAGACCGGCTTGCGCGGCGAGCGCGGCGAAGGTCGGGTGAATGCACGCTGTCGCGGGCAGCGGACACCCCAATGCCTCGCCGACCGGGCGCCCCGCCAGCGCCGGGTCGATCTCGACGGCGCCGACCACCTCCAGGTTCGCGCGTTCAGCGGCAAGCCGGAGAGATTCCTGGCCGATGGCTTCGAGGCCAAATTGGGCGATCTTGATCCGGCGCATCCGGCGAGGCTCAGCACCGGGGCACCACGGGGCAAGGCGAACCCTCCGCGCCTTCCTCGAGCCCCTCGCGCCGGCCGCGGAAGAACGCCTGCAGCAACGTACGGCATTCTGCCTCGAGGACCCCGCCGGCGGTGAGCTCAAGGCGGTGGTTCATTCGGGGTAGCTGATTGAGGTCCGTCGCGCCGCCCAAACACCCCATCTTGGGGTCCGGAACCGCGTAGCAGACCCGCTGGACGCGGCTCATCAGCAGTGCCCCGGAGCACATCGGGCAGGGCTCCTTCGTCACAAATACGGTCGCCCCTTCGAGTCGCCAATCTCCGCGTGCGGCGGCGGCTTGGGTGAGGGCGAGCATCTCCGCGTGGGCGGTCGGGTCTCGGTTTTCCTCCACGGTATTGTGGGCGGCGGCCACGACTTCCCCATCCACCGCGATGATCGCGCCGATCGGCACCTCGCCCGCCCGCCACGCGTCGATCGCCTGGTTGTAGGCGAGGCTCATAAAGAACCCGTCGTCCCGGACCAACTGCGAGGGATGAAGCTTGGGAAACGGGCAGGGAGGCGGGGGCGCGGCCATAAGGCGAGGGCGGGAAGCTTGACTAAGGGTGCCGCCTTCTGGCTTACAAGGGCTTTCGAAAGTCCCTTATGCCCATCATCTCGCTCCCACTCTTCCTTCCGGCCCCCTATGTCGTCTGACAATAACGCGATCGAGGTGGAGGGTAAGGTGGTGGCGGTGCTCCCCGGCACGATGTTCAAGGTTCAGCTCTCGAACGGGCACGTCGTGCTCGCGCACATTTCGGGTAAGCTGCGCAAGAATTTCATCAAGATTGCCGCTGGTGATATGGTGAAGATGGAGATGAGCCCCTACGATCTGGAGAAGGCGCGGATCACCTTCCGGATGAAGGAGCAGAACTCCAATTACACGCCGCCCCCGCGGCGCCGGAATTACTAGGCTGGCGCGGCCTTCTCCGATGCCCGACGACCTGAGCCGCGCGCGGGGTGGTTGGGCCGGTCCGATCGACGCCCTCCTTTCTTTTCTCGGGCTCGAGCGCGGACTTTCCGCCAATACCCTCGCCGCCTACCGGCGCGACCTCGATCAGGCCGCGGCTTTCTTCGCCCGGCACGGGGCGGTGGATTGGGGCGTGGTGACGGGAGACCAGGCGGCGACCTGGCTTCAGTTCCTCGCCGCCGGCGATTACGCCGTGGCGAGCGTGGCGCGAAAACTCTCGGCGCTGCGGATGCTCGCCCGTCAACTGGTTCGGGACGGGGCGCGACCCGATGACTTTACGATCCTGCTGACCAGCCCGCGTCCGGGGCGCAGGGTGCCCCGTACCCTCTCCGCCCCCGAGGTCGCGCGGCTGGTAACGGCGCCGGTGGGGCCGGAACCGCGTTCGCTGCGGGACCGGGCGATTCTGGAGCTGTTCTACTCGAGCGGACTCCGCGTTTCCGAGCTTGCCGGGCTGCTGCTGACGCAGCTCGACCTCGAGGGCGGAGGCCTGCGCGTGTTCGGCAAGGGCTCCAAGGAGCGGGTGGTGCCGGTCGGCCGCCAAGCGTGCGCGGCGCTCCGTGACTACCTCGCGGGCGGCCGGCCTGCGCTGGTGCGGCCTCACACCCGCGGTCACGTGTTCCTTAATCACCGCGGCCGTTTCCTCTCGCGCGTGGCGCTCTGGATGATCGTCAAGGCCCACGCACGGCGCGCCGGCGTCGATCCGCGGGTCAAGCCGCACGACCTGCGGCATTCGTTCGCGACTCACCTGCTGGCGGGCGGCGCGGACCTGCGGGCGATCCAGGAGATGCTGGGCCACGCCAGCATCTCCACCACCCAGATCTATACCGCGGTGGAGCCCCGGCGGCTCGCGGAAGGCCACCGGAAGCACCACCCGCGTGGCCGGGGCGCGGCCTGATTTTGACCGGGGCCGCTCAGGGGAGGGCGAGGGCGATCGCCCCGCGTACATCCTTCTCGCCGAGGCGGGGGACGTTTACCGGCGCATCGACCCCGTCACGTGGAATTTCGTTCGCGAACTGCCCCGTGTCGCCGAGCTGGCGCTGCAACCGCGTAATCTCGGAGCGTAGCTCCGCCAGGCGGCCTGCGTGCGCGGGATCGCCGGCGAGGTTGCGCTGTTCGTTGGGATCGCGGGTGAGGTCGAAAAGCTCCCACGCGTCCTTCTTCCAGTAGTGGATGAGCTTGTGGGTCGCGGTGCGCACGCCGTAGTGGGCGCGGGTGTTGTGGTGGCCCGGGTCGTGATAATACCGGTAGTAGACGGAGGTGCGCCAATCGGTCGGTTCCGCGCCGCGGAGGATCGGCGCCAGAGAACGACCGTGCATCTCGGTGGGGACGGGCAGGCCGGCCAGCTCGAGGAAGGTTGGAGCAAAGTCCGCGTTGAGGGCGAAGCGCTTCGTCACGGAGCCCGCCTTCATGCCCGGCCCGCGCACGAGGAGCGGGATGTGGAAGCCGGCCTCGTACATGAAGCGCTTGTCGTACATCCCGAGATCGCCGAGATACCAGCCGTTGTCGGCGGAGTAAATCACGACGGTATCCTTGGCCAGGCCGGAACGGTCGAGGTACTCGAGCACTTCCCCGACGCTGTCGTCCACGTCCTGCACGCAGGCGAGGTAGTCCTGCATGTAACGCTGGTATTTCCAGCGCACGAGGTCCTTGCCGGATAGGGACTGGCGGGTGCCGTCGGGGAGGGTGATCTCGACCTCGGTGGGCTTGACGTTCAGCCACTGCTGGCGCGCGGGTCCGGGCGCGAGGTCGGCGGGAGGCTCGAGCTTCAGGTCGCGGCGCGTGAGGTCATGGGCGATGGTCTGGCGATTCTCCGGGAGGGCCGCCGGGCGAGTCGCGTAGTCGTCCCAGAGGGTCTCGGGTTCGGGGATGACCCGGTTTCGGAATCGGGCCTTGTTCGCGGCGTCGGGCTCCCAGGCGCGGTGGGGTGCCTTGTGGTGGAGCATGAGGAAGAATGGCCGATCTTTCGGGCGGGTCTCGAGGAACTCGATACCGAGGCGGGTCGTCAGCGGCGAGGCGTGCCCCTGCAGGGTGATCCGGCCATGGGGCGTGAGGAAGTCGGGGTTATGATAGATCCCCTGGCCGGGCAGGATGATCCAACGGTCGAAGCCCGTGGGCATGCTTCCGAGGTGCCACTTGCCGATCATCCCGGTGTGGTAGCCGGCAGCCTGCAGCATCCGCGCGACGTGCGGCTGGGCGCCGTCGAACACGTTGAATACCGGCACGCCGTTGGCGTGGGAATACTTTCCGGTTAGGACAACGGCGCGGCTGGGGGTGCAGATCGAGTTGGTGACGAAGCAGTGCTCGAAGCGGGTGCCTTCGCGGGCGAGGCGGTCGAGGTGGGGCGTCTGGTTCACTTTCGAGCCGTAGGCACTGATCGCGTGCCGCGCATGGTCGTCGGAGAAGATGAACAGGATGTTCGGGCGGCCGGCGGACGCGGCGGAGGCCGCGCTGGCGAGCAGCAGGGGCAGGAGGAGGGAGGGGAGGCGCATCGGGAAAGCGGCGATTCAGGCGGGCGGTACGGGGGGCGTGATGGGTTTGGTGAGCAGCGCGGAATTGAGGCCGGGGAGACGCTCGGAGAACTCCTCGCCCGGCGCGGCCTGCCGCAGGGCGCGCTGGACCATCCCCATCCGGGCATCGAGGTTGTCGATCATCGACACGAAGACCGCCTCTGGCGTGGCGGCGTACACCGCCGCACCCCACTCAGGTTCACCCTGATGGGAGAGGATGATGTGCTCTAGCCGTTCGAGGCGGTCCACGTCCAGCCGCGCCTTCATCCCGTGCTTCCGGGCAAGTTGGTAACCCAAGACCACGTGACCTTGCAGGATGCCGCGGCGGCTCCGGCGCGTCGCGAGGGAACCCTCGTACTCGATCGCCTTCCCGGTGTCGTGGAGGAGGATACCCGCCAGGGCGAGGTCGGCGTCCACCTCTGGATAGAGGGGCAAGAGCGCGCGACAGGCACGGGCCATCCGCACGGTGTGCTCCAAGAGACCGTGCCGGTAGGCATGGTGCATCGCGACCGCCGCGGGTGACCAGCGGAAGGTGGCGCCGATCTCCTCAAAGACCCCGCACACCGTGGCCCGGATCTCCTCCTGTTGAAGCGCGCCGACGCATGCCTCCAGCTCCGCCCAGAGCGCCTGCGGGTCCTCCGGAGCCAACTCGACTAGGTTGTCGATGACGCCCGGGGCGCCCAGCTCCTCCTCGCTGAGGGCGTAGACCTGCTGGAGACGGGGCGAGAGTCGGCCTTGGTAATAGTCGATTTTCGCCTCGATGCGCACCACGCCGCCCTCACCCGCTGCCCGCAGGGCCTCGAAGGCTGGGCTGTCCCCGAAGACCGTGCAGCTGAAGGAGCCGGTGCGGTCTCCGAGCTCGGCGCTCAGGAAGCCGTTCCCGTTGCTGGCGGTCTTCAGCGCGGCCTTCTTCACGACCAGCACGGCGGCGAATGGCCGGCCGCTCGCCTCGGCGCCCAGCGCCTTCAGTTCTCGGACCAGCATCGTAGGGGAGGCATTGCTCATAATTGGGGGCCCGCACATCCTGGATCGCCCGCCCGCGCCTTGACGAGCGCGGTCAGGCCCCGGAAGAACGGGTGGCGGGCGTTTTCCGCCAGCGCGTAAAAAACGGTTTCGGCCGGCAGGAGGTGGCAGCCAAGCCGTGCCAAAGCAGCGAGTGCGGCAGTGGCGTCCGCAGGCCGCCGCGCCCCCACGCAATCGGTGAGCACGGTGACCTCAAGATCCGCGCGGAGCGCATCGATCGCGGTCTGGTAGACGCAGATGGGCGTCTCAATCCCGGTGAGCAGTAGGTGCCGCGGACCGCCGGGAGCGAGGAGCGCCCCGCGCACGGCCGGGTCACTCAGCGCGGAGAAGGTGTCCTTCGCCCAGACCGGCGCGGACGGGGCGATGGCACGGAGGGCGGGCGCGGTAGCGCCGAGTTTCGCTGGCACCTGCTCGGTGAAGGCGACGGGCAGCCCGAGCCCGGTCGCGGCGGCGAGGGCGAACCGGCAATCGCTTGCCAAACGCCCCGCCGGATCGATCGCGGCCAGCAAGCCTGGCTGCAGATCGAGGGCGAGCAGGAGGAGGTCGGAGGGAGGGGAGGGCGCCGCGGCCACGTTCGGCGGAAGTTGGCGGCTGGCGCCGGAGGTGGGAATGTTTTTCTGCGCGCCCGAGCGATCTTCGGGCTAGCCTCCGGCGGGGGTGTGCCTTGTCCTTGCCTTGCCTATGGAGCTATCCCTGCAGCCCGTCGCCAACACCTGCCAGGTATCGGGCGAGCCCTTTGCGGCTGGTGCCCGCGTGGCGAGCCACCTGATCCAGGTCGGGCCGACCCTCGAGATCGTCCGCTGCGATGTACTTGAGCAACACCTTAATGGCTTCACCCCGCCCGGGAAGGTCGCGTGCCGCTGGGTGCAGCCGTTCCGTCCGCGGCGAGCCGGCGAAAATCCCGACCGCGCGCTGAAGCTCACCGCGGAGAGCCTCTTCGTGACCCTCGCGGACCCGACAACCGAGCCCACGCCCGAGAACACGCGGCTGCTGCAGTTCCTCGCGCTGATGCTGGAGCGCAAAAAGGTGTTGCGGCCACGGGGCCGCTCGGCGGACGGCTTACGCCTCCGTTACGAGCACGCCCGATCCAAAGTGGTTTTCGAGGTGCCGGCCGGGGAGCTTACCGCCGAGTTCTTCGTCGCGGTGCAGGAGCAACTCAGCGTGCTCGTGGGGGCGCCCAAGGCGCCGGCGACCACCTTGCCGGCGCCGCCGGATCTGTCGGCAACTCCCGCCCCGAAGGGTAATTAACGACGGACGGGTAGGCCCTGCAGCGCAAGGTAGTCCTTGACCTGCGGGATGGTGAAGGTGCCGAAGTGAAACAGACTCGCGGCGAGCACGGCGCTCGCCTGACCAGCCTCGAGAACTTCCGCAAAGTGGGCCATCGTCCCCGCGCCCCCGCTGGCGATCACGGGAACAGGGACGGCGTCGCTGACCGCGCGGGTGAGCGCGCAATCGTAACCCGCCTGGGTGCCGTCAGCGTCCATGCTCGTGAGCAGGATCTCGCCCGCGCCAAGCGCCACCGCTTCGCGGGCCCAAGCCACCGCATCGAGCGCTGTAGCGTTTCGGCCTCCGTGGGTGTACACGCGCCAAGTGCGGCCGTCCGGCTCCCGCTTGGCATCGATGGCGACCACAATGCACTGAGACCCGAAGCGGTCGGCCGCCTCGCGGATCAGGCGTGGCTCGCGGATGGCGGCAGTGTTGAGCGAAACCTTGTCTGCCCCGCTGCGCAGCATGGCCTCGATGTCGCTCAGTTGCCGCAGGCCACCGCCCACGGTCAAAGGCATGAAGCATTGCTCGGCGGTCGCCGCCACTACCTCCCGCATGATGCCGCGATCGTCGCTTGAGGCGGTGATGTCGAGGAAGACCAGCTCGTCTGCGCCTTGGCGGTCATAGGCCCGCGCGCACTGCACGGGGTCGCCGGCGTCCCGGAGTTCCTGGAACTTTACGCCCTTGACGACGCGTCCGGCGTTGACGTCCAGGCAGGGGATGATGCGCCGGGAGAGCATCGGCGGAGGGCCGCGGCCGCGGGGGCGCCTCAGGCGTCGACGCGGGCGACGTCAGGCTCGAAGTTGACTGCCAACCGGTAGACCTGGCCCGGACGCATGATGAGCGGGTGATCCCGGACCAGCGATTGGAGGTAATGGATTTTGCCGTAGTTGGTGCGATAGGCCGGATCGGCGCTAACGACCTCCGTCTCGCGCCAAGTGGCCTGGAAGTCATCCTTGGCGACGCTGCAGCGGTGGCCCTGCGGACCGAGAGTAATCGTGCCCGTAGCCCGGTAACGGGAGTGGGGGGCGGCGATCGCGAGGACGTACCGGAACTTGTCGAGCGTCACCTGCTGGCGGACGGTGTAGGCGAACTCACAGCCGATCTTGTTACCGGAGAAGGTCCAGTTGATCTTCGCGCTGCCGAGGCCCCGGACGAACTCCTCGCGGGTGTTGATGAGTTCCGGTTGGTCGTAGCGGAAAAAGAAGCTGTTGCGTAGACCGAGGCCGGTTACGCAGTTCTTGCCGTAGAAGGCGGGCAGCGTGACGTGTTCACCGAAAGTCAGCTCCGGCAGTAGAATCGGACAGTAGACGTTATTGGGCCAGTCGAAGATCCCGGGCGAGTGCGGGAAAGAGAGCGAGTCGCTGGTGAGGGTGGAGCCGGAGCTGACCAGCGGGATCTGGAGGTGGAGGCCCGAGTCGGCGTCGCGATACAGGAAGAGGCCCTGCTCCTTGCGGTTGGATTTGTCGAAGATGACGAAGCGGCCGGAGGTACGGGTCGGTTCCACCTTGGGGGCACCAGGGGGCATCTGGACGGTCTTGGCGAGGCGGGACCACTGGCAGAGGTAACGGGCAGCGTCGAAGTTCGCCATCCGCGTGGTGTGGTGGCCGTAGGCGGTGCGCTCCGCGTCACGCAGATCGAGAAAGCCGTGTTCTTGGTCGAGGTAGGTCTCGTAGAAGAACATGAACAGCCGGCGTAGGATGTCGTAATATTTGACCTTCTGGTCATCGGCGATCCAGCCGTCGCGCAGGCCCTGCAGGATGAGGCTGATGCAGTGCATCTGGCCGTAGGCCCCGGCCGCGCGGCCGAAGGCCCACCCGAGGCCGTCCTGACGGACGAGATCGGGCATCATTTTGATGTATTTCTCCGCGTAGGTACGGAGGGTCGGCAGCTTCCGGTCGCGCACGCCGCTGTTGGCGTGGAGCTGGAGCGCGGAGCGGGTGAAGACAAATGCCATCACGCCGTAGAGGTTGAAGTTACCCCCGAGTCCCTCGGTCGAGTCGTCGAAGAAGCCGTTCGAGCTCGTCTGACCGATGCGGTCGCACATCCGCTCGATCAGGCGCGAGGTCTCATCCTTCTTGGAGAGCCCGAGGCTGAAGCGGGCGACCGCCTTGGCGATGTTGAAGGCCTGCCAGTGATTGTCGTAGTCGCTGCGATGGAGCAGGGACTTGTCGATCCGCTGCTGGGTCTCCTCAACGAGTCGTTCCCAGACGGGGTTGCGTTCCTTCGAGGGGCCGAAGGCGAGTAGGCCGAGGGCTGCGTAGGCTAGGCCGTTCTCGGCGGCGGGCTCGGTAAACATCTGCGCCGTAATGCAGCGGGCGGCGAGGTCCACAATATCGTGACCTTTGAGCGTAGTCTCGCCCGTCGCCCGGTAGAATTCGCCGAGGGCGAAGGCGACGTGCCCCGGCTCATCCGGACGGGATTGCTCCTGGTGCGCGGGCAGGATGGTGCCGTCGGGCTGGATAGAGTCGAGGTTGTGGCCCAGCATCGAACGGGCCATGTCGAGACACTGCTCGGAAAAACTATGCATGCGTGGTAGGTCGGGTCGCGGGAGTCAGACGGCGGAGGAAGAGGAGAGGGTAAATTTCAACAAGCGAGGCGGAGCAAGCGGTAATTCGGCCCGCGTTCAGCGGGCGATGAGCTTGAGGAACTCGGCGTTGGTCTTGGTCTTGGAGAGCCGGGCGATCATCGTCTCGGTGGCCTCCTCGATCTTCTGCGCGACGAGCGCGCGGCGGAAAAAGTGGATGCCCTCCAGGGTCTTGGCGTCGATCAGCAGCTCCTCTTTGCGGGTGCCGCTCGCGCCGATGTTGATCGCCGGCCAGAGCCGCATCTCGGCGCACTTGCGGTCGAGCACGAGCTCCATGTTGCCGGTACCCTTGAACTCCTGGAAGATCACGTCGTCCATCCGGCTCCCGGTCTCGACGAGGACGCTGGCGATGATGGTGAGCGAGCCGGCCTCCTCGGTGCGGCGCGCGGTGGCGAACAGCTGGCGCGGCTTCTCGAGGGCGCGGACGTCGAGGCCGCCGGAGCCGGTCCGGCCCGAGTTGCGCGCGGTGTTGTGCGCGCGGGAGAGGCGGGTAATCGAATCGACGAAGAGCACGACGTCGCGGCCCGCCTCGACGAGGCGCTTGGCCCGCTCGATGCAGAGTTCGCCGATGCGGATGTGGTTCTCGATCTGCTCGTCGTTCGAGGAGGCCCAGATCTCGGCGGCCGGCACGCTGCGGCGGAAGTCGGTGACCTCCTCGGGCCGCTCGTCCACCAGCAGGATCATCACGTGGCACTCCGGGTTGTTCTCCAGGACGCCCAACGCCATGTCGCGCAGCAGCGTGGTCTTGCCGGTGCGCGGCGGGGCCACAATCAGGCCGCGGGTGCCCTTGCCGATGGGGCAGAAGAGGTCGACGGCGCGGGTCGTGAGGCGCCCTTCCTTCATCTCCATCCGCAGGTGCTGGTTCGGCGAGATGGTCGTGAGCGTGGTGAACTCGAAACGGGCTCGGCGGTCCTCCAGCGCCACGCCGTCCACCGTCTCGATGAACCGCATCTTCGGGTTAGGGAAGCGGCCGTCGGGCGGGAAGGCGGTGCCGCCGATCATCGAACCGGCGCGGAGCTTGAAGCGTCGGATTAGCTCCTTGGGCACGAAGGTGTCGGTGGGCCGCCGTTTGCAGCCGCGCGCTAGGTTAATCAGCTGACCATTGCCACCGCGTTGCAGGTCGATGTCGAGCACGCCCTCGACGCGGATGGTGTTTTCCGGCGGGGCACCGGCGGCGGGCGCCGCGGGTGCGGCAGGGGCGACGGGCGGGAGGCCAGGGGTGGCGGACGTAGGCGTTTGATCCATATCGGGGAAGTGGCGGCTCAGGGCCCGGGCTTGACGCTCCAAACTTCGGTCGGGATAAAAAACGCGTTCGGCGTCCCTTAAACCCTACAATCCGACACGCACGTGCCAGACCAGACGATTACCTCAGTATCCCGGGAGTCCCGGAAATTCAGGCCTTCGGCCGAGTTCAAAGCCCAAGCGAACCTTGGGAGCGAGAACTTGTATAAGAGGCTCTACGCTGAGTCTGTCAACTCCCCAGAAAAGTTCTGGGATCGTCAGGCTAAGGAGCATCTGGTCTGGCGCAAGGCCTACCGCAAGGTGCTGAAGTGGAATCCCCCGCACGCCCAATGGTTCGTGGGCGGCCGCCTGAACGTGGCCGAGAACTGCCTCGACCGGCATTTGGGCACTGCCCGCGAGAACAAAGCGGCGCTGATCTTTGAGGGGGAGCCGGGCGACGTCCGCACGATCACGTACAAGCAGCTCCACTTCCACGTCTGCCGGATGGCCCACATTCTGGAGAATATGGGCGTCGGCGCCGGCGACCGCGGCGCGCTCTACCTGCCGATGATCCCGGAGGCGGGGATCGCGCTGCTCTCCTGCGCGCGCGTCGGCGCGATCCACACGGTCGTCTTTGGCGGCTTCAGCCCCGAATCCCTCAAGGACCGCATCAACGACTGCAGGGCCAAGCTGGTGATCACCGCTGACGGCGGCTGGCGCCGGGGCAAGGTCATCGAGCTCAAGGCCAACGTGGACAAGGCGGTCGAGGGCACGCCCTCGGTCCAGTCGATCATCGTGGTCAAGCGCTGCGGCAATCCCGTGACGATGGTCGAGGGCCGCGACGTGTGGTGGAAGGAGGCTTGGGAGGGCGCGCCCAACCAGCATAAGGCGAAGGCCTTCGACGCGGAGCACCCGCTCTTCATCCTCTACACGAGCGGTTCCACCGGGAAGCCGAAGGGGGTCCTGCACACCAGCGCGGGCTATCTGCTGGGGGCCAAGCTCAGTTCCCATTACGTCTTCGACCTCAAGGAAAACGACCGCTACTTCTGCTCCGCCGACATCGGTTGGATCACCGGCCACAGCTACGTGGTGTATGGCCTGCTCTCCAACGGGGCGACCGTGTTCATCTACGAGGGGGCACCCAACCATCCCGAGCCCGACCGTTTCTGGGAGATGATCGACCGCCACGGGCTGACGATCCTCTACACGGCGCCGACCGCCATCCGCGCATTCATGCGCTGGGGTGACAACTACGTCCTGCGCCACCGGCTCGACTCGCTGCGCCTGCTCGGCTC
>SXGQ01346122.1_pt1 | contig 22806 bp, 25 predicted proteins | sample 3178371 | NCBI WGS metagenome assembly SXGQ01 (sample SAMN11356859, study PRJNA531348) | freshwater metagenome | isolation source: freshwater sample F1-20 | place: China: Fuxian Lake, Yuxi | collected 2017-12-25 | reverse complement strand
TACTGGCACCGTCCATCGATCCATAGCAGTCGGCTTCGGAAGTGATCTCGCGGCGTCGCGTCCGTGCCTGCTCTTGATTGATGAGTCCCGCGGCCAGATCGGCATCGACGGCCATCTGCTTGCCCGGCAACGCATCGAGGGTGACTCGCGCCGTCACCTCGGAGACGCGCCCGGCACCCGTGGTGACGACCACGAAGTTGATGATGACGAGGATCGCGAAGACGACGATGCCGACGATGTAGTCACCGGCGACTAGTACGGAGCCGAAGGCCTCGATCACATGTCCGGCGGCATCGGTGCCTTCATGTCCGGAGCTGAGCACGACGCGGGTCGAGGCGACGTTGAGCGCAAGGCGCAACAAAGTTGCGAAGAGCAGCACGGTCGGGAAGACCGAGAAGGAAAACGGCCGTGCGGTCGCGATCGCGAGGAACAGAATGACGAGCGACAGGGCGATGTTGAACGTGAAGAACAGATCGAGCAGTAACGGCGGGACGGGAAGCAGCAGCATCCCGAGCAGCAGGAGGAACCCCAACGGGATCGCCACGGCCTCGAGCGGCAACTTCTTGCCGAATTGTCGAAGGTTCGACATCACGCCGAACGGGATATCTGCCATTTTTAGTTCAACTAAATCAACAAGTTATGTGTATTTCGCGCGAGCGCTACCCGGCAAACGGGTACCGCCCCCTTATTGATGTGCAACCTACGTGCCATACGGATTCTCGGCAGTACCGGGAGCGCGGGCTCAAGCCCGGGTATCACGGGTCGACTTTACGGACGTGAACAATCGTATCGCACCAATACTGACCTTCACAGCCGTGGCCTTCTTGGCCGGCTGTGCCTCTACATCCGTGAAAGACCCTCTGGCACCACCCGAGCGTCCTATTAGGCTGAGCGTGACCAGCAAGTCGTGGGAGCGGATCACTCCGCGAACCTCGCTCTTCAGGAACCGCCTCGCCCAACGGCGACCAGTGACGGTCGCGACCGTCCGGCCGCTCGAAGAGCCCGTGGCGACGAAGGGCGCGAGCACGCCGCAGAGCTCTGTCGATCTCACGGCGACGGGTTTCGCGTCGATCACGGCGCAACCTGGCAGCGACGCCGCGCAGCGCAGACTGCAGGCGGCACGTGCAGCCAAGCTCGATGCGTATCGCAACCTCGCCGAACAGCTCTACGGTGTCGAGTTCGCAAGCGATTCGGTCGTCGCCGACAGCCGTGTTCGCGAAGATCACATCCGCGTTCGCATTTCGGGCGTCATCGCCGGCGCGGAGATCGTCCTGCTCGAGCCGCTCGGCAACGACTCGTATCAAGCGACCGTGCGTCTGCCCGCCGCAAAGGCGGCTGCCCTCGCCCGTCGCTAAACCGCTCGCACGGACTATCGTGAACATCTTCAACAGCCGTACCCAACGCCGCAGCGTTTGTGCCGCCGTCGGCCTGCTGCTCTCGCTCGTCGCTCCGACCGTACCCGCGCAACAGCGTGAGCGCGCCCTTGCAGATGCCGCCCTGCAGCGCGATGCCGAAATCCTCCAGCGCTGCCTTGAGTCGCAGCTCGCACCGTGGCAGGTCGAGTCGACCGTGAGCGCGGACGGAAAAATTGCCGACACCGTACGCATGACACGCTGGGGCAGCGTGCCGAACGGCGACTGTGCCTCGCGCATCGCTGCGTCCGGCGGCTCATGCGAATCCCCTCGCGACCTGCAGCGTGTGGTGCGTCTCGAGTTCGACGCCAGCGAAGCGCACCCAGTCTGGTCGGCGAATGACCGAGCTCGGCTCGAAGATCTAATTCCGTCGACGCTCATGAACATGTCTGGCAACGTACAGCTGCGGCCGGCGCATTCACGCGGAGCGGATGCGACCGACGAAGTGCTGCGCGTCCGTCTCGATTACCGCGGCATGTCCGCTCTGCAACGCGACGTCGAGGAGTGGGTTCGTGGCCCGCGCGAGCTGATAGTGACGATGACTCTGGTGGATGCCAGCCGCGGAAATCGCGTTCGCGGCATTCGGACGCTGACGCTGCGACAAAGTCCGCAGCTGCGCGAGCGTTATTCTGCGACTTCGAGCACGCGCTGGATGACGCAGCTGCTCGCGCAGATCGATACAACAGCACAATCGCTCACCGCATCCCTCGCTTGCGATACCCCGTGGCTCGACGTCACCGTTGAACGCGGCAAGATATGGCTGTCGAGTGACGGCTACGCTGGGCTTCGAGAAGGACGCTCCGTGCTGCTCGTCCCGACCGCGGACTCGGCACTCGCGAGTCGCTGGCCGATCGCCCGAATCCGCAATCTCGCGCAGGGAAACCACGCCGAACTCGAGGTCGTCCGCGGGTCAGCGGAGCTCTGCGAAGCCGGTTGCCGCGCGATCCCGCTTTAAGGTTTGCGGATCGCCGGCACTCCCGACTGCAACTCACTGCCGCGACGCTCGATGAGATCACGGAGCGTGGCGATTTCCTGCTTCAATCGAGCAAGCTCGGCAACTGCCGTCTTGAGATCCTTGGCCTGCGTATCGGACAGCACGGCAACCGGACGCGCAACCGAAGACTTGCCCCCGTCGCCCTGCTTCTCCATCGCCGCAAAACGCGCATCGATGCGCGAGATGCCACTCTCTAGCGCGCTCATCGACTTCTCAAGCTGCGCCAGGCGTCTGGACTCTTCGCTCTGACGCGATGCGCTGGAACGCGGCGCCTCGGCGACCGCGCCGCGCAACGATGCGAGCATCTCGTTCAATCGACGAACCTCGAGCTGCTGCAGCGCGAGGCGATCCGTCTTGACCTGCTCGCGCAGCGTCACCACGGCGCGCTGGGTCGTGTCATCGGCGATCGTCTGAAACTTTTCGAGGTTCGATTCGAGCGTCGAGAGGCTTTTTAGGGTGGTCTCGACCTTCTCGATGTTCTCGGCCTGAGCGAGGATGGCCGCATCGAGAGCCGCCGCCCTTTCGTTGAGCTTCGAAAAAACCATCGCGACGACGACTGCCATCACGACACCGACGCTCAGCATGATTGCACCGAAGATTGCCGGTGCGTTACGCACTGCTCGGGTGGTCTCAAGATTGGATTCCACCACGTGCGAGAGACGAGAAATCGCCTCGTGCGTCGACTGCGCGCTGTCGTTTGCCGCATCGGCGGCATCGAGTACGAGCGACGTCAGCGTCTCGAGCGGGCTTTCGCTCGCAGCGTTCGGGGTAGCCTTGGGATCCGCTTGTTCACTCATTTGAATGATCTCCGTGACATCGGGGTGAATGAATCACACCGATCATTTATCGTTCTCTCCGCGTAACCTTCGGGTACGGGCAACCGTGGCGTTGATCCTTTCGCGCAAGGTGTCAGAGAACGTCATTGCCTCGGCGATTCGATTGACTTCAGCCAGCATCGCCTCGGCTTTCTGGTGCGCTTCTTCGATCTGCGACTGACGCTGTTCCACCGATTGCACGAGCGCGTCCACTTTTGCGACCGACGCCTCGAGATTCTCGAGGGTGTTCGCCACGGATACCACGGGGTCAGGCCCCTCTTCGCTCACCGGCGCCCGAGTGATGGGGGTCAGCTCTTGCTCGGCACCGATGAGCTCAGCGGCTCGGAAATCATCGGCGCCGCGATCCACCGCAACGTCGGACACGGCGGAATTCGTCCCGGAGTTCAGTCGATGCACCGGCATGTCACCGGACTTAAAGACGCCGGTGACCTCACCATGAGACGCCCCTGACTCGTGATCGTCCGTACCTGGCAACTTGCTCATGACTTCATCCTCCAACCTTGCGCGGCGGTGCTGTGATGCTGCGAGCCACGCTGGGCTCCACGCGACAGGCACCGAGCCACCAAACTTGAGCGCGTACCGACGCTGCGGCCGACTCGCTCGCAAATGGTCCTACCTGCAGCCGAAACCGTCCGCCCTCCGTCGTCACCTGCACCGGAGTGGTGCGTCCGATCCGCGCGATCAGGACATCGATCGACTCCCGATCGGCGTGAAGACCGCAGTCGTAGACGAGAGGCGCCGATTTCGGAGGGCCCATCAATATCGTCTGTACCGCATAACCCACGAGAATCAACGCAACGACGGCCATCGCGACTTTCACGGGGGTCGCCATCCACCGACGCGACATGGTCTTATCGAAGCCGCGAGTCTCGGCTCGCTCGCGGGCGAGCTCGGCGAGTACATCCGGCATCGGCTCGTCGGCACACATGCTCTCTGGCGCCTTTGGGGCATCCTCGCGAGTCGGCTCGGGCAATGACACGGCCGCGATGATCGGTTCGGCGAAGACCGGCGGCGATTGCGCCTCTGGTAAAACGGCGCCATCGAGGTCCCAGATCATCGCGAGGTCGGTGACCTCGGAAGTCGGTAGATGCTGCAGACCGGTACGAGTGCTGCGTGCGAGCAACACCGTGCGGAAGGAACTACCGCGCAATCCCTGAACGATACGGCGCAGAGAGGCCGCCTCAGCTGCAGACAATGACTCGGCATCATCGATGATCAGCAGATGCGGCGGATAGCGTGCTGCGCTCTCCAGCAAGGCCTCGAGCGGAATGTCGGCCAGCAGCCTATTCGTGGACTGCAACAGTGCCTCGGCGTCACCCGGCGCATGAAACTCGACTCGCGCACCGCCGCTGCGCAATTCGCGGACGAACTCGCGAGAGCTCGCCGAGAGCGACGCGGCAGATGCCGAGCATATCAGCAGCAGCGGTGGCGTACCGCTCAGCACGCACTCGCGTGCCTGAACTGCGTTGTCGGTTGCCGTCATGTGTCTGTCTCCGCCATCGGTTTGCCGAATTCGTCGAACATGTATTCAGGTTCAAGCTTAGTCTGCGGGAGCTCAGGAGTCTGCAAGCCCGGCGTCAATGCACTCAGCCTGAAGACATACGCGAGGATAGCTGCGACCGCTCGGTAGAGTCCTTCAGGGATTGGGTCATCGACTTCGGTCGTAAAATAAATCGCACGCGCTAACGGTGGCGCGGACACGAGCGGGACGCCGGCCAGTTTGGCGCGCTCCTTGATCGATGCTGCGATTTCACCGCGCCCCTTTGCCAGGACTACCGGCACCGCATTTCGCATTTCGTTGTACTCGAGTGCAATAGCAAACTCGGATGGATTGACGATGACGACATCGGCATCCTTAACCTTCTCGAGCATCTTTCCACGACTAAACTCACGTTGCTTGCGGCGAATCTGTCGCTTGACCTCCGGACGCCCCTCGATGTCTTTCATCTCATCGCGCACCTCCTGCTTGGTCATCCGAAGTCGTCGCAGGTAGCTCCACCGCTGATACGGCACATCGAGAAAAGCGATCGCGGCCACCGCAGCGCTCACCAACGTGAAAGTGATCAAGGCCAGCCAAGCGCCCGTGGCAATCATCGGCTCAAGCGCATCACGGGACATGGCCAACATCTCGTCGCGACGCGACCAAAGCACGGCCCCAAGCACTGCGGAAATCACGAAAAACTTCAGCATGTTACGCAGCAATCCCATCCATGCCTGAGCACCAAAGATACGTTTAAGTCCACTCAAGGGATTGAGCTTGCTCAGCTTCGGAGCAGCAGCCTTGCCGGAGAAATTGAAACCCCCATTCATTGCTGCTGCGACTAACACTACGAGTATCGAAGCGATGAAAATCCAGAGAGTCGCCCAGAAACCCTCGAAGAGGCGTTCACCAAAAAGCATCGGCAGATCTTCTGGACTCTCGATCTGCTCACGGGAAAATGTCAGACCGCCCTTCAACAGATCGGAGAACCCGCTGATGATGTCGTCACCGACGAAAATCACTAGCATACAAATCACCAACACTTCCATCGCGCCGCCGAAATCCGGTGAACGAGGAAGTTCCCCGCGCTCGCGGGCCTGCGTCAGACGTCGCGCAGTTGGCTCCTCTGTTTTCTCTTCGCCTTGTCCTTCGTCGGCCATGAGTCAGGTCTCACCAATCAGGCGCGGACGAATGTAGGCGCCCGCTTCCTGCCAAAGCTCAACGATGCGCTCGGCAATCGCCGGCATGAGCACGAACAGCAAGCCGAAGCCAACCAGCAGACTGACTGCGAATCCAACGGCAAAAACATTAAGCGATGGCGTCGCACGAGACAGTGCTCCGACACCGAGGTTAACGGCAAGCAACGCCAGCAACAACGGCGCGGCCAACAACGCAGCGCCCTTGAAGATGATCGTGGAGAACTCGAGTAGCGATGGAATATCGGTTAGCCTGAACTCTCCTGGCGGCATAGCGCGCACGCTTTCGGTGATCATCGCGATCATGATGGTGTGTCCACCGGCAGTCAGGAACACCAAGAGAGCGAGCAGATTCAGAAACTGCGACAGAATGGGTGTTGAGCCGAGAGTGGGATCGAATGACTGCGCGAAGCTGATACCCACCGACATCGAGATTTGCTCGCCCGCAGTCACGACTGCTGCGGTCACAAACTGCAGGGCGAGACCCATGGAAACTCCGATCAGCGCCTCACTCAACAAAAGAAGCAGGTTCGGCTCGCCGTACGGCATTCCCGGATTCGACAGCGACGTCGGGAATACTGGCATTACCACTATGCAAAGCACCGCCGCGTAAATCACTCTGATACGACCGGTTCCCGCCGACTGAGCGAACAGCGGCGCCACCAGAAAAAATGCCGTCAGCCGCGTCAGCGGTAGCAGCATCGATTGCAACCAATTCAGGGTGAGGATGCCCAGGTCGAGCATAGGCTCAAAGCCCAACGTCCGGGATCCGCTCGAATATTCGTCGTGCGAAGTCCACAAGCACTTGCAGCTGCCAACCGCCGATCAGCAATGTCAGCAACATGACGGAAACAAGCTTTGGGAGGAAGCTGAGCGTCATTTCGTTGATGGAGGTCGCCGCCTGGAAGATACCGACGACTACACCTACCAAGAGCACGGTGATGAGGATCGGGCCAGCCACGAGCCCACCGACCCACATGGCCTCACGAACTAGATCGATGACTCCGGTCTCATTCATGGTAGAGGCGCCGCAAAGCTCGCCGCGAGCGATCCAAGGATTAAGGCCCAGCCGTCGACGAGCACAAACAGCAGAAACTTGAATGGTAAGGCGATCATCACTGGCGAAACCATCATCATGCCCATCGACATCAGGACACTAGCGACTACAAGGTCGATGACGAGGAACGGAATATAGATCAGAAAGCCGATCGTGAATGCCGTACGCAATTCACTTGTCAGAAAGGACGGCAGCAGCACACTCAACGGAGTATCGAGCGGTGCTTTCACCGGCGGGGTCTTCGCAAGCTCCATGAAGAGTTTTAAATCCGACTCGCGCGTCTGCGCAAGCATGAACTTTTTCATGGGATCGACTGCACGCTCGAGCGCTGTTTCGAACGGAATGCTCTCCGCAACATACGGTTGCAATGCGACTTTCTGCACTTCGTCGAGCGTCGGTGCCATTACGAAAAAAGTTAGAAAAAGTGCGAGGCCGACGATGACCTGATTCGGCGGTGTCTGTGCTGTGCCGAGCGCTTGACGGAGTAGGCCGAGCACGATGACGATGCGCGTGAAGGCAGTCATTGACAAGACGATTGCCGGCAATAGTGTCAGCAGCGTCATCAACCCGAGTGCCTGAAGCGTCAGGCTGTAGGCCTGACCCCCACCGGCGATCGGCTTGGTACGCAACAATTCGATCGCGGACGCGTCCTGACCGAAAGCGACGGGCGCCGCAATGCAGCATAGTGCCGTCAGGAGCGGCCAAAGGAGCTTTCGAAAGTGCCTCACGGACGATCGCCCTCGTCGTGAGTCTCGTCTACTTCGACCGTGGCGATCTTGGAAATCGAGCCTGGAGTCACGCCGAGCAGATGATCTCGACCAGCAAACCGGACGACTACGAGTTTCTCGCGTGTACCGAGCGATGCATGGGCGGTGATGCTGAGTGCACTGCGAGACGAAGCTTGATTGCCGAAACGTAAACGTCTCAGCATCCAGATCGCCAGAGCGAGCAGACCACCGACGAGTAGCAGGGCAGTGATGTAACGGACCGGATCCATATGCGGAGACCCTGATCTTACAGATGCTTGACGCGGTCTTCCGGATCGACCACCTGGGTCAAGCGGATCCCGTAGCGTTCGTTGACCAGAACGACTTCGCCGCGGGCAATAACCGTGTTGTTAACGCAGACATCGAGCGGCTCACCCGCGACCCGGTCGAGCTCGACGACGCTGCCCTGACCAAGGCGCAGCAGGTCACGGATACGCAGCATGGAACGACCGACTTCGACGGATACGCTCACCGCTACGTTCTGAATCAATTCGAGCTGAACTGCGGACTCCGAGCCGCCCTCGCCCTTGGAGATATTGCTCATCGCTGACTCGTTCATGCTGCCGTTGCTCCTGCGGTCTTTCCTGTTAGCGTCGCTGCACGCTTGCGCCGCGCAGCGGTGTTATTACCGACGGCTTCCGACTCCTCGGAATGCTCGGTAACCGTATGCTCTAATGCGCTCTTGATTTCTTCCGGCGGATCGACAACCCGCTCGATACGAAATGCCGCGTTACCATCGGCCGAGCCGTATTCCGCATCGAAAACGTGCGATGACTGTACGAGAACCTTGACGCTCGGCGGTGGCTTAAACCACAGCGTATCGCCCGATCGGATCGCAGCGAGATCGAGCGCCGAAATGCGAAGAGTGACGAGTTGCGCAACCATCTCGAGTTCAGCATCGGAGACCGCATCGCTTAGTTGGTCGGACCATCGAGCGGCGAGCTTCTCGTCACGCTCGCCGGCCTGCAAGCGGCCGCGCAGTAGCAAACGTATAGGCTTCAGAGCGGAAAATGGATACATGACCGTCAACTGTCCACGAACATCGGAACCGAGCTCGAGCTCGAACCGGCTAACGACGACCGTTTCACGATCCTCACCGATCTGAGCGAACGCCGGATTGATTTCACGGCTGACAAATTCCGGATTTAGCCCATACACGGGTGCCCAAGCTTCGCGTAGATTGTCGAAAACGGACTCGAGTAGCAACTGGATGATGCGCTCCTCGGTCGGCGTGAAACCGCGCAAGGGTGATAGTTCGAGCGCGCTGCCACCGTGTCCGCCGAAGAAGCTGTCGACGGCGCCATAGACAATCGAGGGCTCAAGCGTTACAAGGCCGTAACCTCGAAGCGGCGGGAAGCGGACGATATTGACGTTGCAGGGTGAAGGCAGAGACTTCAGATAAGCATTGAAGGTCATCACGTCGAACGGCATCACTGTGACCTTCACCGCCTGGCGAAGCAACGTCAATAAGCTACCGCGGAACTGTCGCGAGAACCGATCATTGATCATCTCGAGAGCAGCAAGTTGCCCGCGAGAAGTAGTGTCGTTGGCGATGAGGCTGTACAGCTGTACTCCCGAAGAGGAACTCTCGGCAGCAGACGTATCGAGATCACCGCTTTCCATGGCTTCAACCAGTGCGGTGACTTCCTCTTTGCTGAGGACTTGACCGGACATAGACATGTATTTCTTCGTTTACTGGAACACAAAATGAGTGAACATCACTTCGTCGATACCGCCGAAGTCTTCATTACGAATCAGTACGTCGTTGATAGCGTCGCGCAAGGCTTCCGCCAACTTGGCACGGCCCTCGACGGAGGCCATTTCCTCCTCACCGAATTGGCCCGAGGTCGCAACGATGGCGGCCTCGATGGCGATCTGGTGCTTCGTGACCCGCTCGACGATCGTGTTACCGTAGAACGTCTTGTACGCGACCCTGAACTGCACGAACTTCCGTGAGTTCGGCACGTTCAGCGTGAAGTCACGCTCTTTGCCGTCGGCGCCGGTGATCGGCTTGTAGGTCGCCGCAAACTTCTCGCTCTCGGGAACTTCCGCTGACGCTTTTTCTTCGCCACCGCCCGCTTCGCCGTGCTCGCCCGCAGCAGCGTCGCCGCCATGTTCACTCTCTGCGCCGCCGCCGTGCTCACCACCTTCAGCACCAGCTTTCGCTTCGGCCGCGGGCGGATTGAAAAATCCTGTGAAATACAGGGTGGCTCCCACCGAGGCGCCGATCAGGGCGATCGCGCCGGCAGCGATCATCACGAAGAAAATCAGCTTCGATTTCTTGCTCGGCGCGCCCTCTTCACCCGCCGGAGCGGTCGCTTCGGGAGCCTTCTTCTTGTCATCCTTTTTGTCTGCCATCGCTTTATACCATCAGTAAGAATTAGGTTTAAGGTCAAACGAATAAATCGACTGCGCCCGAAGCGAGATCCTTGCGGGGCATAATGCGTGAAGCACCCACTTCGGCGACAGCATCAACGTCGTCGATCCGACCGCGGAGGGAGCCTTGGGAGAACATTTTACGGGCAGGCTCGCTGAATGCGCGCGATCCCGATTGGCCGAAAGTCCATCCCGCGAGTTGCAAGCCCGCTGACTCGAGCGACTCGCGTAGCCGCGGCAAACCAGATTCGAGCAAGGCACGCACCTCGCCATTAGCGACACCTACGTTCGCTGCAACGACATTGCCTCGCAACGTCAGATCAATATCCATCGCGCCCAGGTTGACGGGCTCGAGCTGTAGACTGACGCTCCAATTCGCATCACGGATCTGTCGGAGTACGCGCTGCGCAACAGCATCAGAGAACGCCTGCACGCGCTCATCGAAAGTCAGCTTGAGATCGGGCAGGCTCAGTACCCGCGAGGCATCACCGGGGGCGCCCGACACTGTAGGTATCGCTGGAGGCGAATCGCGAGTCATCGAAATCGGCGATCCGAACGCGGAAAGGTCGGGAGACTCCGCGAGGGTTGGAGTAGCGATCGAAAAGGCCATCTCGGAGATCGCCGAGGGCCGTGCAAAATGTCTCTGCGGTTGATCCCCGGAAGCCCCGTCGCCGCCGCTCGCCGTTATCCAGGGCGCAGTATCAGTACCCATTGGCATCATACCCCGCAATACGGGCAGCGACTCTGACGACGATTTCCGGTCGATCGGTTGCGAGCGAACCGACGGCGACTCCGACTCGAGCGAAGCCACGGACGCCGTCGTCACGGTCGAGCGTACCCGTAATTGTTCGATCGTCGAGGCGGGCGTTGCATTCATCGGCGACGTCGACACGGGCTGCGCGGGCGGCAGTTCCGCAAGTCCCGACGCAGTGGCGACGATATAACTGTCGTCGATCGACTGGCCTGCCTCGGTTGTCGCCGCAGACATTATGGCTGATGTTCCTGCGACCGGCCCGATCGCAGCCGATAAACGCGAGCGCCACAGCAATAAATCTTCATCCGCAATCGGCGAGGCATTCGCATTCATGCCGGCCGCATTCACGCCGGGCGCATTCAGGCCGGGCACAGTCTCGCCTGACACGTCGACGTCAACGCCGACCACGGTCGGATCAGTACTGGCGGTCGACGCGCTTCTCGCAGCAAGTATATCCATCGCGCCGATCTCGGCGCGTGTGGTCACCGACATCGCCGTCGGTGCAAGCACCGGCGGCGAAAGTACCGATGAAATCGCCGGGTTGGCGACATCTGCGACCGGATCCGTACCCGGCGGCGAAAGTACCGATGAAATCGCCGGGTTGGCGACATCTGCGACCGGATCCGTACCCGGCGGCGAAAGTACCGATGAAATCGCCGGGTTGGCGACATCTGCGACCGGATCCGTACCCGGCGTCGACTTCGCCTCAGCGGAGATCTCCGCTGACGGGGCCGTCTCGCTCAGCAGCAGGCGGGCGAGATCCCGATCGATCCCCATCCCGACAGCAAATTCTTCGAGGTTCTTATCCGAGACGGACACCACCCGCAAGCCCGCCCGACCCGCCGGACGGTCCGGCAAATCCGGCAAAGCCTTGCCGGCGTCGACGGTCTCGTCCGTCGCTGCAACATCGTCGACGGCCTCGGCCGAAGCCGACGTAGGCGCCGAGGCCTCGCGCATAGCCGCCGAAAAAGCCGGTCCATCCGCAGCCGAAAATGGCACTTCTCCCAGCTTTTCGAGCGGGTTTTTGCTTGTCGGAGCCGAGGATCCGATCGCGTTCAACAGTGCTTCTGGGACAGCCATGGTTACGGAGTTTTATTGCCGGTTGAGGAGGACAACCGAGGGATTGCAACTTGGATGCCAAGATGGCTCGAGCGGATCCGCTGAGCGACATCATCGAGGGCTTTTTGCTCTGTCGCCTCCGCCTCGCGACGCGCGTCCCGCCCCGCCCTATCCGCGACATGTTCCAGCGCATCAGCGAATTGTCGTTTCTCGCGACCCTCCTCAAGGGCTGCCTCGAGGAGAAACTCGGCCTGTGCGACCTCATTCTGCTGTTTATCGGATAGCTCGGTCAGCCAACCGGAAAAACTACGATAGAGCCGCAGGCTGCCCACCGTCTGCCCCGCTCTCTCCCTCTGCTCTACCATCGAACCGTAGTCGCCAAGATAGCGTTGCACCGTCTCGAGCCGGTTTTGTTCCGTATGCAGCGTGCGACGCCGGTCAGCAGCAGCGCCTTCCGCCACCGTCGCCAGCAACTCGCCGATCCGCGCAATGCGTCCGAGTCGATCTGCTCGCTGGCGGGTACGTGTGCTCACGAGAGCACCTCTGCCAACTGCCGGAATCCGCCGTCGTACCCGACCCGCTCATCGACGTCCTGTTGCAGGAAGGCTTGCAAGGCACCGCGGCGTTGCAGAGCCTCATCTAGCTCCGGATTCGAGCCCGAACGATACGCACCGACGGACACGAGATCGCGATTTTCCTCCCACGTGGCCATCAGCCGACGGAACTTCCGCACGAGCGTGCGTTGCTCGCTCGTAATCAATCGACTCGCCAAGCGTGATACCGATACGCTGATATCGATCGCTGGATACTGGCCCATCGCAGCGAGCTCTCGCGACAGCAGTACGTGGCCGTCGAGAATAGCGCGCGCTGCATCGACGATCGGATCGTTCGCATCATCGCCCTCGGCCAGAATCGTGTAGATACCGGTGACGCTGCCGCCGCTCGCAACGCTGCCTGCACGCTCAATTAGTTCATTGATCAACGAAAATACCGAGGGGGTGTAACCCTTCGTTGTCGGGGGCTCCCCGACAGCAAGACCGACCTCGCGTTGAGCGTGCGCGACACGCGTCAGAGAATCCATGAGCAGTAAGACGTTCTTGCCTTGATCCCGGAAGTACTCGGCAATCGCGCAAGTGTAGTGCGTGGCACGCAAACGGATCACGGGCGAGCAATCTCCGGGCGCAGCAACCACAACCGCCCGCTTGCGGCCTTCTTCGCCCAGCGTCTCGGTAACGAAGTCGAGCACCTCACGCCCACGCTCTCCGATCATGCCAATGACAACCACATCGGCAGCCGTGAAGCGCGTCATCATGCCGAGCAATATGCTTTTGCCGACGCCGCTGCCAGCGATCAGACCGATACGCTGACCCTGACCGATGGTCAAAAAGGAATTGATGGCGCGGATGCCGACGTCGAGCACGCCATTGATCGGCGCCCTTTGAAGAGGGTTTTTTCGCTCGCCTCGCAGCGTCACATACACTGAGGGTTCGATCTGCTCGCCACCATCAAGTGGCTGTCCGAGACCGTCGACCACACGGCCAAGCAGCGCATCACCCACACCGACGCGAGCGGTTTGAGTGATGACCCGCACGCCCGTACCAGGTAACAGACCATGCAACGTGGCAAGCGGCATAAGCATGACTTCTTCGCCATTGAATCCGACTACTTCGCAGGTGATGCCCTCGCCCTGCTCTGCCATCACCTCGCAGTACGCACCGAGCGGCGCACGTACGCCACGCGCTCCAAGCAACATACCGGTCACGCGCGTCAAAACGCCACAGACCCCCGGCGGCGGTAAGCTGATCCTCGCGATTCGTTCGCCGAGATTTTCAATCAGTGCTGAACTCACGCAGGAGCCTCGCGCAGGAGGTCGGCAGCCGCGGCAAGCACGGCGTCCTTGGCGAAACGGACACGATTCTCGAATCGATCGTCCACAACCTTGTTTTCGCTGCTCGCGATGGCGCCCGCTCGCGGCACGAGCGAGTCAGACACGAAAGTTATCGATGATGGCTTCACAGCCGAGCGCTCGAGCACCGCGAGATCCTCGGGGTTCATACGAACCTCGAGCGCAGGGAACGGTAGCGGAGAATCCGCCTCTGCACCGGCGGGTTGGATCGCGGCGGTCACGGCCTCGAGGTAGCGCTGTAATCCTTGAGCATCGGCGAGCACCTGACGCGCTAGCTCACTGCCGATGTGTAAGCTCGCCCGCGCCAGCGGTGCCACCCACCGTCGCTCGAGATCCGCCTGTGCGTCGCTGACAGCGCGTCCCGCGGCATCAAGGGCGGCAATCGCTTGATCAAGCGCAGTAACGAGCTCGGCTTGGCCGACCTCTCGTCCACGCTGTTCGGCCTCGGCAACCAGCCGAGCGACTTCCTCATCCGATACGCCAATGGCTGACGATGCGACTGCCTCGGCGGGGATCTCGACGCGCATGTCGTTCACCCCAAAACCTTCGGCATCGCCGCTGGCTATCGTAAAAGCGTTCGTCTGTGATGAACGCGGATCGCTCTCTTGCTGCCGGGCGTATTCCCGAAGCAGAAATCCCGCTCGCTTCGCCGCAAAGTGACGCGCAGAAAACTGGCTGGCAGCCTCCGCCTCCGGCTTGCGGCTCGTATTTGCTGGGACGAAGGGTCCCGGCTTGCGGGCCTGAGGACTGCTGGAATCAATCACCGCGTCGCATCCTCATCAGACGTAATCGGCGCCACGGCCTGAGAGCATCATTTCGCCGGCATCTGAGAGTTTGCGTGCGGTGCGCAGAATCTGTTTTCTCGCCTCTTCGACGTCCGAAAGCCGCATCGGGCCCTTACTGTCCATCTCATCGACAAACATTTCACGAGCACGACCGGACATGTTGGAGAGAAACTTATCTTTGAGGATGTCATCCGCACCTTTGAGCGCCTGCATGAGCAACTCCGACGGAACGGCTCGCATCAACGTCTGGATACTGCGGTTGTCGCAACCCGAGAGGTTCTCGAACGCGATCATGTTGTCCTGAATCTTTTGGGCTAAATCTGCGTCCTTGGTTGACAGGCGGCTCATGAGCCCTTGCTCAATTTCCGACTTGACATAGTTCATGATCTTCGCGGCTGCCTTTACGCCACCGACGCTCGAAGACTTAAGCGAAGAGTTCGACGAGAACTGCTTGCGCATGATCACTTCGAGCTCCTGCATCGCCGTCGGCTGAATAGTCTCGAGTGTAGCTACACGCGAAAGAACCTCGGGCCGCATGCCTTCGGGCAGGAAACGCAGTACGTCGGCTGCAACGTCGTAGTCGAGGAACGACAGCACGATCGCAATGATCTGCGGATGCTCGTTAGAGATCATCTCGGAGATTGATCGCGCATCCATCCACTGTAGCACTTCGAGTCCGCGGTTCGCAGAAGCAGGCATGATCCGGCTGAGCACGCTGCTAGCCTTGTCCTCGCCTATGGCGTTGCGCAAGACGCTTTCGAGATAGTCGATTCCGCCGCCGATGTTCGTCTGCTTCTTGATGGTGGCGATGAAGCCGTCGAGCACGACGCTCACTGCTTCCTGAGACAGATCAGCCACCGAGATCATCGCGGCACTGAGGTGTTGCACCTCCTTTGGGGCGAGATGACGGATGACACTGGCGGCTTCTTCCTCGCCGAGTAACATGAGCATTACAGCGGCACGCTGTGTGTTCGACAGCGCCGCAACTTCCATAGTGATCTGCTCAGGATCTACTGTATTGATCGCGACCGCGGTTGCCTCTGCCATCGTCGTGCTCCTGCTAGGTCAGATCGCGACCGATCAGGTTCTTGAGTACGAGTGCGACACGCTTGGAGTCTTGCGACACCATCATACGCACCACCGTGACCTTGTCGTCATAGCTGTTCGCGGTGTCGAGAAGGTCGGCGGATATGCCCTTCTTCTTTGGCTTCATGCGCGCCTTGAGCTCCTCAAGTGTCTCGCCCTCACGAAGCTCGACCTCACCTTCGGCCGGCCCCGCAGCCTCGGCGACTGCAGCGCCCGCAACGGCTGAGTTACCGCCCATCATCGCGCCCCCTCCGGCAACGGCAAGGCCTTCGAGGTCGTTGGCTGCTCCGCCCTGTCTACTAGCCGAGCTCGTGAGCTTGTTCATAAGTGGACGCACGATCAAGAGACCGAGTAACGCGATTGCCAGCGCGACCGACAGATATTTCGCCGAATCGATAACTTCCGGACGCAAATAGATGGGAGGCTCAACCTCGGCCACCGGCGGCTCGAAGTTGGTACTGATGATATTAACAACGTCACCGCGGGCAGCATCGAATCCCACAGCGCCCTGCACAAGTGTCGTCAGGCGCGCAATCTCAGCCGCCGGCAAAGGTTTGCGCGCGGGCGGGGTCGTCGCGCCGGGTGCGGCGATCGCATCGTTGATCGCAACGCTGACCGACAGTCGTCGCATTCGCGGCGCCGGATCAACGACGTACCGTACGCTTCGATCCATTTCGAAGTTACGGCTCTGGCTGCGCTCTTGGCCACGGACCACCGGCTCTCCCGCGGCAGGCACCGCCGCCGGGTTCGCGGGCGCGTTCGGATCCACGGGTGCGTTTGCTTCCGCAGCCGGAGCCACGGGCGCGGGTGGCTCATTTGAGAGCGAGCCAGGAACGCCAGACGAGCGCGGTTCGGTGGTGCTGCTTTCCTTTACCTGCTCGGAACGTACGCGTGTACCTGCGTTGTTCGGATCAAAGTTTTCGGTGGTCTGCTCGATGACCGAGAAGTCGAGATCCGCGTTTACCTGAGCGCGAACGTTCGCCGGTCCGAAGATCGGCGTCAGCATTTGATTGATGCGATCGACGTAGTCCGCCTCGAACTTCTGTCGCAGCTCGAGCTGCTTAGCATTCAGGTCCTTCGCACCGGCAGGCTCGGTGAGCAACCGACCGAACTGGTCGACCACCGATACATTGGCCGGAACCATGTATGGAATGCTGGAAGAGACGAGATGGATGATCGCCTGCACTTGACCGTCGCTGACAGCACGACCGGCAAACGGCGTGACGATCACCGAAGCCTTCGGATCAGCTTGATCACGGACGAAGGCACTCTGCCGCGGCAACGCCAGATGAACACGGGCGTCCTTGATCGAGTTGATTCGACGAATACTTTGCGCGAGCTCATCTTCTACCGCTGCGTTGTAGCGCGCCTGTTCCATGAACTGACTGGTGCCGAGCGGCATAGTTTCGTTGAGCATCGACGAACCGGTCGTGGAGTCCTTGGGCAGACCGGCAGCGGCGAGCATGATCCGCGCTTCATGGAATTCCCCGGCCGGAACGACGAGCGACCCGGTTCCTGGGTCAAGTTGAGCATCGATACCATTCTTCTGCAGCAATTGTTGGGCAGCTTCCTTGTCGGCGTCGGCCATTTCCGGATAGAGCGCGCGCGGAGGCGGCGTCGACATCGAGACGTAGGCGACGACTGCGAGCATTAATACGAGCGCAATGCCGACGTACGGTATCGCCGTGCGAACAACCGGCTGCTTGAGGAAATTAGTGACAGCGCCCGCAGGCGCGCCGGCAGAGGGTGCGAGGTCCGTCGAACGTGCGGCATCGCGTGAGGTGGATACCATCACCCCAGCACCGGCGCCTTCACCATCGAGACGCGATCTCAGAACATCTGCTTCAACCGCTGCCATGATGTTACACCGTCATGTTCATGATTTCTTTATAGGACTCCAGGATCTTATTGCGAACCTGCACGGTCGCTTCAAAGGCCACGGAGGATTTCTGCATAGCGATAGCGACGTCGGTGAGCGAGACATCCTCGCCACGAACGTACGCATTCTGCAATTGACGCGACAACGACTGCTGGGCGTTCACCGAGTCGACAGCCGATTTCATAGTGTCGAGGAAGGTAGGCACGTCCGCCTTCGGCCCACCCATCGGAATCGCCGAGCCACTCGGCAACTCGAGACCGGCCCCCGCTGGTCTTGCGGCTTCGCGCATCGCCCGCAGATGTTCGAGAGCCTGCTGCATCGCCACGGAAGGAACGCTCATACGCCCGCCGCCATCAGCCCGTGCTCACGCAGGCGGGCGAGTTTGTAGCGCAGTGTGCGCTCAGAAATGCCGAGTCGAGCGGCCGCGAGAGTCTTAGTGGGCGCCGTTCTCAAGGTGGCGAGGATGAGCTCCGCCTCCTGCATCGCACGGCGATCGGCAAGCGAAGGTTCGGCGCGGGGCACGTCATCCGATGAAGTCAGAGCTGCGTCCGTGCTGCGAAGTCCCGTAGACGCACGATCAGTCATGCAGTCATCGCTCATCGGAATCAACACATCATGTGCGGTCATCACATCGAGATCGAGGTGAGTAGCCGTCAACAGCGGACCATCGGCCACCACCATCGCACGCTGAATGACGTTCTCGAGCTCGCGCACGTTGCCCGGCCAGTCATAAGCCTGTAGTGCTTGAATAGCACTCGAATCAAGACGCAAATCTCCTGAAATATATTGGTGCCGCTGCATCAGCGCCCGTGCGAGCGGCAGGATGTCGCCGGGGCGCTGCTTCAGCGGCTTAATTTGCAGCGGGAAAATATTGAGGCGGTAGTACAGATCTTCGCGGAAGCGTCCCGCCTGCACATCGGCCTTCAGGTTGCGGTTAGTAGCCGCCAGCAATCTGAACCTCGTCTTCTGCGGCTGAGTCGACCCGAGCGGCGTGAACTCACGCTCCTGCAGTACGCGCAGCAATTTCGCCTGCACGGACATCGGCAACTCGCCGACCTCATCCAGAAACATCGTGCCGCCATCGGCTTGCGCGAAATATCCCTCAAAGCGCTGAACGGCACCGGTAAAGGCGCCCTTCTCGTGCCCGAATAACAAATCTTCGACCATCGACTCGGGTAGGCAGGCGCAGTTGAAGGCGACGAACGGTCCCTTCTGGCGCAGCGAGTGCTGGTGGATGGCGCGAGCCAATACTTCTTTACCGGTGCCCGAGGGTCCACCGATCAACACCGTCACTTCCGTACGCGCAACGCGCGAGGCCAAGGCCAAAAGCTGCTCGGTGAACGGATCGCCGAAGACCATCTCATGGGCCGCACCGTCACGGGCATCGGCCACCGTGATGGCTGAGGCCATCATTGGCAGGGTTCGAGAGTCGTTACTGTGTTCTGCGATCGCCGACACTGAGAGCTACCCGGTTGTGGATCGGGTTTATCAAAGCAACTCGCGTGCCAAGAAATAAAAAGCTAGTCAGAACAAGGGCTTGCGAGAGCCGTTGACTGAATTTCGCCTACTGTCGAAAAACCGAGGGCTCGTATTTGCGCAGACGTTCGATGAAGGTGGTGCGCGGCATCCCGAGCAGCTCGGCTGCACGGGTGATGTTCCCCGTGGTCACCCGCATCGCCTCGCGAATCCAGGTTGCCTCGTACTCGGCCAGTAGCTGCTTCAGGTCGACGGCCGACATCTTCGCGGTGTCGCCAGGCACCTTTGGTGCCGCGATGCCGGTCGTCCACGAGAGTGATTCGCTCGACTTGGCGCCCTCGCCGGCCGCGGCTGTATTCGCGCTTTCGTCCCACTGCCACATGTCAAGGACCGCTCGCTGCTCTTCAGTCGTCGGTGCTACCGAACCACGCTTTCGCGGCAGCAATACGGCAGGAATCTTCGCGAGCGTCAGTTCCTCACCCGGCCACAGCACCGACAACCGCTCGACAAAATTGAGCAGCTCACGGCAGTTACCCGGCCAGTCATAGCTCAGCAACCAGTCGGCAAGACAGCTCGCTGCCCGAATCGGCGGATTGTCTCCTTCGGCACAACGACGCGCAAAATGATCGAACAGCAGCAACACATCCCGATCGCGCTCGCGCAACGGCGGCACGTAAAGCGGGATGACGTTCAGGCGATAATAAAGATCTGCGCGGAATTCCCCGGCGCCGATGGCTTCTTCGAGATCACGATGCGTCGCTGCGATGATCCGTACATCCACTGGCCGCGGCCGATCATCACCGACGCGATCAATCGAGCGTTCCTGCAGCACGCGCAGCAATTTGACCTGCATCTCGAGCCGCATGTCGCCGATTTCATCGAGAAACAGCGTACCGGTGTCGGCCATTTCGAACCGGCCACGGCGATCGACCAGCGCGCCAGTGAAAGCGCCCTTGGTATGACCGAAGAGTTCGCTTTCTAAAAGTTCGTGGGGGATCGCGCCACAATTGACCGGCACGAAGGAATTTCGCACGCGCGCCGAAAGACGATGGATAGATTGGGCAACGAGTTCCTTGCCTGTTCCTGATTCGCCGAGGACCAGAACCGTGCTGTCGCTCGATGCCACGCGCCGCACGAGTGAGCGCAACGAACGCATGATGTTGGAATCGCCCGCGAGCAACTCGAGAGGATCACTCTCCAACAATGAGGCCGTTGCGGTCCACCCAACCATGGATCGCCTAACTCGCCGTCCGTCCGCGCGACATCAGCCACTCCCCTGCCGACCCCCAGCGCGGAAACTAATTCCTATACCGGAACAAATCGGATCTATTTTTTTCCGATAGTAGGGAAAGGCTCAGGAATGCACAACAAACATTCGGCGGTTGACCTCGCCCACGGTCTGCGGGGCGATCGAGGCCCAGGCCTCGCGAACCTGACCGAGCAGATCCTGGCATTCGGCGAGGTCTTCGGTCGAGGCGCCGCCGGCGGTACGAACCAGGCGACGCATCAAAAACTGATAAAAATCATCGAGATGGGTAGCGACCGCGCCGCCTTGATTCCGATCAAGCGTCTCACGCAGAGCTGAAAGGATCGAAAGCGCCCGCGAGGTGGACGAACTGGCCGCACGCTTCTCCTGACGGAGGGCATGCTCGCGAGCGAGGCGGATCGCATCGATCGCCGCGTCATACATCATGATGACGAGGTCGCGCTTGCTCGAGGCCTCGCAGCGCGAGCCGATATCCGTATTGCGGTAAGCCTTTAGTGCTAGGGCCGACATGGTGTGGTGCTCCAGGCGGTTCAGTTCTCTACACCCCATTAGTCGACCAAAGCCGACAGATGTTTAGACCAGCCAACCCAGGTCCCGAAGCACCAGAATTGCCTTTTCGGCCGCTCGGCGCCAATCGAAGTCTTTTCTAATGACATCACTCGCGGCGCGGGCTCGTTCGGCCCACTGCGCGTGGTTCGCAAAAACATCCAATAACCCGTTAGACAAGCTCTCGGGATCGGGCTCCGCCCACTCACCCCCCAACTTATCGACGCCAGGCCAATATCTCAAAAAATCAGGATCTCTAATCGGAGCCATCGTGTACGCGATCGGGTAAAAAGACCCGTCGACCGCCGACAAGAACTCCGACTGACCGCTGTAGCGGGTGGTGACTACAGGCGCCCCGCAAGCCAGGGCCTCGATGATCGGCAACCCCCACCCTTCCGCTCGAGTCGGCAGGACAAAGGCGTCGGCATCTTGATACGCCTCGCACAACGCCGTTTGAGGCCAATCGCCCCACACCAACGAGACATTATGAAGATTTCTCGTTGTCACCTCGCTTTCGAGTTGCTGGCGCTTACGGTGATGATCAAGGAAAAAATCTGCCTTGATCACTAACTCAACGTGGCTCTGATTACCGAACGTAGCTTTGAAGGCATCGAGCAATAACGGATAACACTTTCGCTCCTCATATTTACCGATCGTAAGAAACCGAAACGGCCGTCCGGCTCGATCGCCCTTAATCGAGGGCGGAATGAATATCTCCGAATTCACGCCTTCCGGAACCACATCGATCTTTGATTCGTTGAAGCCATTGGCGACCAGTATGTCTCGCCCCCAACCGCTCGGCACCCAGACTCGATCGAAGCCCTCGAGCATCGAGAGGTAAGAAGACGGTAAGCGAGTACTCTCGAAAACACCCCATACGATTTGTCTGCCACGGAAAAAACCCGCGTTGCGGTCAGGCCAGAACCAGATATTGATGTCCTCAGGTGTCGACTGCGCCGCGGCAATAGCCAACGATTCGAGGGCAAAGGGATCGTAGGCCTCGATCGCCGTCACTGAAATTTTCATCTGTCGCAAAGCCGACAGAAACTCCTGGAAGTGAGTGCCTCCACCCAAGGAATTAGCTTGTCCGAATAACCGTAACTTCATGGGGCTGAGCTCAATGGCATAGACTGCCACCTTAGCCGATTTACCATCTGAATCGGAAAGGGGAAAGGACCCATCGGCACGTCTAAACGGACTGCCGATGGGGCGCTCTCGGGTTCGTTTTGTAAAAACGCCCTAGTTCCAACTACTCCTTATTCGGGCCCTCCTGCGTCGCCGGAGGGCTCGCGATGACGGCTCGCTCAATCGTCATCGCTCCGACCCTGCGGGCTTGCTCCTCACGAAGAAGCCGCAACGTAGTGTCAAACTCACGATGGAGAGACGCAGCCAAACGAACGTACTTCTCTGCATCCCGCGGCAGGCTTATCGATGCCATGACCACCGCATCCCGTTTTGGAGCAAGTGCCTTTTTGGTCTCTTCGCTGATGGCGGGTAAGCGGACTTTAAGCCCGTAACCACCATAGCGACCCCATTTATCCTCATCGTCACCGAACTCGTAAGCCCTTCGATCCACCTCAATGACAGCAGCCTCCGCGCGTTCAAGGCGCGCAAGACGATGACGCGCCATCGCCATACGATCGATGAGTATCTGCTCAACTATCGAAGCGGGGTTGAAGGTGACGTTGAGTGACTCGACGAGCGCCTGAAAGGCGGCAGGATCCTCATCGCTCAGCAGACGCCGCTTTGAGAAAATGCCTGTTTTTAGGGCATTTTGACTCGATGCCGTCTTACCCTCGGGCGTTACCGGTCCCGAACTCTTGGCACCATTGAGACGACTAGAATCAGCGCGAGAAATAGCCATACATCACACTCCTTTTACGGATACGCCCCCGGTGACGCGCTTCGTTTGGGAGCAGGAATGTGATGG
>SXGQ01640573.1_pt1 | contig 22807 bp, 24 predicted proteins | sample 3178371 | NCBI WGS metagenome assembly SXGQ01 (sample SAMN11356859, study PRJNA531348) | freshwater metagenome | isolation source: freshwater sample F1-20 | place: China: Fuxian Lake, Yuxi | collected 2017-12-25 | reverse complement strand
CCATGTTTGGAAGTACTGGCATCACACCGCTCATTCGTTCTCGAAAGCCGAGCAGCGTCTCCATGAAAGGTGGAGGTGGCTCGCGAACAGGATCGTTCAAATCTTCTGGTTCAAACTTGTCAGCGCGTAATGACTCACGCAGTTTGTAGTCATCCAGTACCCACTGATTGAAATCATTGTTCTTTTGAAACAAGTCGGGTAGCTTGGGTTTGACATAAACCGCCCTCTTTTTATCCGATCCAAGATTGGCCCAATAGCCTCTTGGAGGCTTAGGCACCAATTGCTCTTTGCACATCTTGCCCAGCATCACATCTGAGATACCCAAGTCCTTGGCCACGGACGTCATGGGCTTTGACCAAACCAATTCGTACAGCGCTTCGCGGCTGATGTTCTTTGTCATGGGACACTTTCTTAAACAAACACAAAATCCGTTTAAGAAATATTTTCCTCATAAAGATCAACGACTTATAGGAGTCGAACCAAGAGTGTGGAAGCAGTGTGGAAGAAACTGGGAAAATTGCTTGGTTTTTAAGCAAATTTAGGCGGTTTTTTGCTGCCGAAAACACTTGAGATTTGTTCTGCGCTAACTCATCAGAAAATTTGCAGCTTCACTCGAGAAAACTGCTTTTAAATGCTGGCATTTGCAGCTAAAAGACAAGAAAAAAGCGACTCGAATAAGTCGCTTTTTAAGTGGTGGGCCCACCTGGACTCGAACCAGGGACCAAAGGATTATGAGCAGCCTCAAGAAATAAAATCCATTACAAATCAATAGGTTACACGTGGTCTACAGAGGTGTGGAAGCAAATGTGGAAGCAACCTATTCAATTACTTTTGGGCAAAGCAGTTCAAAGGAAAGTAAGAAGCAAGTCCCTGTAACTTATGTTCTTTAACCTGTTAGTCCATTACTTTAAATTCAACGATTTCATAACTATAAATTTGAGCCCGTCTATCGGCAAATCCATCAATCATTAAGCCGACACCTGCAAAAAATACGAGTGCAATTCCAAAACCACGCAAAAAGTCGGAAGTCGTAAAAAGCCTAAGTACAAGTCCGAGAATTGCAAAGATAACCCAAATAGCAAGGTACCAACGCCATGCTTGATTGACTTTTTCCATTCGAACAATCTCTGATTTGATGGTTTCAGCCTGATCAACTAAGAAAGATTGTTGAAGTTGCGAAGATTGTGCAGGCGTTCGATAGCCCACGGTTCCACCAATGACTGCAATCACCAGCCCCATGGTGATGAACGGTATCGCTACACCTCTGGCAAAACCCGGATGTCCTTCTGACAATAGCCAGCCTCCAAAGACCAAGCACAAGAGGCCTATTGGCAAAATGAACACAAGCGCTTCTATTTTTTCGCCTTGAAAGTAAGGCAACATAGTTTCTAAGAATTTCATAATTGATTCCAATGATGTGACCTTACCTGCGCAAATTTGCGCAAGGTGGCCAGTTAGCTTATTCTGATCAAACGGGTTTAGTGAGTTGCTTTAGCAAGGCAGTCACCCAATTACAGGGCGTGAATCGAATACTTTGCGCCATGATATTGTTCATCAAACCAGTAATGTGAACTAGTTTTCCTCGCTTCATGGCGGCGTAACCTGATGCAGCAACTGATTGAGCGCTAGGAAGTTTTTTATTTTTGACCAGTGCAGATGCTTGCATCACAGCCTTATCCTGAAAGCCCGATGCCGTAGGTCCTGGACATAAGGCAGTCACGGTGACACCGGTTCCCTCGAGTTCACATGCAAGTCCTTCAGAGAAGTACAGCACAAAACTTTTTGTGGCGTAGTAAACAGCCATGAAGGGACCTGGTTGAAATGCGGCGGTGGAGGCGACATTAAGCAACTTCCCTTTTGTACTCAGTAGATCGGGTAAAAATAATTTTGTCAGCACAACAACACTGTTCATGTTTAGCTGCATCATTCCCAGTGTGGCTGACAGTGCTGTATGTTTAAATTCACCAAAGGTTCCATAGCCTGCATTGTTGACCAATGCACACAAAACCACTCCCCTTTCTTTTATTTGAGCGTGCAATTCTTCTGCTCCTGAGAGACTCTCTAAATCAGCGCCAATCACAGTTACGTGAATTCCATAGCGTTTTTGAAGCGCATTTCCTTGGATCTGCATTTTTTCAACGCTTCGCGCAGTCAATATCAGGTCGTAACCGTCTTTGGCGAATTCTTCGCACAAGGAGTGACCAATGCCACTCGATGCACCAGTGATCAGCGCGATAGGTTTTGTTGTTAGCATGAATTCCTTTTTGGGTGATAGGTCGAAACATATCGACGGATAGTTGAAAAAAACGATCAAGCGCAAGCAATTTCGCTTTGCTCAATCAATAACTTGAGGCGACCAATAGGTTCATCCCAGAGCAAACTATAAAAATTTTCTCTGGACTCTCTGGTCAAACTGACCATCCCAGCATCTTTTAGAACCTTCAAATGATGAGAGATGGATGGTCGGGCAAGATGCATCAGTTCGGTGATTTGATTCACATTCAAACGATCATGTTCGGCAAGAAGTAAGACAATTTGTTGCCGCGCTGGGTCACCCAATGCGTGAAAGAGACTCTCGCAAGTGCGAAAGGTCTTTGCAACATCTGCAAGGGTCCAAGCTTTGGCTTTGGCCATTTTATGAGTTTATAGGTCGAATCATGTCAACGAATGATAAGCGAACAGAGCCAAAGAACCTACAAAAAACTACCGGTTTCAAAAATAAGTGTGTTTTGAATTAGGTGGGCCCACCAGGGCTGCCAATTACAAAAAAATCGCATCGTCAAAAATAGCGACCGCTCGGGTCCAACCCGCTGATGCACCCCTGATCTTGTGCGGAAAGCAACTGATGTAGAAACCTGAAGCAGGCAATACCTCTAAGTTGTGCAGCTTTTCAATGTGGCAATAGCCAATGTCTCTGCCTGCTTTGTGGCCTTCCCAGATCAAGGAGGCATCGTGCGAGGCTTTGTATTTTTCTGCCGTATGCACAAAAGGTGCATCCCAACTCCATGCGTCTGTGCCAGTCAATCGAACACCCCTTTCCAGCAGGTACATGGTGGCTTCCTAGCCCATGCCACAGCCTGTAGCCACATAATTGGCGTGACCATATTTCATGCCTGCCGCGGTGTTGATGACCACGATCTCTAGGGGTTGCAGTTCGTGTTTGATTCTTTTTAATTCATCTTCAACATCTTGAGCGGTGACCACATAGCCATCGGCAAAGTGTCTGAAATCAAGCTTGACGCCAGGCTGAAAGCACCACTCAAGTGGCACATCGTGAATGGCAATGGCTGGCCTCTTTTGACCCAACGCGTTGTCCATGGTCGAATGAAAGTGGTAAGGCGCGTCTAAATGTGTTCCATTGTGTGTTGACAATTGAACAGTTTCAACGGCCCACCCCTCGCCATCAGGCAAGTCTTCTTTTTTGAGCCCTGGAAAAAATGGCGCGATCTGCTCAAACGAATTTTCGTGAGTGAAATATTCAATTTTGGGCGCAAAAGCCGGAGGATCACTCACCACATCGTTTTCAAGAAAGATGGACAAGTCTACAAATTTTCGTGCCATGGTTATCGGTTCTTTCATTTCCAAAAAATCAAAATAAGTTTACAGTCAGTCGCTACCCTAAGTAAATTAAATTCAAATCACAATGTCTACTCAAACCTTAGAACCAGCCAAAGTCAATGCCAAAGATTTGCTCATGGTTCTCATTGTGACGGTTTCATGGGGCATGAACTACCCCATCATGAAGTTTGTCGTCAACAGCTACCCACCCTCTGCCTTTAGGGCTTACACCTTCATTGTCGGTTTTGTCTCTTTAGGTTTGTACGCCTATTACAAAGGCATATCATTGGCTGTGCTCTCTACAGAAAGATGGCCCGTGTTCAAACTAAGCCTGTTCAACATGGTCGGGTGGCATTTGGCCATGATCTATGGGGTCAGTATGCTCAATTCTGGGCGGGCAGCCATCATTGGTTACACCATGCCCGTTTGGGCCTTGTTGGCCAGTGCCTTGCTGTACAAAGAAAAAATCAAAGCCCGATCTGTTGTCAGCATCGTTTTGGCCATGACCGCTGCACTGCTACTGGCCTGGGGCAGTCGAGAACAGTGGGGTAATCAACCGTTAGGCGTTGGCATCATGGTGGTGGCCGCAGTCATTTGGGGCATTGGCAATGCCATGATGAAAAATTCAAAACTTGCCCTGCATGGCGTAGCGCTTACCTTCTGGGCCTTGTTCATTGCGTTTGTATTTTTCTTTTTCATCACGCTTGCCTTTGAGACAGAACAATGGGCTTGGCCCAACTTGTTGCAATGGTTGGCCATCCTGTATGGCGGCGTCATAACGTTTGCACTGAGCTATGTGGCTTGGTTCCATGTTGCCAGGAAACTGTCTGCTGTATCTAGCGGGCTCTCTATCATGTTGGTACCCGTCTTTGGTGTGACGGGGGGTGCACTGGTGCTAGGAGAAACTGTCATGGCGCCCGATATTGCAGCCCTGTTTTTAATCTTAATGGCCATGGTGGTAGTGCTCTCTCCCAACCTCAACATCAAAGAATTTTTTAAACCCAAATCAGAAAATTAATTTTGTGAAGGAAGCAAGATGATTCAAACACGCCATCTATTCAGCATTAAATTGTCAGTCCCCAGCATCATCGATTTGGGCCAAACACCCATGGGTGGTCGCAAGATTGCTCAGGTCAGTGGTGGCGAATTTACTGGCGATCGCATGAAGGGCACCGTGGTGCCAGCGCCGGGTGGCGATTGGTTGCTTTTACGTTCTGATCAAGTTCTGACTCTAGATGTGCGTCTGACTTTGCTCACAGACGATGGCGAATACATTTACATGTCGTATCGGGGCTTAAGACACGGTCCAAAGGAAGTGATGGACCAACTTAACAAAGGCGAAGCTGTCGATCCGGCCTTGTATTACTTTCGCATGACCCCCATCTTTGAAACTTCAAGTACCCAATACGCTTGGATCAATCGCATCATTGGCATAGGCTCAGGCCGACGCGAAAGCTCCGGACCTATTTACGAAGTCTACGAAGTTTTGTAAGACAACAGCTTAAAGCTTCGCCGAAGTGGCCTCGTAGTTGATGACAAATTCTTCGGGCACGGCGGGGCCCCACAAATAGAAAGAGTCGTGCTGGGGGTAGTTACCTGTGGCCCAGTCGTGGTCGGCAGGCACAAAGTCAATGTCAAAAGAAAATTCGCTGTAGCTGCCCCAAGGATCTCGAGAATAAAAGAAATAATTGGAGCCCAGCACATGACGGCCAACGCCCCAACCCTTTGCATAGCCAGCCTCTAGCATTTGAGCCATGCCCAGCCCCACATCTTCAAGTTGCGCAACGTCCCAGCTAAGGTGATGCAAACCTGGGCCTTCCGACTGCACAAAAGCCAACATGTGGTGATCGCTGCCATGAATTCCGTGCATGAAAACGATGAAGTTGTCGGAACGATCAGTAATTTTCAAACCCAAGACTTGCGTGAAAAAATCAACCGATTCCGCCACCTTGTTAGAAAACAAAAGTGCGTGTGATAAACGTCTAGGCTTAACTTGTTGAATGCTAGAGCGTGTGGGTGCATTGCCCTTACCGACGGGTGCTTTAGGAATGGCCAAGGCTGGTTTTTTCTCTTGCGGGGAACATTGGGCTGCTGCAATGATCTGAACAAAAAACCCTTCTGGGTGAACCACCCAAATGCCCTCAGCGCTGCCCAAAGGATGGGGGGTGCCATGGCTGTAAGGCAATGATTCAACACGTTTTCTAATTTCGGCCATGTCTTCATCAAAGGCCGCGAAAACCAAGTACTGCAAAACCTTCTTAGACCCACCCTGCAAAATACTGGCCCAGCATTGCGAATGGCCATGTGTGTGCAAATCGACTTGTTGGGCAGAGTGCCTAACGTCTAAGCCAAAAGCACTGTAGTAATCAACAGCAGCCTTTAGATCGGGTACCGTGAAAACGACCCGATCTAAAGAGTGAACCACATTGGTATTTTTTCGATGAGAAGATTTACTCATGGTGACACCTATCTTGACCTCATGGATACAGGTGATAGCATTACTTCAGAACACACTATCTACCTTCAAAAATTTAGGAAAATTATGCCTATTCACTCTTTGAATCATTTTTTTATTCGTTCCGAAAACCTTGAACTTACCAAAGATTTTTACATGACTGTATTGGGTTTTGAAGTTATGGCAAGACCCGATTTTCCCTTCCCCGGTTATTGGCTAGGCATCAATGGCTCGATCCAAGTTCATTTAGGCCCGTCCAACATTCCAAACCGTGAGAAATACTACCTTGGCACAAGCAGTGATGCCGCCAATGGGCAGACGGGTGTCATTGACCACGTGGCATTTCTAGCTGAAGCCCCAGAAGCATTTGTTGCACGGTTTCAAGAAAAAAATGTCAGTTTCAGACCTAGGCATTTTCCCGAATCCAACCTGTATCAGCTGTTCATCAGAGATCCGAACGGGGTCATGATTGAGCTCAACTTCTTCAACATCACACATGCACCCGAATGGACTGGAGAAGACTACTCCAAAATGGAGCGCGTGACAGAGACTCACAGCAACTAGAATATTTTTTGTTAATTCTTGACACAAGTTAGGGTAATAGCGGATGCCAGTTCAACTTCTGTCTCTTAGCATTGCCAAGTCATTCTTTTAACAACTTGGGAGACATTCATGAACAACATGCGACGCAAGGTGATAGGAACGGGTACAGCTGCTTTGGTGGCAGCATCGGTACCTGCGAGTTTGGTTTTTGCGCAAGGCGCACCCGTCAAAATTGGCATGAGCATGCCTCAAACGGGTGGGCTTGGCGCAGGCGGACAAGCTGCCCTGATTGGTATTCGCATGTGGGTCGATGACGTGAACGCCAAAGGCGGCCTGCTGGGCAGAAAAGTAGAGTTCATCGTCTATGACGACCAAAGCAATGGCGCCAATACCCCGGGCATCTACACCAAACTGCTAGATGTTGACAAGGTTGACATTCTCATTGCACCTTATGCCACCAACCCAACGGCCCCCATCATGCCTTTGGTCAAAGAGCGCGGCAAACTGCTCATGGGCAATTTCTCCTTCCAAGTTAACTCCAAAGTCCAACACGACATGTGGTTTAACAACGCACCTTGGAACGATGCCAGAGGCTGGTCGGAGGGCTTTCTAGAAGCAGGCAAAAATGCCGGCGCGAAAAGTTTGGCTGTGTTTGCAGCCGATGCTGAGTTTCAACAGAATTTAGCCAATGGCGCGCGAGAAATCGCCAAAAATTCAGGCTGGAACATTGTTTACAACCAAAACTACCCAGGCAACAACACTGACTTCTCATCCATCATTCGCTCAGTAAGGGCAGCCAGGCCAGAGGCTGTGTTTGTGGCTTGCTACCCCAACGAAGCGGTGGCCATCATGCGTTCTGTCAATGAGATTGGCTTAGGTTCACAAGTTCAAATTTTTGGCGGCGGGATGGTCGGCTTGCAATTCACGCCAGTCATGCAAAGCTTAGGCAGTTTGCTCAATGGCGTTGTCAACTTCAACTCTTATGTGCCAGGTATGAAATTCCCAGGCATTGATGATTTCTTCAAACGCTACACAGAGCGTGCTATTGCAGCCAAGGTCGATCCATTAGGCTATTACTTACCTCCCTTCAACTATGCCATTGGTCAAATGATTGAGCAGGCTGTCAATGCCACCAAGACCATTGACAACAGGAGGCTGGCTGAGTACATGCGTCGAAACGAATTCAACACCATTGTGGGCCCTATAAGTTTCGACAAAAATGGAGAGCGTGCCAAGCCAAGACTGGTTCAAACTCAGTTTAGAAATGTCAAGGACAACGACCTTGAACAATTCAGAAGCCCTGGCAAACAAGTGGTCGTTTGGCCAGCTGTCGACAAACAAGGCGACATCATCACACCATTCGATCGGGCCCGCAAAGCCACTTGATTGAGTCTTAACGCAACATCAATAGGTGAGGCCTTCAAAAGCCTCACCTCTCATTGAAGTACTCCAGATGATTTCTATCGATCTACTTTTTGAGGCGGTCCTCTTTGGCATTTTGCTGGGTTGTTTCTACGCAGCTGTCAGCTTGGGCCTCTCAGTTGCATTTGGTTTGCTAGATGTCCCCTACGTGGCGCATCCTGCCCTGCTTATTTTGGGCTCCTATTTCACTTTCCTGCTTAGTAAAACTGGCTTAGATCCCATCATCTGTGGGCTTTTGCTTATGCCGGTCTTCTACCTTATCGGCATTGCACTTTATCGGTTTTATTACGAAACATTTGAAAGGCGGAGCTCCGACACAGGCGTGCGCGGGTTGGCATTCTTCTTTGGCATTGCCTTCATCATCGAGGTTTGTCTCATTTTGGTGTTTGGTGTCGACCAACGTACTGTCAGCGCCACCTACATTGGCAGCAGTTTGGAAATTGGTGAGTACCGTTTCCCTTACCGCATGTTAGTGGCCTTTGGCATTGCCATCTTTCTCACCACCCTACTCACCTTGTACTTTTCCAAAACTTTCAATGGCCGTGCCATTAAAGCCGTGGGACAAGATGAAGGCGCTTTGAGACTGATGGGTGCCAACCCTGTCAAAATTAAGCAATTGGCATTTGGCATCGCCACCGCAGTCAACGCATTGGCGGGGGCCATGCTTATCATTGTGGGCCCCGTTGAACCCGCCATGGACCGCATTTACATTGGCCGAACTTTTTGCGTCGTTGTTCTTGCCGGATTGGGCAGCATGAGTGGCACTTTGGTCGCAGGATTGATTCTAGGCATTTCAGAGTCCATCGTCATGATGACTTTTGGAGCCTCATGGGCGCCTGCAGTTTCTTTTGGTTTGTTGCTCTTAATGCTGGGCATTAGACCTCAAGGTCTGTTTGGAAGATAAGTACTCATGAAATACAGCATTTACGCTTTTCTGACACTCCTAGGCTTTCTAGGACTGTCCGTCATGAACGTCAACGAATACGTTTTCTTTGCCGGCTTCGTCATTTTACAATTTGTCGTTTTGGCCACCGCATGGAATATCTTGGGCGGCTACGCGGGGTATGTGAATTTTGGCGTGCCCGCCTTCATTGCTGTGGGGGCCTATACATCCGTCGTGCTTTTCAAGTCGATTTCTGCGCCTTTGGTGGTGCAAATTATTGGCGGCGGCATTTTGGCAGGCTTGTTGGGCCTTATGGTAGGCCTGCTCACCCTTAAGTTACGTGGTATCTTTTTCTCGATTGCCACTGTGGCTGTGGTCTTCATCTTAGAAACAGTGGTCATGAATTGGCGCTATGTGGGCGGTGCTACTGGCTTGCAACTGACCAGGCCGCCAGATCTCTGGTTTTTCGACACCTACACCCGCATGCTGTTTTTTGTGATGGCGGTTTTGGCCATCTGCTCCGTTTCAATAGCCCGCTACATTCAAGACTCATTTTTAGGTCGGGGTTTAAGAGCGGTTCGAGATTCAGAGGAAGCAGCTGAATGCTCGGGCGTTCCAACTCTCAAAATCAAGCTCATTGCTTGCACTATTTCTGGTGCACTCATGGGCGTGGCTGGCGCTCCCATGCCCATGTACCTCAGCTACATTGAACCCACGGCCACATTCAACCTCAACTACTCCATTTCTGCGCTTGGCATGCCCATTATTGGAGGCACCTCGCACTGGATTGGCCCAGTCATTGGCGCCCTGCTTTTGGCCACCATTCAGCAAATTGTCACTGTCACTGTTTCCAATGAACTGAATGTCTTGGTCGTAGGCGTTCTCTTGGTTTTATTTGTGGTTTTAGCGCCCGATGGCATTTTAGGATTGATTAAAAAATGGAAACAATCCTCGAAGTAAATAACGTCGTCAAACAGTTTGGTGGTTTCACTGCGCTTTCGGGCGTTAATGTGAAGGTGCACAAAGGCGAGCGACTGGGCTTAATTGGCCCCAACGGCTCGGGTAAAACCACGCTGATCAACTGCATCTCTGGTGCCTACACCGACTACCAAGGTGCAATTCACTTTAACGGTCAAGACATCTCGAAGCTTAAAGCGCATGAAAGAACGAAACGCGGTATCGCTCGCAGTTTTCAAATTCCACGCCCCTTCAGCAGCATGACCGTGATGGAAAATTTGCTGGTGCCTTTTGCTTTTGTAGGCGGCAAAGATGGCCCCAAGGAACAAGAAGAAGCCATGACCATTTTGAATGGCATGGGTTTGGCTGACAAAGCCTTTGTGCAATCGAATCAACTCTCGCAAGTTGAATTGCGCAAAATGGAACTGGCTCGGGCCATGGCGGCCAAGCCCAAACTGCTCATTTCAGATGAAGCCATGGCTGGTTTGTCTGGGCACGAAGTCGATGAAGTTCTTGACATCTTATTTGACTTGAATAAGGTGGGCATCACCATCATCATGATTGAACACATCATGCAAGCTGTTATGAAGTTTTCAGAACGCGTCATTTGCTTAGATGCAGGCAAAATTATTTGCGAAGGCACGCCCGAAACCATTGTGAAAAACCCAGAAGTACAAAGGGCCTACCTTGGCGACTAAACTCATCATCGAAAATATCGACGCTGGTTATGGCGCTGTGCGTGCATTGCATGGCGTGTCACTGACCATTGAAAACGGGCAAACAGTAGCCTTGTTGGGCACCAACGGCAATGGCAAAAGTACGCTCATGAAATGTGTCATGGGCATGGTCAAGCCCGATCAAGGCAGCATTCGATTGGAAATGGATGGCGCCACCCACGACCTTACCCAACTTTCCACTGAAGAAATTGTGAATTTAGGCGTTGCACTCATTCCTGAAGGTCGCAGGTTGTTTCCCAAACTCACCGTCGAAGAAAACTTGTTGTTAGGTGCCTTTCGCGAAGTCTCTAGACCACAAATTCCAGACAACATTGCCTTTTGCTACGAAGCTTTCCCAGTTCTGAAAGAACGTCGAACTCAATTGGCAGGGTCTATGTCTGGTGGTCAACAGCAGATGCTGGCCATTGCCCGAGCCCTCATGTCTTCCCCCAAATTACTTTTGGTTGACGAGCCCTCTGTCGGCCTTTCTCCCCTCTTGGTTTCTCAAACCATTACCAAACTCAAAGAGCTCAAAGAGAAATACCAATTGACCGTTCTCATGGCAGAACAAAATTTCAAGCAAGCTATGCGCATTGCTGATCACGGTCACATCATTGTGCACGGTGAAATTGTCTTCAATGGCGATGTCAATACACTCATGAACAATGACCTGGTCAAGAGCTACTACCTTGGCGTGTCTCAATAAATACCAACAACCATGCTTAAATAGATTGTTTGTGACTAGGAGTTTTCAATGAAGTCCCCAGAGTTTTCATACCTCAAAGCACAATCCTTGGATGAAGTTTTCACAGCCCTCCAAGTTCACGGAGATTCTGCGCAAATATTGGCAGGCGGGCAGAGTCTTTTAGCCATGTTGAACTTGCGCATGGCCAATCCAAGTTTATTGATCGATATCAGCGGCCTTGATTCTCTCAAAGGCATTCAAAAAACAGGCGAAGTGGTGCGCATTGGTGCCCTGACCACACACCACGAAGTGATGACCTCCAGCATTGTGCAATCGCATGTGCCCCTGCTTGCTCAAGCAGTTCCCTATGTGGCCCATTTGGCCATTCGCAACAAAGGCACCATGGGTGGAAGCTTGGCTTTAGGCGATCCAGCCGCTGAATACCCAGCCGTGGCCTTGGCTTTGAATGCCACCCTTGTGATTCAAAGCGCCAAAGGTGAGCGACGGGTCAAAGCCAAAGAGTTTTTCATCAGCTTGTATCGCACTGCAGTAGAAACTCAAGAAGTGCTCATAGCAGTCGAGTTTCCCGTGGCCACTGCCAACCAACGCTTTGTGTTCTCTGAGTTGGCTAGGCGAAAAGGTGATTACGCCATGGTTGGCATGGCGTTGGCATTGAGCCTTGAAGGAAAAACTATTCGAGATGCTTCCTTGGCCTTCATGGCCATGGACGATAAACCCATTCTAGCGCCCCACGCCATGAAGGCAATGCTTGGGCAAACCATTAACCCAGAGACCATTTTAAAAGCTCAAAACGGACTGGATACAGACCTGAATCCAGCGGGTGATTTATTGGCCAACGCAGCCACCAAAAAACATTTGTCACGGGTTCTTTTGTCAAGGGCTTTGATGCAAGCGGGAGCCACACATGTCTGAAAATTGCATGCATGCACAATTTACCGTCAATGGAGAAAAGGTAGATGCTCAGGTGCCCGTCCGAATGCACTTGGTTGATTACTTGCGTGACGAACTGGGCCTCACAGGTTCGCACTTAGGGTGTGAACATGGCGTTTGCGGTGCCTGCCAAGTCATGGTGGATGGACAAGTCGTGCGCGGGTGTCTCACATTGGCCATTCAAGCTGATGGCAAAAATGTACAAACCATTGAAGGTCTGACCGAAAGCCGGGAATTACAAGAACTTCAAGCCGCTTTTTTAGAGCACAACGCTTTCCAGTGTGGTTTTTGCTCGTCAGGCATGCTGCTCACGGCATTAGAAATTACCAAGCACCACAAGCAGGCTACGCGTGAAGAAATTCGCGAATTAATTTCGGGCAATTACTGCAGATGCACAGGCTATCAAGCTATCGTGAATGCCATTGAATCTGTCTTGGTCAAATCTTCTTCTGCATCAGGAGTCAAGGTATGAACGCACCCCACGAACTGCCGCTGCACCCCGAAGGCGTGGTCACGCAAGAAAATTATGTAGGTCAAAGTGTGCCCCGCTCGGGTGCCAAAAAATTATTAGAAGGACGCGGCACCTACTTAGACGACTTGCGCCTGCCTCGTTTGGTCCACGTGGTGTTTTTCAGAAGTCCCCATGCCCACGCAGTCATCAAGCAATTAGACCTGTCGCAGGCACGCAAACAACCCGGCGTGGTGGCAGTCTTTGACGGTCACGAAGTAGCCAAATTTTGCACACCCTGGGTAGGTGTTTTGGGACATCTGAAAGGCATTCGTTCAGCCCCCCAATACGCCATTGCGCCTGAAAAAGCATGTTGGCAAGGCGAAGCTGTGGCAGCCATTGTGGCTCAAACCAGACGCCAAGCTGAAGACGCGCTTGACCATGTCATAGCAGATTGGGATCTTTTACCCGCTGTGACTGACATGGAAGCTTCGTTGGCCGGTGATGTGGTCATTCACCCTGAATTGGGAGACAACAAATGCTTCAACCGCGAACTGACCACCGAGGGTTTTGAAGAAGCGTTTGCCAAGGCCGACGTGGTGGTAGAAAAAGTTTATGAATTCAGCAGGCACACGGGCGTGACCAATGAACCGCGAGGCATCTTGGCGGACTACAACCCTTCCGAAAACTTGCTCACTGTTTACCAAGGCACTCAAACGCCTAACATGATGCAAGATATTTTTTCGAGGCATCTGAACATTCCTGAATCGAATATACGCGTCATTTGCAAAGATGTGGGCGGCTCTTTTGGTATCAAGGTTCACGTCTACCCCGATGAAATGGCAACAGCTGCCATTTCAGTGATGCTGAAACGCCCCGTTAAGTTTTCTGCCGACAGAATTGAGTCGTTTCTGACGGACATCCACGCCCGCGAACACAAAGTCAAAATCAAATTAGCGTGCACCCAACAAGGTGACATCCTTGCATTTGACTTAAACGATTTAACTGGCATTGGGCCCTACTCTGTCTACCCGCGCACCAGTGGCATTGAAGGCAACCAAGTGGTCAACCTGACCGGTGGGCCCTACAAACACAAGCACTACAAAGCCAAGCTCGATGTGGTCTTCACCAACAAGAACGTCACGTGTCAATATCGGGCGGTGGGTCACCCCATTGCCATGGCCGTCACCGAGGGCATTGTCGATGAAGCGGCCAGAAAAATTGGTATGGACCCTGCCGAATTCAGACGCAGAAATTTAATTGCAGACGACGCTTACCCTTACACCTTTCCTTCAGGCGTGAAGTTTGAAAAACTTTCGCACCATCAGTGCCTAGATCAGTTAATGACCCTGATGGACTACACAGGATTGCGCCAAGAGCAAGCCGCTTTGCGAGCCCAAGGTATTTACCGCGGCATCGGTCTGGCCGCCATGATTGAAGTGACCAACCCCTCCCCAGCTTTTTACGGTGTGGGCGGCGCGCGCATCTCTGCGCAAGATGGCGCCACCATACGACTCGATCCTGCCGGCATGGTCAATGTGCTAGTCAGTGTGACCGAGCAGGGTCAGGGAACAGAGGCCGTGTTTACGCAAATTGCAGCCACAGCGGTCGGTGTCAAAGTTGAAAACGTTCGTGTCATCACTGGCGACACGGCCATCACACCTTATGGCGGTGGCACATGGGCTTCAAGGGGTGCCGGCATTGGCGGTGAAGCGGTTTTGCAAGCCGGTAAAGTATTGCGCAAACACATTTTGGATGTAGCTGCGGCCATTTTGCAACTCGAATCGGCCACCCTCGATTTGGTCAACGGTGTGGTGGTGGACAAACTGAGTGGACAAGAACACATCCCTCTGAGCGAAGTGGGCCGTGTGGCCTATTTCAGACCCGACACCTTGCCTATGAATTTCCAATCTGAATTGACTGTTACACGGCACTACACACCGCGTGAATATGGTTTCACGTTCACCAACGGCATTCAAGCCTCCTATGTCGAGGTGGACACAGAAACAGGCTTTGTCAAACTGCTTAAGCACTGGTGCGTAGAAGACTGCGGCACCATCATCAACCCCATGTTGGTCGATGAGCAAATTCGGGGCGGCATTGTTCAAGGGATTGGCGGCGCCCTGTTTGAAGAATGCATGTACAGTGAAGATGGCCAACTGCTGAATGGCTCTATGGCAGATTATTTAGTGCCCATGGCAGGCGAGATGCCCGACATGGTTATAGGCCACGTGCAAACACCCACCAAAACTTCAGAGCTGGGCGCTAAAGGTGCGGGCGAAGCAGGCACCGCAGGTGCACCTGGGGCCGTGATGAATGCCATCAACGATGCCCTGGCCCCACTCAACGCCAACCTGAGTGTCCAACCCTTCACGCCTCAGCGTGTGTTGGCTGCATTGGGCAAAATTTAAAGCACCTTTGCTTTAGCTCCCGCCTGCCATTCTTTCCAAGACTGCAAACACGGCGGCCGTGTCATCCAATGCGTGGCCTTGAGACATGGCGGCGTTGTAAATGGGTATGCATGCAGCAAACAAAGGCGCGGGAACGTTGATGTCGTCCAAGGCCTGGTAAATGATGGCCATGTCTTTTTGCCAAACCTCGTTTTTCATGGTGGCTTGACTCCAGGTTTTGGCCAACATCATGGGGCCACGCACTTGAAGCATTCGCGAACCGCCAGCGCCATCGCCAATGATGCCGATCAAGTTTTGGGTATCTAGGCCAAGTTTCTTGGCAAACAAAACAGCTTCAGCAGCAGCTACATTGTGAATAGCGACCAACAGGTTGGCCACCAACTTCATCTTCATGCCATTGCCAAACTCACCCACGAAATAATTGGTGCGAGAGAAGCCTTCAAAAATAGCCTTGAATAACTTCACGTCCTTCGCATCGCCACTGGCGTAGATGCTCAGATCTTTTGTTTTGGCTTGGGCACCTGTGCCAGACAAAGGCGCGTCAATCATGTGAATACCGCCCGCCAACAAAAGGTCGCGTGCCGCCATTTTGTCTTTCAAAGTCAGGGAGCTGGTCTCCATCAAAATAGGCGTACCCTTGATTTTGAGAGCCTGCTTCGATTCGCACAAAGCCTGGCAAACATTCATCAAAGCTTTGCTAGACGGCAACGAGGTGATGATTTTCAATGAGTGCTGCAGGACGGCAGAAGGCTCAGCATGAACCTCATACAAAAGGGGTTTCATTTTTTTCCGAATGGGTGCACTCAGTTCAACCCCAAGCACATCAAATCCAGACTTCTGCAGATTTGAAGAAATTGAAGACCCCATGATGCCCAAACCAATCACCCCAAGCTTGGTTTTTGCTTTAGGTTTTGTTGCTTCATTTTTCATGGTGTGTTGTCAATCATTTCAAAGCAGCACTTGCAGGCACTTGCGACTCGTACCATTGCGCAATTTTTTCACCCGTCATGATTTTGACCTCGGGTTTTGCCAACACGGCATCCAGCAGCTTCTCAAAGGCATCGATGCGGTGTGGCGCACCAGTGATGTAGGGGTGTACGCTGATAGCCATCATTCGGGGAATGGTTGCTGCGTCACGCCACAATCGGTCAAGTTGCAAAACACCGCGAAGGTACATCTCTTCGCTGCGGTGATTTTGCAACGCCATCATAGGAATGTCATTCAACTCCACGGTATAGGGCACAGCAAGAACGGGCTTGGGCTTGGCATGCAGCCAAGTGGGCAAATCGTCCAACACCCAATTGGCCACATACGAAATACCTGCGGCAGACAAATAGTCCAAGGTGTCATCTGTTTCGGTCAGCCCAGGGCTCTCCCAACCCACGGGAGCTTTGCCAGTGAAATTCTTGATGGACTGCATGGTTTGATCAATGGCCTTGACCTGATCTTCCACCTTGTGCATGGGCCCCTGAACATAGCCATGCCCCATAAACTCCCAGTCAGCTTTGAGTGCAGCTTGCGCTACGCTTGGATATGACTCACACACAATGCCGTTGATGGCCATGGTGGGGGTGATACCACGCTTTTGCAAAGCGTCGAAAATTCTCCAAAATCCAACCCGCATGCCGTACTCATGCCAAGACCAATTGGCCAAATCTGGAATAAGCGGTTGCCCCATGGGTGGCGATAAGACAGAGCGTGGCATGGCGCGCTCGATGGACCAATGCTCCACGTTGACAATGATCCAAACCAGCATGCGATTGCCATCGGGCAATTGCAATGCAGGTCTGTCGACGATGGCTTGAAATGGGGCACGGTCACTGAGTAATTTAATTGTCATAGTCACCTCTGTCTTTCAAAAATAGATAGTGCTTAATTTTGCACTCAAGACTGATAAATTCTGTTAAATTTTTAGAAACTTTAAAGTGCAAGGGTCATCCATGTATTTCGGCGAAATTGAAGGCAGCGGGTTCCAAGTCATTGAACCAGAATTTGCAGCCTGCTTTGTGGGCCATGCGCGCGTAGAACGACTCTGGACAGGGGGGCGTTGGTCCGAAGGTCCGACTTGGTTTGGTGGTGGACGCTATTTACTGTGGTCCGATTTGCCCAACAACCGAATCATGCGCTATGACGATACCGACGGCTCTGTGTCTGTCTTTCGCCAGCCCTCTGGCTATGCCAATGGCAACACAGTCGACCTTCAAGGCCGGTTAATTACCTGCGAGCACTACAACCGCCGAGTCACCCGCACCGAGCACAACGGCAGCATCACAGTGCTGGCCGAAGCTTTCAATGGCAAGCGCTTGAACTCGCCCAACGATGTGGTGGTCAAATCGGATCAATCCATATGGTTCACGGACCCAGACTACGGCATCATTGCCGACTATGAAGGCAAAATTGACCACAAAGAACAAGATGGTTGCCACGTATACCGCATTGACCCACACACCATGGCAGTCACACAAGTCGCCGATGACTTTGACCATCCCAATGGTTTGGCGTTTTCTAAAGATGAAAAACATTTGTTCATTGCCGACAGTGGCGGCACCGAAGGTCAGAACCGACCCAAGCACATTCGACGGTTTGATGTAGACGCATCAGGACAAACCCTAGGCTCCTCCATCGTCTTCGCCGAATGCCCGTCTGGTTTCTTTGATGGCTTTCGCATCGACCAACAAGACCGAATTTGGGCAAGTTGCGCAGAAGGCGTTATTTGCTACAGACAAGACGGACAACTCATTGGTAAAATCAAAATACCAGAGATGGTAGCCAACCTCACCTTCGGTGGCGTTCAACGCAATCGACTTTTCATTTGCGGAACCACATCGCTTTATGCGGTCTATCTCAAGGTCAACGGATAAGGGACAAGGGACTAACATGAATCTGCGCGTCATTTCTAAACCTACTCATGCCGTACAAACTGCACCTGTGCTCACGGCACTAGAAGCTGTTGGCATTGCCAAAAAACTGGCGCCCAAATTTGCAGAGCGCGCTGCGCATGCCGAAAAAATTCGCCGAGTCCCTGAAGAGTCCATTGCGGAACTCAATGCCAGTGGCTTGCTTCGTCTCATGCAGCCCAAACGCTTTGGCGGTTCTGAATTAGGCCTGGGCGTTTTAATGGATGTGGTTCTAGAAATATGCAAGGGCTGCTCATCTACAGCCTGGGCTTACTCCAATTTAGCATCGCATGCTTGGAACATTGGGCAATTTGATTTGCAAGCTCAAGAAGATGTATGGGGAAAAGACCCGTTTGCTTTGGCTGCTACAGGCTTTGCATTTCCATGTGGCAAAGCGGTGCCTGTTGAGGGCGGCTACAAGGTTTCAGGCAAATGGCCCTTTGGTAGCGGCGTAGATGCCTCAACATGGATGTTGGTGGGCGCCATGACCGAGCAAAATGGTGGCGCACCCCAAAGACGTTTCTTCTTAATCCCTCAGTCAGACTTCAAAAGCCAAGACAACTGGCAAGCCTATGGCTTGGCTGGTACTGGAAGTCATGATGTGCATGCCACTGATGCTTTTGTCCCTGAGCATCGCAGCGTATCAGCCGAAATTTTTGCTGCAGGTCAAAACTTGCCGGGCGCCAAACTTTACAGCAACAAGCTGTTTCAAATGCCCACCTTTGCGGCATTCGCTTATGTCCTAGCCATCGTGCCTCTTGGTACAGCCAAAGCTGCTGTGGAGCAATTTACAGCCAACATGCGCAATCGGGCTGGCACCTACACAGGCTCACGCATTGCCGAACTGGCTTCTGTTCAAGCGCGCATCGCAGAAGCTGCTGCCTGTGTAGAGTTTGCTGAAACAGTTATTCGCCGTGATTGGACAGAGCTGGAAACCTCGGTAGAGAGCAACGAATTTCCCAGCATGGAAACCAAGTTGCGTTGGAAACGCAATGCCGCATTTGCCACCAGCTTGTCTGTGCGCAGCATTGATGCGCTCATGCCTGCCGCAGGCGCTGCAGGTCTATCACTTCATTTGCCTCTGCAAAGGCAGTTCAGAGACATCCATGCTGCGTCCTCGCACATTGGGCTGACATGGGATGTGCATGCCGCAGCTTATGGACAAAGCGCCTTAGGCTTGCAGCCTCAAGGCGGTCTATTACTTTAAAAAAGCCGCACTTATCGGCCAATGGCGGCGTTTACCCTAGGCATTACCTCAGTGGCAAAGAGTTCCATTGAACGCTTGGCCAAGGCTGGGTCCATCCAGTCATGTCCGGCATACAACAGATTTCCAAAATCGCCCACGTGTTCGCGGAATGCCAATATTTGATCGACCACTGAATTGACAGTACCAGCCAACACCAATTTGTTGGTTACAAAGTGTGGCGTGATCAACGCGTCGTCCATGTTTGGATCGGTTTTGAACAAATTGCTGCGACCACCGTTCAACAATTTGCGCACCAATTGCTTGAAATAAAAATGGTAAGGACCGCCCTCTTCCAATGCATACTTTTTAGCCGTGGCTTCATCGTCTGCTACAAAAATACTTTTAGCAATACGCCACTCAGTGGGTTGGGCAACAGCACCTGCTTCAGTGCGTCCTTCAACGTATTTAGGCCAATGTGACTTGACCCACTCAGGCATGAGAAAGTTGGCAGAAATAGGCTGCCAACCGCGCTTGGCCATTTCAGTCACACCCTTGGAAAATGGGGCTACAGCAGTGCCCACAATAAGGGGGTGCGGTCTTTGAAAGGGCTTCATGATGTAGCCTTGTCCAATTTCTGGAATCATGGTTTTACCCACTGACACTTTGAAAAACTCACCCTCAAAGTCATAGGGCGGGTCAGACTCCCAAATCTTCAAGACCATGTTGATGCCTTCCACAAACATGGCATTGCGATCTTTTCCAAAGTTGCCGAATACCTCTGCGTCAGACATGAGCCCACCTGGACTCACACCCATGATGAATCTGCCTTGAAGCATGTGGTCCATCATGGCGGCCTGAGCGGCAATGGCGGCAGGATGAGAATTCGGCACGTTGATGGTGCCAGTACCGAGCATGATGTTTTTTGTTTCAGAAATGAGGCTGGCCAAAAAGATCATGGAAGACGTGACGGTCTCTGCAGCGTCTGTAACATGTTCACCCACGTATGCTTCGCTAAAACCAAGTCGATCGGCCATGATGATGGCTTCGCGATCTTCAGAAAGGGTTTGTGCAATGTTGCGACCAGGTGGATGCAAGGGCATCATAAAGGTGCTGTATTTCATCGGTATTCCAAATAGATAATCGGATTCAGTTGTTTCGCAAGGCTTCTGCAACCTGCATGTAGTTGCCCTGACAAAACAACAAGGGCGTTTTCTTTTCAAAAAAATAATTTTCTACTTGTCCTAAAAACAAGACATGGTCTCCCACTACCATTCGCTGAATGGTTTTGCATTCAAAGGTGGCTACACAATTGTGAATTACAGGCAAACCACCCAGACCAATACTGTAATCAACGCCAGCAAACTTGTCTTCAAGAGGTCTTGAAAATTGCTTTGACAAATCTATTTGTTGCAATGCCAACACATTGATGACAAAGCGACCGGATTCGTCGAACACCTCTAGGCTGGGTGAAGTGGAGACCAAGCTCCACAATACAATGGGGGGTTCTAAAGAAACGGAGCTGAAAGAGTTGGCAGTGACACCTACCAAACGCGATTGAGCTTTGCCCGAGGTGACCACCGTCACACCTGTTCCAAAACTGCCCAAGGCATTGCGCAATTCTCGGGTGTCCCACGTGATGTTGTTTTTGGTATTCATTGAAAGACTTTACGGGCTTGGTGAGAGTCAACTCGTACGAAGTTTACATACAAATTTATGTTAACAGGGCCCTTACCAAGACCATGAACAGCATTAGCAGATGACTTCGCAAACTATTCAAAATTGAAAACTATATGAAGACAAAGGCCTCCATCTCTTTAAAGTGTAGAGATGAGAAAGCCAAAAGGTTTGAAGCTGGCATAGGTGTCCCAGATAATTGTCGCGAGTTAGTCATTAGCACTGCCACTTTTTAAAATAGCCGGCCAACAGACGCCGAGTACTCGTTTTTGCAATTTCATCCATGGCTCCTACATTCGTAGCTTTGTAGACTTGTCCTATGAGTATTTGTACAATGTCCTCGGACAAGCACAGACTTCATAATAATCGCCAACACATAATTTTGCTCACGCCTTTCTGGAGTTTTTGATGACCTACGTAACCCGAGAGAATATTACCGATCAAGTGTTGGAAGTTTTTAAGAGAACCCCAGACCCTCGCCTGCGTGAGGTCATGCAGTCTCTAGTGAAGCACCTTCATGCCTTTATTCGAGAAGTTGAACCCTCCGATAAAGAGTTTGAAATGGGCTGCAAGTTTGTGGTCGACTTAGGACAAAACACAAGTGAAAAAAAGAACGAGGCCATTTTGGCTTCCGATATTTTGGGCGCCTCCACTTTAATCACGCTCATCAACAATATGAAGCGCGCCGAGGGTTCGGGCAAGTTACAAACCGAATCAGCCCTGCTTGGCCCCTTCTGGCGCAAAAATGCACCCGTCTATGAGGCTGGTAGTAATATTTCACATGGTCCTGAGTCCATCGCGCATGATCAGTTATTTGAAGTAACGGGCCACGTGCGCGATGCGCAAGGCAAGCCCATTGAAGGCGCAGAAGTCGATGTGTGGCAGGCCTCGCCCTTGGGCTTTTATGAAAACCAAGACGAGCAGCAGCCTGATATGAACTTGCGCGGCCGCTTCAAAACAGATAGCAATGGGAAGTTCAATTTCAAGTCGGTAAGGCCTTCTGGCTACCCTGTTCCAGTGGACGGTCCTTGTGGCGATTTACTGCGCGCCCAAATGCGTGATCCTTATCGCCCAGCCCATGTGCACTACATGATTTCCAAACCTGGTTACCAAGTTTTGATTACTCAAGTTTTTGCCGATGACGACCATCGCCTGCACACCGACGTCACATTCTCTGTGGTGGAAAGCTTGGTGGGTCAGTTCAAAAAACGAACTGGTGCTGGTGAAGTGGGCTACTCTTTAGATTACGACTTTGTGTTGCAGACTGGCGAAATGCAATTCCCAATGCCTCCCATCCCCTGAACAAGCCGTCAAGCGGTTGAATGGCGTTAATTGTTTTCTGAGCCTTGTCAATTCGGTGCAGTGACATTTAATTTGGTTGAGTCATCATTGTAAGTTTAGATCTGTCACAAAACCATTTGGACTCATGGACAACGAGTTCAGACCGCATGAGTCCCTGGGTGGTGTGACGCCGGTGCAGATCATGCCTAGGAAATTTTTTAAGGAAATCTCTAGTTTTAAATTGTCCACTTGACAGGGGAGTTTACGAACCAATTCGTACAGCGCTTCACGGCTGATGTTCTTTGTCATTGGAAACTTTCTTAAACAAACACAAAATCCATTTAAGAAATATTTTCTCCATACAGATCAACGACTTATAGAAGTCGAACCAAGAGTGTGGAAGCGGTGTGGAAGAAACAGGAAAGCCTGCTTGGTTTTTAAGCAAATTTAGGCAGTTTTTATCTGCCGGAAACACTTGAGATTTGTGCTGCGCTAACTCAACAGAAAATTCGCAGTTTCACTCGACAAAACTGCTTTTAAATGCGTGCATCTGCAACTAAAAGACATGAAAAAAGCCACTGACTTTAAAAATCAGTGGCTTTCAATTTGGTGGGCCCACCAGGACTTGAACCTGGGACCAAAGGATTATGAGCAGCTTCAATAAATAAAAACCTATATAAATCAATAGGTTACAAGCGATCTACAGAGGTGTGGAAGCAAATGTGGAAGCTAAGATAATT
>SXGQ01412484.1_pt1 | contig 22807 bp, 16 predicted proteins | sample 3178371 | NCBI WGS metagenome assembly SXGQ01 (sample SAMN11356859, study PRJNA531348) | freshwater metagenome | isolation source: freshwater sample F1-20 | place: China: Fuxian Lake, Yuxi | collected 2017-12-25 | reverse complement strand
GGGGTGCCCCACCGAGATCAGCCCCGCATTGCCGAAGCTGGCCGCCTCTCGCCCCGCGATCTCCGCCCGCTCCACCAGGGTCACCCGCACCCCGCGCCGGGCCAGGAAGTACGCCGAGCACACGCCCACAACGCCCCCCCCGACCACCACGACATGCTGAACTGGAGAACTGGGCAAACTCACGGCTCCCTCTGGCCGAAAGCGCGAACAGGAACGGGCCCGCGGCGGTTCAGCCTCAACCCCGGCTTCGGTGCGTCCCGCCGGACCAAGGGGAAACGCCCGGGCCCGCGGGCGGTAACAATACCGTCCGCCGTCGTCCTGCTGGCCGCGGAGCCCGTCCTCGGCCGCTCGTGGGTCCGCCACATGGAGTTCGCTCAATGAGTCGTCATCGCACCAATCGTCCGTCCGGATTCCTCGCCGCCTCGGCGCTCATGATCCTTCTTGCCTCCGGTGCGGCCGTTGCTCAGCAGGCCCCTCAAGCCCAGCCCCGTCCCGCCGCGACGCCGCAGGCCCCGCAGCAGCCCCAGCCCCAGCAGCGACCCCCCATCGAGATCACGCCGCAGAACCCCAACTTCGGCAACGTTCACCCCGACGAGCTGATCCACCAGACCTTCACCATCCGCAACACCGGCTCCCGCGCCCTGCACATCGCCGACTACCGCGTCGCCTGCAACTGCACCACCGCACGCGTCAACGGCAACACCATCTCCCCCGGCCAGTCCATCACGGTCGATGTCACCGTCGACCTCCGAGGCTCCATTGGCGACGTCAAGAAGGACGTCAACCTGATCTTCACCGGCTACAGCGCCCCGGTCCGGCTCGAGATGACCGGCACCATGAACTACGCGATCGTCGCCACCCCCGATCGCGCCATGCCATCGCCGCAGCGCACCGGTCAGCTCACCCTGACCTCCACCGACGGCCGGCCCTTCAAGGTCCTCGGCGCCAACAGCACGCCGGTCCAGGTCCTCAAGGCCGAGCCCTCCGGCGGCGAGCGTGCCCTCAAGGTCACCTTCGCCTACGACCTCGGCGCTGACACCCCGATGCCCCACGACCTGGTCATCGAGACCGACCACCCCGATGCCCCCGTCATCGCGCTGCCCGTCATGCTGGGCGAGGTCACCGACCCCGAGATGGAGTACATCAAGGTCCTCCGCGAGATCTTCATCCAGCGCAAGGGCCTCAACGTCGGCGTCGTCAGGCCCTCAAAGCCCATCGAGTTCAAGACCAACCTCACCATGCGCGACGAGACCCTCCCCGTGAAGGTCTATGCCGACAGCCCCGACATCGACGTCGAGCTGGTCTCCAACGAGGCCTACGGCTACGGCAAGGGACGCGAGATCACCGTCCGCGTGACCAACAAGGGCGTCCGCTCCGGTCACCTTCTCACCCCCATCTACTTCCAGGTCGAGGAGTTCACCACCAGAATCTGGGCCTCGGGATCCCTGCGGTCCGACGATGGCGTGACCGGCTCCGCCGCCGCGACGGGCTCCTGACCCCGGCCACTGCACGGAAGCGACCACCATGACCCAGCCCACCCGCGATACCGCCCCCGCTCGCCCCGCACTGCGAGCGATGCAGATCGCGCTCACATCGATCATCTCCGCCTTCCTTCTCTTCGCCGCCTACAGCAAGTTCTTCTACGCCAACCCCAAGCTGGTGCTGCTCGACCCCGCCAACTGGACACTCCACCCCAAGGGGCTGCTCCTGGACCACGTCGTCGCAGTGGCTGAGATCGTCATGGTCCTCGCGCTCCTTGTGTTCCACCGCCGCGCCCTCATGTGGGCTATCACCGCCGTCCTCTTCGCGGGCTTCTGCGGCTATGCCCTCTTCCTTCTCCTGCGGGGCGAGCCCTGCGGCTGCTTCGCCACTCTCTGGGAGCCCCCCAAGGGATTCACCGTCGTCCTCGATACTGTCTTCATGGCCGCCGCGATCGCCCTCGCCGCGTGGGGTGGGCTCCGCAAGCCGCTCATCGTCCTCACCGCCATCGGCATGCTCGGCGCCTTCGGCGTGGGCTACGCCGTCAGCCGCGAGATCACCCCGCCCACCTCCGAGCAGGCGATCCAGCACGAGATCGAGCGCACCGGCAAGTCACCCTTCGACGCCCTGCTCGAGTCCGACCTGCTTGCCGATGTCCGTGCCGACAACGCCAGCGGCACCGCCTACTACCTCTTCATCTACGACCCCGACTGCCACCACTGCGAGATGATGCTCCCGATCGTCCAGGCCAAGCAGCGCGAGCTCGACGACTTTGAAGACCCGGTCATGCGGATCCGCATCCTCACCGTCCACGAGATCGAGGCCGCCCTGGGCATCAGCCAGTTTGCCTGGTCGCCCACGCCCACCGTGGTGCTCGTGCGCAACGCCGACTTCGTTCGCGACAACGGCGAGCCCCGCAAGACCAACGGCAGCGACGCCGCCATGCCCGACGAAGCCTACAAGACCGCCTACGAAGAGCTCAACGAACTGCTCCGCTCCGGCGGCTGATCACCGGCGTCACTCGCCCGCCAGCCACCGCCGCGCCTCATCCGTCAGACCCGCCTGCTGCAGCATCTGGGCCACCGACTCGACCAGCGCGGGGTTCGCGCCGTCCAGTTCCCGGGCGGTACGGAACGAGGCCATCGCCGCTTCCCGGCGGCCCGCGAAGAACTCGAACTGTCCCCGGCGGAACCACAGGTCGGGCCGGCGCGGCTCCAGCGTCGTCACCGCCGTCATCTGCTCGATCGCCCCCGGCAGATCGTTCCGCAGCTGCGCCAGCGCCCCCGCCAGCGAGTTCCGCAGCACCACCTCACGAGGCCGGATCTCCACCGCCTCGCGCAGCACCCGGATCGCATCGTCACCGCGCCCCACCTGCCCGTACAGCAGCGACAGCGTCAGTCGCGTCCGTGCCCGCGCATCCCGCGTCTTCCATCCCTGCGGCATGCGCGCCAGCGCCGCCTCCGCCTCGATGATCGATGGCCCGGGATCGCCCATCATCATGCGGAGGTTCGCCAGCTCCGCGCGCGTGATCCAGAAGGTCGGACGCTCCGCCAGCGAGCGCTCCAGCAGCGCCACCGCTTCGGCGGTCTCGCCCTGCGCCGACATAAGCGCGCCCAGGTCCGCGATCGTCGCATCCGCAGGCCCGCTCCGTGCCAGCACATCCTCCAGCAGCCCTCGTGCCCGGTCCAGCCGCCCTGTGATCAGCTCCAGCCGCGCCGCCTGACGCAGCGTGGCGTTGATGTCCACCAGCCCCCAGCCGCCGCGCCCGATCCCGAACGCGATCGCGTAATGCCCAAGCCCCTTCTCCGCCTGGCCCAGCACCTCCGCCGAGAACGCAGGCCGATCCGGCGCCAGCACGTAGTCGATCGGCATCACCAGCCGCGCCGCGATGCGGTCACCACGCGCCTTGTGGTACGACACGAACCCCGTGTGCGCGGTCAACGCCAAAGTCCCCAGTGCCAGCGCGGTGAACACCACGCCCGCCGTCGTCGGACGCCCCGCCCGCTTGAGCTGGAAGGTCATCAGCCGCACGTTCTCGTCGCGGAACACCCGCCACAGCTTGAAGAAGACAAACGTCAGGATCGCCGCCAGCCCGGCGGCAAACAGCGCCGGCACCGCGTCGTACGCCCCGCGCACCGCCAGGAACGACGCGACCATCACCACGCCCAGCGCCACGTCCTCCGCCAGCGTCATGTCGTAATGACGCTTTGGCGCGGTGCCCCGCGGCTTGCCCTTGACCGCTGTCGGCTTGCGGAACCCGAAGCTCAGCGCCTCGTTCGGGCACACGCTCACGCAGTCCATGCACTTCATGCACCCCGGGTCGACCACCATCCCGTACGCGCGGATCTCCTCGTGCACCCGCACGTTCGACGTGCACACCGCCGTGCAGTGGCCGCACTGGTGGCACTTGTCGTGGTCGACAACGATCTTCCCCGGCGCCACCAGGTCCGCCGGCGCAAAGATGCCGCCGTACGGGCACCCGTAGGTGCAGAAGCCCTTGGCCCCCAGGAAATACACCGTCGCGAACCCGCAGATCAGCAGGAACGGGACCGCCACGTACCACGGCGGGAACGTCGCCCAGAAGTCCTCCGTCACCAGGTGGTTCGTGAACCCCTCTTCCGGAAACGGCACGATCCGCCCCGTCACCTCAAGCGCCCGTGGGAACAGCCACTCCGCCAGCGGCTCGTACACAAACCGGCTGAACTGCGGCCACAGGAACATGTAGAACGCGAACACCACCGGCGCCCACACCAGCACCCGCGACCGGAAGGGCTTGGGCCGAACCCCCATCTTTTTCATCGCCCAGCCGCACAGGTCCTGCAGCGCCACAATGTGGCACCCCCAGCCGCAGAAGAACCGCCCGAAGATCAGCGTGCTCAGGATCGCGATCGCGAAGAAGATCGCCCCCGCATTCACCGCCCCCTGCACCAGCGTCTTCATGGAATCTGAGGGCTCGACCGGGCTCAGCGTGTCGCCCATCAACTGCCACTGCACGATGTGGGCCACCATCAGCACATTGATCGCGATCAGCACCGCCGCCCGGCGACGCCCGTTCTTCGAGGCCCGGATGCGCACACCCCCGACCGGCCCCTCGGACTTCAGCACCGGCAGCGAGACCCGAGTCCCGTCGCAGTCCCCACGCCGACCTGTGCTGGAGTTCTTCGCTGACATCGATCGCTGACCATCGGCCCTTCGGGGCCGCCCTCAACGCCCAAACCAGCGGACCCGATCACGCCGGCCGTGCGGCACATGGTAGGGAACCACCCAACCCAGAACCCCGCCCCTGCCTCGCCCCCGGCCCCGACCAAACTCGGCGAGCGCCGACCAGACAAATTCTCCTAGAGCCTCCCCCAACGCGCCGCTACTGTCATGGTTGAGCGAACAATGGGCCCGCCCGGTCACGTCCGGATATCAGACCGCGCCGCGGGACACGCAGACTGACCAACGAGCCGAATCCACCTCGCCGGGGTGGCCGATAGCTCTGGCCACGGCCCAGCCCGTGCCCCATGCCATTTGGGGACCGGTGCCGCCTGTGGTGCAAGTGTTTGGCGCGAGCGCACACGGTGTTCGCTCGCGCAGGGCCTGCCCCGAGGGAGAGGCTGTCCCGATCATGTCGAAGACTGGAGGAACTGCAACGATGACGAATCACACTAAGGTGTCCCGCCGGATCGGCGCGATGCTTGCCGGTGCCGCGATCCTGGCCTGCGCCGGGGCCGCCGCCGCCGGCACCAACGACATCCGCACCACACGCATCGCCACGGGCTTCATCCGCCCGCTCGCCGTCACGGCCCCCGAGGGCGACTTCAGCCGCATCTTTGTCGTCGAGCAGCGCGGCAGCGCCGGCACGGCCAACCGCGCCGACATCCGCATCGTCAACCTCCCCTCCAACACCGTCAATCCCTCCCCCTACCTCTCGGTCAACTCCGTCTCCACCGGCAGCGAGCAGGGCCTGCTCGGCCTTGCCTTCCACCCCGACTTCCTCAACAACGGTTTCTTCTACGTCAACTACACCAACGCGAGCGGTTCGACCATCATCATGCGGTACCAGGCCAACGCGCCTTTCGCGACCTCGACCTCGGCAAACGCGGCTTCCGCCACGCTGATCCTGTCGATCGCCCAGCCCTTCGCCAACCACAACGGCGGATGGTTGGGATTCGGACCCGATGGCTACCTCTACATCGCCACCGGTGACGGCGGCAGCGGCAACGACCCCAGCAACAACGCCCTGAACAACAACAGCCTGCTCGGCAAGATGCTCCGCCTCGACATCAATGGCGTCGACGGAATCCCCGGCACCGACGACGACGACGGCATCGGCGGCAACGGATCCACCGGCGGCTACACCAGCCCCGCCGACAATCCCCTGTTCGGACCCATCGTCGGACGCGACGAGATCTGGGCCAACGGCCTCCGCAACCCCTTCGGCACCTCCTTCGACCGCCTCACCGGCGAGATCTACTACGGTGATGTCGGACAGGATGCGGAAGAGGAAGTCAGCTGGCAGCCCGCCAACACCCCCGGCACCCTGCCCGGAGACCCGGGCTACATGGGCGGCCGTAACTACGGCTGGAAGTGCTACGAGGGCAACTTCTGCAAGGCCAGCAACTGCGCCGGCTGCCCCGAGCCCGCCCAGGTCGCCAACCGCGTCAACCCCATCGCCACCTACCGCAACCTCGGCGGCGGCAGCGCGTTCGCGCCCTTCTCGTTCAGCGGATGTTCCATCGCCGGCGGATACGTCTACCGCGGCTGCGCGATTCCCGACCTCCAGGGTGTCTACTTCTTCAGCGATTACTGCACCCCGCAGATCTGGACCTTCCGCAACAACAACGGAACGATCTCCGAGATCCTCAACCGCACCAGCCAGATGTCCCCCAGCATCGACGGCTTCACCATCACCTCCATCACCCGCTTCGGCGAGGACGCCTACGGCGAGATGTACATCATCAGCCAGGGCGGCAACATCTTTAAGATCGTTTCCACCTTGGCGCCCCCCGTCGATTGCGACGAGAACGGCGTCAACGACCCCTGCCAGATCCTCGCCAACCCCGGCCTGGATGCCAACAACAACGGCATCCTTGACTCCTGCGAGCCGCCCCCCGCATGCCCCGGTGATGCCAACGGCGACCTCATGATCGACGCCGCCGACCTCTCCGTGCTCCTCAGCAACTTCGGCCAGCCCGCCGCCGGCCCCGCCTTCGGCGACTTCAACGGCGACGGCCAGTGCAACGGCGCCGACCTCTCGGTGCTCCTCAGCACCTTCGGCACGAGCTGCAACTAAGACCCCGCAGCACGCATCGAACATCCAACCACACCGGCGGGAGCCCTGGCTCCCGCCGGTTTTTCATTCCACGCCGGCCCGAAGCCCCAGGCTACACTCACCACGCGACCCATGGAGATCCCCCAATGCCTCGCGTCGTGCGCCGCATTATCCTGCCAGCGCTGCTGTTCACCGTGGTGCTCAGCGCTGTGGCCATCATGACTGCGCGGGCCTTCCTGCTCGCTTCACTCCCCACCACCCGCGGCACTGTCAGCCTCGCCGGCCTCTCCGCCCCCGTCACCGTCGAGCGTGACGACCTGAGCGTCCCGACCATCACCGCATCCTCATTCGTCGACGTCGCACGAGCCCAGGGCTTCGTCACCGCACAGGACCGCTTCTTCCAGATGGATCTCGCCCGGCGCTACGCCGCCGGACGCCTGGCCGAGATCGGGGGCAGCGCCGTCCTCCCCATCGATCGCCGCCTCCGCGCCCACCAGTTCCAGCTGCGCGCCGACAACATCCTTCCCACGCTCCCCGAACACCACCGCCGCGCGCTCGAGGCCTACGCCGACGGCGTCAACGCCGGACTCGCCGCACTCGGCGCGCATCCCCCCGAATACCTCGCCCTCCGCCTCACCCCCGAACCCTGGCGAGCCGCCGACAGCCTGCTCGTCGGCTTCTTCATGTTCGATGCCCTCTCCATGGGCGCGCCCATGGAGCGGTCGCGCGACGCCGCCCGTGCCGCTCTGGGCCCCGAATGGGACGCCTTCCTGCACCCCGAGACCTCCCGCTGGGACACCCCGATCGATGCGCCCCCCGGAGAGCCCGGCGACCCCGCACCCATCCCCGGTCCCGAACACCTCGATCTCCGCGCCGCCGCCACGCCCGCTCCGGCAACCACCGGCGCCCGCACCTGGCGCGACAATGACCTTGACGAGCGTGCCGCCATGGGGTCCAACAGCTGGGCCGTCGCGGGCTCACGCACCGCCCACGGCGGCGCCATCCTCGCCAACGACATGCACCTGGGCCTCAGCGCCCCCGGCCCGTGGTACCGCGTCGCCCTCAGGTGGGCCGACCGAACCGCCACCGGCGTCTCGCTCCCCGGCGTCCCCGGACTCATCGTCGGATCCACCGGCGATCTCGCCTGGGCATTCACCAACATCAGCGGCGACTTCGAGGACTACATCCAGATCGAGGTTCTCCCCGACGATCCAACCCGCTACCGCATCCCCGGCGACACCGCCGAATCCTTCACCACCTCCACGCACGAACTCAAAGTCCGTGGTGCCGACTCCGAGTTCCTGACGCTCCGCCACACGCGCTGGGGCGTCGTCACGCACGACGATCACGCCGGCCGGCCCCTCGTCCTCAAGTGGATCGCCACCGAGCCAGACCCGCTCAACGTGGCGCTGCTCGACATGCTCGACGCCCGAACGCTTGAAGACGGCCTTGCCATCGCCGCCCGCTGGCGCGGCCCGCCGCAGAATGTCATGATCGCCGACGCAAACGGGCGTATCGGCTGGACCGTCTCGGGGCTGCTCCCCAGGCGCACCGGCTTCGACGGCACGCACCCAGTGCCCTGGACCACCGAGGGCACCGGTTGGACCGGCACACTCCCCGAGCGCGATCGCCCCCGCATCATCGATCCACCCGCGGGCTACATCGTCACCGCCAACCACCGCACCCTCGGGCTGCCCAAGGCCCGCATGCTCGGGCGCAACTGGTCCAGCAGCATCCGAGCCCGGCGCATCACCGAGCGCCTGCACCAGACCGGCTCCGCCACCGAGCTCGGCATGCTCGAGCTCCAGCTCGACACCCGCGCCGAGCTGCTCGATGCGCTCCGCGACCACGCGCTCGCCGCGCTCCCCCCAGACGACGCCCATCCCGACGCCGCCCGCATCCGCGAGGCCCTCACCGACTGGAACGGCCATGCCGAAGCCGATCAGATCGGCTACACCCTCCTCAAGGCCTTCGCCGCCCGCATCGAAGACGCCGTCACCGGCCCCGTCCACCAACGCATCAGGGCCAAAGCGCCCGACTACCGCTACTCCTGGTTCATGCGCGACGAGCCCGTCCGCCGACTGATCGACGAGCAACCCGAACACCTGCTCGATCCCAAGTACGACTCCTGGTCCGATCTCTTCCGCACCAACCTCATCGCCGCCGCGACCCAGAGCTACTCCGCCCGCGCAGCCGGACCGCCGCTCGACACCCCCTGGGGCCAGGCCAACCGAGCCCGCATCGGCCATCCGCTCGTGCGCAACCTCCGCACCCCAATCCCGGTCCTCACCGCCGCGACTCACGACCAGTCCGGCGACTACATCACCGTCCGCGTCACCGGACCCGCCTACGGCGCCAGCCAGCGCCTCGTCGTCAGCCCCGGACGCGAAGACACCGCCATCCTCCACATCCCCGCCGGTCAATCCGGCCACCCCCTCTCACGCCACTACACCTCCAGCCACGACGACTGGCGCCGCGGCCACCCGACCCCCCTCAACCCCGGCCCCGCGGTCTCAACGCTCACCCTCACCCCTTGACCAAGGGTCGGGTGCCGTTCATCGTTGTCCGGGTGCCACTGGTGACCCGCGCTTCGCGGGCACCAGTGCGACCGACGCAGGTCGCTCGTTCTGACCGACCCGGCCCCCCCAACCGCCCCTCCAACCCCCAACTGGCACGCCCGCCCGACCGGGCTATACTGCCGACCCAACCGGAAGCCAGCAGGGATCCCCGCTGGCCGCCGGCTGACAACCCGGGCGATTGGCGCAGTTGGCTAGCGCGCATCCTTGACATGGATGAGGTCACTGGTTCGAGTCCAGTATCGCCCACTTCAGCAGCGGACCCGTCCCCACCGCGGGGCCGCCCGCAGCACCGGCTCCCGGCGGCAGCAAGACCCGCCGCACACGCCGCCGTAGCTCAACTGGTAGAGCGCGTGATTTGTAATCTCGAGGTTGCGGGTTCGAGTCCCGCTGGCGGCTTTGGCCCGACCGGCCCCGGCCCGCCGCCGGGCCCGCGGCCCCCGATCCGGTGACCCCCGGACGCGCCACGCCCCAGAACCAAACGCCGTTGCTCCGTCGACTTTTCCCGGCTACAGTCGGCTCCCCGGTGTGGGAGAAGGCCCCGGCCAGACCCATCCCGGCCATTGGGCGTGTACCGAAGTGGACAAACGGGTCAGACTGTAAATCTGATGGCTTATGCCTTCGCTGGTTCGAATCCAGCCGCGCCCACTTTCCCCAGTTTCTCGCCAGGCCGATCCGCGTCAGCGCCCCACCCATTCCCGGGTCCCGCGCCCGAAGTCGGCCATTCACCAAAACCTCACCCGATGGCTGTTGAGCTTCACACCATCGAAAGTACAGTTGCCACGCGGCCGGTCCCCGTCGACCCCCGCCAACGCTGACGAGTGAGAGGGTTTCCATCGTGTTCAACCGCTGTCTGTCGCGCCTCGCCGGCGTCGCCGCCATCATCATCGCCGCGCCGACCCTCTCCGCCCAGCTCCGCGTTGTAACGTGGAACATCAGCAACTACAGCGGCGGACGCGACGCCGACCTCAAGAACGCGATCTACGGCGTGCACGAGGGGCGCTCCATGTCCCCCGACGTCGTCCTCGCTCAGGAGTTCCTCAGCCAGGCCGCGGTCAACAGCTTCCTCAACATCCTCAACACCGCACCCGGCAGCCCCGGCGACTGGCAGGCCGCGACCTTCATCAACGGCCCCGACACCGACAACGCATTCTTCTACCGCAGCAGCAAAGTCACCTTCCTCGGCCAGACCGTCACCGCCCTGGGCTCCAGCTCCACCGCCAACCAGCCGCGCGACACCAACCGCTACGACATCCGCCTCGTCGGCTACTCCTCCAGCGCCGCCTCCATCGGCATGTACAGCACCCACATGAAGGCCCAGGGCGGCACCAACGACTCCGGCCGCCGCCTCATCGAGGCACAGCGCATCCGTTCAAACGCCCAGGGCGTCGACACCAACGGGCCCGGCTCCGCTCTCCCCATCGGCTTCCGCTTCCTCGTCGGTGGCGACTTCAACATCCAGACCTCCAACGAGGCCGCCTACCAGGCCATGGTCGGATCCCAGTCCAACAACGACGGCCGCCTCTTTGACCCCATCAACACCCCGGGCTCCTGGAACAACAGCGGCGCTTTCGCCCTTGTCCACACCCAGGACCCCATCGGCGCCGGCGGCATGGACGATCGCCACGATCAGATCCTCATCTCCGCCACCCTCACCGACGGCGAGGGACTCAGCTACATCGGCAACCCCTCCATCCCGTACCGCTCGCTGATGGTTCCCCCATTCGGCACGCCCATCGACAACACCCAGTGGAACGATCCCAACCACTCCTACCGCTGCTGGGGCAACGACGGCACATCCTTCGACACCACCCTCGTCACCGTGCAGACCACCTCCAACGGCGCCGCCGTCAACCGTGAGAACGGCATGGTCGGCGCATCCATCGCCACCTCGCTCCGCAACGTCGCCTCCGGCGGCGGCCACCTGCCCGTCCTGCTCGACCTCCGCGTCCCCGCCAAGCTCGGAGCACCGCTGCAGGTCGATCTCGGCACCGTCGAACAGTTCTCGCAGGTCACGATGCCCATCCACATCGGCAACGACGGCGATGTCGATCTCTGGACCGTCAACGGCATCGACGACCTCCGCTACCACACCACCTTCGGTGGCTCCATCACCTTCCCCGTCAACACGTTCACCGATGCCCCCGGCGGCGGGTTCAACGTCCACATCCTCGAACTCGACACCTCGATGCCCGGCCCGGTGTTCGGCACGATCATCGTCAGCTGCAACGATGTCGACGAACCACTCCGCCACATCGACGTGACAGGCATGGTCGTGCCCCCCGGGCCGAACTGCCCCGGCGATGTCAATGGCGACGACCAGGTCAACGGCGCCGATCTCAGCGTGCTCCTTGGCGCTTTTGGCCAGAGCGTCAGCCCCGGCACCAGCGGCGACGTGAACGGCGATGGCCAGGTCGACGGCGCCGATCTCAGCGTCCTGCTCGGCGCCTTTGGCACATCCTGCTGATGCCGCGTGACCCACGGGGCCGATTCTGGTGAGGCGTCCGCTCGCCCGCACCACCGGCCTATTCTCCCCGAATGATCCGTCGCGCCTTCACGCTCATCGAACTGCTCGTCGTCGTGAGCATCATCGCGATCCTCATCGCCGTGCTGCTCCCCGCGCTCGGATCGGCCCGTGAAGCGGCCAGTTCGGCCGCCTGCGGCTCGAACCTCAAGCAGATGGCCATCGGGCTCACCGCCTACATTAGCCAGTACCAGGACCGATTGCCCCAGTACCGCGTCGATGATGCGGGGAATCCCGCCACCGGCTCCGCCGGCGCCAACATCGGATCGCTCTTCGGCGGCAAGAAGGGCACGCTGCCCTTCTACGGCATCGACCGCATCGGGGCCAGGCGCCGCCCGCTCAACAGCTTCGTGTGGGACGGCGAGATCCCCGACGACGATTCACCCGCGGCCGACACCTTCGAGATCGAACTCTTCCGCGACCCCGCCGACCGCGGCACATACCAGCCGTTCATCTCCCAGATGGGGTTCGATACCTCAAGCGTCTACAACCTCGTCGGCACCAGCTACAACCTCAACGACCACGCCCTCGACACCGATCCCTCCGGCGAGCCCTACCCGACGCTGATCCCCCAGGCCGGCGGCCGCATGCCCCGCATCGCCAACCCCGTCCGCACCTGGGTGCTCGGCGATCAGCCCATCTACAACTACGACGACGGCGGCGACCGTCAGCAGCGCTGGCACGGCAACAAGGTCCGGGCCAACCTGCTCTTCGCCGATATGCACGTGGGCCTCTCGCTCACCGTGCCCGAGGGCCAAGTGCAGGAAACTCCCGACTACACCTTCCTGCCCGACCCCCGCTGGCTCGATCGCTTCTGAGCCGGTAGTGCCGCATTCGGCACCACTGGGACGGGTGCCATGGCTGCGGCTTTGAGCAGCCATGCTGAACCATCCCACGCCCCCAATCACACCCACGCCCGCAATCACGCGGAGCAATCACTCCCCCTCCCCTTGGGAGGGGGCAGGGGAGAGGGACACCCTGCGCAACCATCAACCCGTCCGCCCCTCTCTCCCGTCTCCGACGGAAGAGAGGTCACGAGGCTCAGCGAGTCCCGGCGCCACCGCTGCCCCGCGCCCCGCGATCACCTACAGCGAGCTATAGCAAGCGATCTGAGGCTGCAAGTACGGCATGACTTGGAGAAAATGGTCCATGTGTTCGTCGGGGATCTCGATGTCGATGCAGAATCGCTTTCCGCCCGGCCATCGAATCGGATCAAAGAATCCTGAATAAAAAAAACGACCGACACCATCGATCTCAGAGTCGAGCTGCCCTCCGGAACGAATCCTTCTGCCTGCGTCAGGGCTATACGATGCAATCACGACGCCTTCGCCTGCGCTCCCGCGCCGTGAGATCGTAATGCGCATGTTCTTGAGCAGATGCTCAAGATCCTCAAGCGAAGCCACGTCGCTAGAACCGGCCTTTATGGCGATATCCACCGCATACACTCCAGACGGCACTCCCGGCGTGCATGCCGCGTACCTGCCTGCCTCTCCGCCCTGCTGGTCCATGGTCGGGAATACCACCCGCCAACGCTCGGCTTTCGTGATGAACCCCTGGTGGTGCATCACAACGCCCGGCGAAAGCGTGCGCGTGTAGCCACACGCGGGCAGCAGCGCCAGCGACCAAAGAATGCCGAGCAGCAGCGCGACGATGCGGACGCTTGTCATGGCACTTCCATCCTGATCGAGTGTCGTTTCAAGAGAAACACAAAGGCCCTCTGAATAGCGCGCACAGCCGCCGCCATGATACAATCTCCGTGGTTCATTGCTCAGCCGCGCACCGTACCGCGATCTGGAGCGGTGCGGCACTCTGTGCCATGGCTGCTGCATTGAACAGCCATGCCGAACCATCCCACGCCCCCATCACACCCACGCACGCAATCACGCGGGGTCTCTACTCCCCCTCCCCTTCCGGGGTTGGGAGGGGGCAGGGGGGAGGGACACCGTGCGCAACCATCAACACTCCCGCCCCCTCTCTCCCGTCCCCGACGGGAGAGAGGTCACGAGGCTCTGCGAGTGAAAGAGAGGGCACGCCGCAGGTCAGGAGCGCACGCCGTCAGCCATCGCTACGATGCCCCCATGCCCATCGATCACCACCCATTTGGTGAACTGCTCGACGCCGTCGCGGCCAAGTCGCCCACACCCGGCGGCGGCGCCGTGACCGCGGCGGTAGGGGCCCTCGGCTCCGCGCTCGGTTCGATGGTGGTGAACTACACCGTCGGCAAGAAGGCGTACGCCGCCCACGAGGGCGAGCTGCAACAGGCCCTCGTCACCCTCGCCAACGCACGAACGCTCCTGCTGCAACTGGCAGGTGAAGACGAACTGGCTTACGGCGAGCTCAACGCCCTCATGCGCCTGCCCGAGACAGACCCGCGCCGCGCCGATCTGCCCGCAGTGGCCGCAACCGCCACACAGGTCCCCATGGCCGTCATCGCCACTTGCACCGACCTGCTCCGCCTGTTCCAACGGCTCGCGGGCATCACCAACCCCATGCTGCGGAGCGACCTCGCCATCGGGGCGATCCTTGCCGAGGCGGCTGCCCGCGCCTCGCGCCTCAACGCGGTCATCAACCTGCCGCTCCTGGCCACCGATGCCGACCGCGAGGCCGTTGAGCACGAGTTGTCGGGCCTGCTCGCAGTCGCCGCCGACCTCGCCAGGGCGGTGGAAACCGCCTGCGCCTGACCGACCCGGCGCACCCATCAAGATCACCCCCCGGCTCTGACGATGGATCAGGGCCATGGACCGCTACGACACCCCGGCCCGCCAACCCCACCGCCCCGGCCAGAACAGCGCCGACCACCGCCGCTGGCTCGGCATCTTCTTCAAGTGCTGCAGCGTCTACGGACGCATCTACCGCAACGCGCACGGGACCGCCTATCAGGGCGGCTGCCCGCGCTGCGGGGCGGCCGTCCGCGCCCAGGTCGGCACACACGGGACCAGCCAGCGGTTCTTCGAGGCCGAGTGACCCGCTCCCCCCGCCCCGAGCCCCAACCGACCCCGGACCCGAGGCATCCCGGACCGGTACACTCACAGCATGTCACGCATGGCCACACCCGCCTTTGACCTGGGACGCCGATCCGAGTCCTGCGCCGCCACCGGAACCCCCCTCAAGCCCGGCGATGCCGTCGTCACCGCCCTCTTCGAACGCCCCGGCGAAGAGGTGCTGGACCGGCGCGACTACCTCGAGACCTCGTGGACCGAACTGCCCCGCCCCGAGGGGCTCTTCGCCTTCTGGCGCGGCGTGGTCCCCGATCCCGGGGCCCCCAAGTCGCGCCTGATCGACGGCGCATCGATGATGTCCATCTTTGAGCAGCTCGAAGGCGCCACCGAGCCGCGCCGCATCGCCTTCCGCTACCTGCTCGCGTTGGTGCTCGTCCGTCGCCGCCTGCTGGTGCTCGTCGGCTCATCGCCCGCCAAGGGCGGGGACCCGGCGCTGCTCCAGGTCAGGCCCAAAGGGGCCGCACCCGAAGAGCCGCCGATCGAGGTCGTCGATCCGCAGATGGACGAAGCCACCATCGCTGACGCCACCGAACAGTTGCAGTCCATTCTGAAGGCAGACGCCTGATGACCCCGATCATTCGCTTCAGCAGGTGCGTGGTGATCGCGGTCGCGTCGGCGATGTCGCTGCTCGGCGCTGTCGGGTGCAAAACCGGCCCCGACGCCTCAGCACCGGCGGCCCCGCTGCCCACCTACGACGAGATCGCCAAAGCCCACAACGCGCGGGTAGCACAACTGCAGCGCGTCTGGTCGCTGGCCACCATCAGCATGACCTGGACCGAGGAGAGCGGCAAGAAGCGCTGGGAGCAGGGCAACGGCCACCTCCAGCACGAAGCCCCGATGAACACCGCGCTCAGCATCGGCAAGCTCGGCGAGACACTCTTCTGGGTCGGCACCGACGAAGAACAGTACTGGATCATCGACCTGCAGAACGGCCGCCGCGCGTACATCGGGTCGCACGACATGCTCACCCCCGAGCGCGTGGCCGAACTGGGGCTCGCGGTGGCCCCGGCCGAACTGCCGATGCTGCTGGGGCTCCGCCCGCTGCCGCTTCAGTTCGCCAGAGGCGTGCCGCGCCCCACCGTCAGCGCCGGCGCGCCCGGTACGGCCGTGGTCACAATCCCCCAGGACGAGCGCACGCTCGCCTACACCTTCGATGCCCGCCGTATCATGCCCCGCCAGATCAGCGTGCTCGATGGCGATGGACGCCTGCTGCTCACTTCCGACCTCCGCGACGACAACCACGTCACCATCGCCGGGCAGGACGCGTTCTTGCCGATGATGGCCACCCTCATCGACATTCGCAACGAAACCGACGGCGCATCAATCAAGATCACCCTGTCCCAGATGAGCGACCGCAAGATCAAGCCGGTCAACTTCGACCTCTCGCAGCTCGTCGAGACGCTCGGCGTCACCGAGTTCATCGACCTTGATGCCCCGACTCAGGACGAGGTCGAAGCCGGCCCGGGGCTCGATCTGTGAGCGCCAGACCCTGGCTCGCCGCGCTGCTGCTCGGGCTCGGGCTGGCCCTCATGCCCGCGGCCATCGCGCAGCCCGCCGACACTCCTGCCGCCGAAACAGCGCCGTCCAACGGGATCCCGCCCGGCCGCTTGGTCGATCCCTACCCCACCGCCAGCGGCCCCGACCACGGCTGGTTCATCAAGCCAGCGCCCGACGGCACCCGCGCAACGGTCTACCACGTGCCCGGCGATGCAACGCCGGGCTCGGTCCGCATCGGTCCGGCCCTCCCGCATCTCCCAAGCGCTGTGGCCGCTCACGGTGACAGCCTGATCTTTGTCCACAGCCCGATCGCAACCCTCAGCCGCGGCCCCGTGCGCCCGGTGCGCGAAATGACGGCGGTCCGCGTCAGGCCCGGCTGGTACATCTATCAGGAGCCGGTGCCGCTACCCCCGTTGCCGGGCGGCGGGCGGCTCGTCTCTCTGGCCCGCGCAACCGGCGGGTTGGCGGCCCTGATGGAAGGCCCGATCGGCGCGATCCCCGGTGACTCCGAGCCGACCGATGCGCCAACGTCCGAGGCGCCGTCGCGACTGAAGCCAGGGCTGGTGTGGCACCTGCTGCTGCTGCGTGAAGGACGCTGGACCCGAGCCGAACTGCCGCCGCTGCACGATCTCGACGCCGACGTCCTGGCGTTAGGAACAACTCTCGCGATCGTCTGCCGCGAGGCCGACGGTGCGTCCGTCCTGTGGACCACCGAGATTGAAACGACCAAGCCGCTGGAGTGGACCTCGCGACCGGTCGGCATCACCCACGATGCATGGGTCGGAGTGGTAGGGGGGCAGATCGTGTCCCTCCGCCGCGTGCCCGGCTCGGGGCTCGACTTCGCGGTCGTCCGCGCCGAAGCCCCAATCAGCCGCGCCACCGTTGAGGGCATCCCCTCCAGTGCGGCCATGGTGCCCGCAGGCGAGCGCCTCACATTCGTGTGGGAACTCCCCGACCAGCCCGTCCGATTCATGACCCGGTGCATCACGCTCGGCGGCGTCATGATCCACGAAGGTCCCGCGCCGCTCAGCAGCCCCGTCGGAGCCACCGAGTTCCAACTGCTCGCGCTGGTGCTCGCGTCGTTGGTGCTGTCGGTCATGCTCTTCCTGTTCCGACCCGAGCGGGTCGCGTCCCGTCCGGTGGTCCTGCCGCAAGGCGCCTCACTCGCTGATCCGTGGCGCCGCCTGCTGGCCTGCGGCATCGATGCCACGCCCGGCCTCCTGCTGGTCACATCCTTGTGGAATCAGCCGCCGAGTCTGGTGATGGGCGGCCCAGGTGTCGAGGCGAGCATCTGGCCGTTGCTCATCGTGGCGGCCATCACGGGCGTGCACACCGCCGCTACCGAAGCCATCTGGGGACGCACGCTGGGCAAGATGGTGCTGGGTCTGCGGACGGTCACCATCAAAGGCGAGAAGCCCACGCCGCTGCAGGCGATCGGGCGGAGCCTCATCAAGGTCGCCTGCCCGCCGCTGGTGGTCTTCGTGCTGCTCTTCCCCTTCGTCCCGCACCCTGGTTCACTGGGCACCGTCGTGGTCGTCGACCCGGCGACCCTGCCCGAGGATCGTCCCCCCGAGGATGGTCCCGGTGGCGGTTCCGGGGGTGGTTCCGGGGGTTGAAACAAAGGATTGACCGGCGATCCGGGCCGAGTTGTCTCACGGGCACATCCTGCGCGGTCCGATAGGACGGTGAGCCGGACAACCGGCCTGATCCCGCCCCGAGTGCGCGCATGGCCGAACGCAACGAGCCCAACACCCAGACCCCCGCCGCCGAAGAGACCGCCGGCGCTGCAGTCCCCGCGCCGGCCCCGAAGGCGCCGCTCCGCGGCCTGCGCGACATGTGGCAGCTCCCGGTCCTGCTGCTGGGCGTGGCGCTGATCGCCATGGGGCTGTCGCGCTGGATGAAGACCGCGCCCGGTCCAGACTTTGAAGCCGCGATGGCATCGACGCAGGCCCTGATCGAGCGCCACGAGTACGAGGCCGCCCTGGCGATGCTCAACCAGAAGATAGCCCCCAACATGGCCGGCCCCGAGCTGACTGACGACATCCGCGTTCGGTACCACCTGCTCGCGGGCGATGCGCTGTACTTCCTGCAGCGCCAGAAGGGGCTGGACCTGACCGCCAACAACGCCCAGATCCTCGAGCAGTACACCACAGCGCGCCAGCGCTACGACCACCAGCTCGACGGCGTGCGCCGCGCCAACCTGGCCGACACGCTGGTCTCCCTCGGGCGCTACGAGGAGGCGCTGGCGGAACTGAAAGCCATCGAGGAGCCGGTCCAGCGCCGGCTCATGGTGCTCCGCCGCATCATCGACACCGAACTCAACGCCGACCGGCCCAAGCTCAAGCCAGATCATCTGGCCGGGCTCCTGGCAGAGCTCCGCGACCACCCGGGCGTGACACCCGGCGTGCGCCTCTGGGCTGTGGCCCAGCAGGCCCGCCAGCGGCTGCTGGCCGATCGGCCCGACGAGGCCCTGCAACTGCTGCTCGTCGAAGTCCAGCGGCTCAACAACCGTCTGTCCCCCGAAGCGGGCCCGCTCTTCGTGCTGCTCGGCCGCGCCTATGTGGCCATCGATCGTCTTGACGACGCCGACGAGCAGCTCCGCATCGCCGAGCGCCTGGTCCCCGAAAGCGATGCCGATGCCGCCGAAGTGCAGCTGATGCTGGCTCGCATCTCGCAGGCCCGCGAACGCCTCGATGATGCCCGCGACCGCTACCTCCAGATCGTCTCGCGCTTCGGCTCCTCGCCGTGGGCGCTCGAGGCGTGGGTGGGCCTGGGCGAGGTCGAGGCACGCTTCGGGCGCGCCGACGCCTCCCGCGAGGCATACGCCCGTGCGGTCGACTGGTTGGCGTCAGGCCGGCGCCGCGGCACCGTCACGGTCGAACAGGTGGAGGCCAGCATCGGCCAGCACCAGCGCGAGCGGTACCAGAACAACGATCTCGAGAACGCCCTGTCCTACGCCGAGCTGATGGCGATGCTGCACCCCCGCGGGCGCGTGCCCGCCGACACACTCCTCAGACTGGCCGAAGGCCACCACACGCTGGGCATGCAGCGGCTCGCGCCGGCGGTGACGGCCGACGGCGCTGTCGACCTCGAAGCGATCGACCCCGTGGAGCTCCGGGCCGTGCGGGCCCACTTCGCGCGGGCCGCCGAGTACTTCGCCGAGCACGCCGCCGCGGCCATCCTCGTCAACGCCGAGGCCTCGGGGCAGTCGCTCTGGAACGCGGCCGACAACTACGACAAAGCCGGCGACGCCCAGCGCGCCATCGCCGCCTTCCAGGAGTTCGTTCTCAACCGCCCCGACGATCCCAAACGCCTCGAGGCCCAGTACCGACTGGCCCGGGTCTTCCAGTCCAGCGGCGAGTTCAAGACCGCCATAGCGCTCTACGAGACCGTGATCGACCTCAAGCCCGCCTCCGAAGAGGCATACCGCAGCTACGTGCCATTGGCCCAGTGCTACCTGCTCAGCTCGGATGATGCCGAATGGGAGAAGGCCGAGTCGCGACTCCGCGCTGTGCTCGACGGCCGGATCATTCAGCCCAGCGCGCCCCAGTTCCGCGAGGCGCTGGTCGAGATCGGCCTCATGTACCGCCGCATCGGGCGCTACCGCGAGGGGATCGAGCGCCTCGGCGAGGCAATCCAGCGCTACCCCGAACTCGGTGACGATCCGTCCGTGCTCTCGCACCTGGCGGACGCACACCGGCTCTCGGCGGCCCAGATCGCCGAGCAGCTCCTCCAGAGCATGCCGCAGAACGAGCGGAGCGACCTCGAGCATCTCGCCGAGGAGCGCCTGACCGAAGGGCTGCGTCTCTACGAACAGGTCCGCGTGATCCTCGAGAACAGAGAACCCACCCGCCTCAGCGGGCTCGACCGGACGCTCCTCCGCAACGCCATGTTCTACCGGGGTGACTGCTCGTACGACCTTGGCATGGCGACCCGCAGCGAGGCCGCCCGGGCCCAGGACTTCTTCGAGCAGGCCATCCGACACTACGACTCCGCGGCCCAGCGGTACGCCGACGATCCGGCTTCGTTGGTCGCGATGATCCAGATCGTCAACTGCTACGCGGCCCTGGGCAAATGGCGCGAAGCCGAGACCGCCCACGAGCGGGCCCGGGCCCGGCTGGCCCAGATCCCAGAGTCCGCCTGGAACCGGGCCGACACCCCGCTCCGCCGCGAGCACTGGGAGCAGTGGCTCAGATCCAGCCTCAAACTCGACGAGCTGAAGCAGGCCGACGCCTCGGGCTCGGCCACCGAGGGCGGCTAAGCGCAAAAAGTGGTGCCAGCGCAAGGCTCACGCCGACATCCATGCCTCAGAGGGTCGCGGGACCGGTCTGGGAGGCGCGGGAGCCGCGCCTGTTTGGCTCAAGGGGTCATGGATGACCAGCGCATCGTCTGCCAACTCGCGCACGAATGGACCGGCCGGGGCCCAGCCCCTGGCGGGTGTCCCCTCGCCCGAGTCGCCGGCCCAGGTCTGGAGCCCGTGGCTCCTGGGGCTGCTGCAGCAACAACTGGATCAGTATCAGGAACTCGAGCGGCTCAGCCGTGAGCAGAGCGTACTGGTCGCCTCCGGGCGCACCGACGACCTGATCTCGCTGCTGGGCCGCCGCCAGGACATCCTCGATCGCCTGTCGGAGCTGGGTGCCAGCGCTGCGCCCTTCCGCGACCGCTGGGCCACGCTCGTCGATCGCCTCAGCGCCGCCGAGCGTGAGCGCTTCCGGGCGGTGATCGAGGGAATCGACGCGGTTGTGGCGGAGGTGAACCGCCGCGACGAGGCCGATCGTCTGGCCCTCGAACGCGAGCGCACCGCGATCGCCGACGAGATGGCCGGTGTGACGCACACACGCGGCGCTGTAGCCGCCTACGCCGCGGGCCACGCGGCAGCGGCCTACGGCAGCGCCGGGGCGTCCGGGCCGCGCTTCCAGGACCGACGGGGCTGAACCATGAGCGCCGCCACCACCACCATCGATGCTCCTGCCGACCTGGCGGCGTCGCTATTGAGCAGTGCCGCTTCGCCGGGGCCTCGGGTGTCGGCCGGCGAGCTCGCGGAGCTCGTCACGGCGTTCAACGACGTCGCGGCCAGCCTGCAGGCCACCCACGAAACACTGCGGGCCGAAGTCGCGCGGCTCGAGGCAGAGCTGCGGACCACGCGCCGCCAGCTCCGTCGCTCGCGCCACTTGGCGTCGCTTGGCGAAATGGCCGCAGGCATCGCCCACGAGGTGCGCAACCCGCTGGGGTCGATCAAGCTCTACGCCGCAATGCTGGTGACCGACCTGGTCGACCGCGCGCCAGAGCGCGAGATCGCGAGCAAGATCGTCGGATCGGTGGACCGGGCCAACGCGGTGGTGGGGGACGTCCTGGCGTTCTCCCGCCGCATCAGCGTGCGATGGTCGCCGACCAGCGCCCACGAACTGCTGGACGAGGCACGCGAAGCGTGCGCCGGGTGCGTGAGCGGCGGCGTTCGCGTCGAGGCGCGGTACCTGGCGCGCGAGCCGCTGGCGGTGGCCTGCGATGCGCCGCTCGTGCAGCAGGCCCTGGTCAACGTCATCCGCAACGCGCTCGAAGCCCTCGCCGAGGGCCAGCGCCCCGCGGGCTCGCCCCCGCCGGCCGTCGTGCTCGACGCCGTGCCCCGCTCGGTGCTCGGCCCCGACGGCGAACGCGTGGCCATGACCGCGCTGTGCATCACCGACAACGGGCCCGGCCTCCCCCCAGAGGTGATGGAGCGGATGTTCAACCCGTTCTTCACCACGCGTGCCGCCGGCACGGGCCTGGGGCTCGCGATCGTTCACCGAATCATCGACGCCCACGCCGGACGCGTGGTTGCTCGCAATAACCCCGCGCCCGACGCGATGTCCGGCCCCGCCGGCGCCACGATCGAGCTGCTCTTGCCCACCAGACCGCCCGAACTCATGACCACGGAGGACCAGGACGAATGAGCACTATCCTCGTCGTTGACGACAAGGACATGCTTCGCGACAGCGTGGCCGTCACGCTCCAGCGAGCAGGTTTCACGGTTGTCGGCGCATCCGACGGCGCTTCGGCGCTCTCGATGATCGCGTCGCGCCGGCCCGATTGCATCGTGACCGATCTCAAGATGCCCGGGCTGTCGGGGATCGAGCTGATCGAAAAGATCCGCGAGCTTGACGACGAGCTGCCGATCGTCCTCATGACCGCCTTCGGCACCATCGAGACCGCCGTGCGGGCCATGAAGGTCGGGGCCTTTGACTACATCACCAAGCCCTTCGAGGGCGACGAGCTCCTGGTCGCCGTCAAACGCGCGCTCGAGCACGCACGCCTGAAGCGCGAGAACACGCTCCTCCGCATCGCCGGCAACGGCGGGACCGGCGACGGACTCTCGGCCGACACGGGCCCCCGCGGGCTCGACCGCATCATCGGTAAGTCGGCGGCCATGAAGGCGCTGAAGGACAAGCTCCGCGCGATCGCCGCATCCCACGGCACGGTCCTCGTCGCCGGCGAGAGC
>SXGQ01265671.1_pt1 | contig 22808 bp, 27 predicted proteins | sample 3178371 | NCBI WGS metagenome assembly SXGQ01 (sample SAMN11356859, study PRJNA531348) | freshwater metagenome | isolation source: freshwater sample F1-20 | place: China: Fuxian Lake, Yuxi | collected 2017-12-25 | reverse complement strand
TTATGCAATTAAAAAAATTTTCGCTTTTTATACTTCCATCATCGAGCATTGAAAATCCCGTGTATTTTAAGTAAAGATTTTCGGGGTCCCAAAAGGAATGATAAAACCCTACCTTCTTTCTATCGGCTGATTTTCCATCGAGTAAAGCATAGGCGCTTTTTAGTTGCTCGGGCGTGTAGCGTATTGTTTTTTTCATTACTCGGGCGTATTTGAATAGTTATTCAAAACATCGTCTAATTCATCAATTTTTTTATCAAAATCTTCCATTTTTTTGTCCTTTTGCTCTTGTGAGTCGGCATACGCATTCGTAGTTGTTGAGTAATATCGATAATACAAAAGGCCAGTCACGTAAGAGGTGATTGTTTGACGAAGAGCGTCCCTACTCTTATCTATTGTGAAAATTTTAGTGAAATTTTCATCCTCTTCAAATCTCTTAAAAAGAATGTTTACAAACTTATCCATTGATAAGTATTGGATAGACAAATAATCTATGTAGAAAAAATACATATAAATCACATAGGGCATATTTTCTATGAAACCTTGCGCGTCGGAACTTAAATCCGCTCTAAAAAAGGGTAAATCACTACCCTGACTAACCGCTTGAAAAGTGAATACTTGAAAATTTGAGTCTTTAACCTTTGTTTCTACAAAATCTTGCCCTTTATTTACTTCAATCCAATTTTTGTACCTTGAAAATAAATCAAGCATGGCAATTCGTTTGTAATAAAAGACATCCGAAAAAGCGGCACTATTGTCTCTTGTAAAAGCCACATTTCCGTCTGGCTGTACTTGACCTTCATTACTATTATAAGTTTTAAAGAACGCGAAAAAACTACCCGCCACGCCTGCTTGCCCTAATAAGTTTAGTAAGAAATCTACTTTATCTAAGGTTTTTTCCTCATAAGTTTTTAACGGAATAGACACTGCGGTATATACATTTTCGTCTATCCCGTTACGCACTGCGCTTATTCTTGTCTTTATTCCAAATTCTTCGAGAGATAAGGACACAAGAATTGGAACTAAAGCATTGGCTATCCTATTGCCATCTTGAACCATTAAATAATTAACGGGAATAAAAAAGTCAACATATTTTGTTGATTCTTCTTTCCTATCAAAAAGCAAATAAACTTTTTTATTTGAAGTAGCATACTTTAATTTATGTTCGCCCTCTCCATTAAAAACCTTGTCTTGATTTTTAATATCATAAGGAATGGTAATACCTTCTTCGTTTTGCTTTAAAATACACTTCCCTTTAAAAAAATCAAAAACGTCGGTAGTTCCAACTTGTCTTCTCTCGCATGAAAACTTTCTTTTTTGCTTATCGGTGTAAGTGTAATAATATCCAAACGCATTTTCCTCTCTATCTACAAATTCGGGGGGTATAACGCCTTTAGGTGTACCTCGATTAATAAAATCATCACCACCGCTTATGGCAAATTCACTCGAATAAAACTCTAATGGACGATAAAGACCTCGGCTTGCTAGGGAAAAATCGAATATACCTCGCTCATCACTCGTAATAATTATTTTCTCTTTTTTGAAGGAGCCAGATAAATTTATCAAGGATTTTGTTGCACTTGCGACGGATAAGGCAACATCTTTTGACGCATTAAATTCGGGTCTAGTTCGATTAAAAAATTCGGTAATCGAATCTAACGAGGCATATTGAGGGTCATCAACAAAGGCTAACGATTGAGCAACGCTCACTTGACTTGTGGTTAAGGCATTGGGGTCACGTCGAACTTTTTCTATTTCTTCAAATGCGTTTTCAAACGATTTATATTGTTTAAAAATCATAGCGCTAAAATCCCGAGTCACTTGCGCTTGTTGGCTTGGGTCATCGGCATTGTAGTTCCAATCACGCAAAATGTCCTCAAATCTCACTTTTGGAGATTGAGAAAGTAATTCGAAGAAATTAGTTAATGCCATTTTATGAGTTAGGGCTCCTTTCGATTATGCGCTTGACTTCTTCTAGTTCCGATTCAGTGTTAAGCATATCTAGGTTGGCAATACGATTTTTTTCATCAACGATTCTTAAAAATCCATCATAATCACTATCCTCCTTGATTTTTTCTTTTTGAGCATCCGTGAATAACTCGAAAAATTCATCCATAGTGTCTTCAATGGTTTTTACTTTATCGGGCGTTAATGAGGCCAAAGCATCAAGATTGCCTTGAGTGTTCGTGGCGGGCGTAAAAGAGGTCGCTGGTTCGGGTTGCGGCGTAAATTGAGCCTTACCTGGGTTATCCACAATGGTTCTAAATACTTGATAGGTACGTTGAGCACTCTTCATGATGCGAATGGAAATGAATCCTTTGCTTTCAAATTTTTCTTTCTTGATGACCTCACGAACCTTGTTCAAATAAATAAAAATGAATGCCCACTTTTTCTTTAAAACTCCATTCCACTCATTTTCAAGGTCTACAAAAACTTGATATGTGCTTCCCGCAAAGCGGTCTTGTAGCGAAAGGTCTTGTTTGAAATTAGCCTCATAATCCACGCTATCGCTATTAAGTAGTGTATTACCCGTGGCAATCACAAAGATATTTTTTCGTGGAAACTTGATGCCCCTTGAATTACTTATGGCTTTTGGCGTGCCGTTATCATTATAATCCGCGACTTTAGCAAGCATTTCATTCAAGATTCCCGCGGTATTTGGGTCAATCTTTGGCAACTCATCCAACAACAAAACGGCACCTTCTTTATCCATTGGTGTTTTGCCATCGGGATTTAAATTGGCCCAAGCGCAGATGACTTTTCCTTCTTGGTAACCATCAATAGTTTGCCCACCAATTAGTTCTAAGGGCGATGTGAATTGGTTACAATTTATAGAAACGAGTTCATAATTAAGAATGTCCGCAATAATTTCGGCGGAAAACGTTTTACCCGTACCCGCCCCACCATATAGATATACGTTGTTACGAGCCTCTACGTCGGATAGCATTTTTTGAATAATCGGGCGGCCCGCATTGTCATTAAGCGTGGTCATTTGTTGAGTCGTAATGCCCTTTTGAATGATGGTCATTTGAATTTTTTGTGGCAAAGCCATAATTCTTGACTTCAAGTCGGCATCCAAATCATTAAAATCAATCTTGTCCTCACGAATTACGTCGCGAACAATATCTTCGACCTCGGATTTGTCTATTGAGGCGGCGGAGGTTGCGGCGGACGTTCCTTGTAAAAGGTTCGCTAGTTGAATCATTTTTTGGGCTACCTCATCCCCCGCAAATTCATTTGAAAGGATTTTTGCGGCCCTATCTCTTGTAGATTGGCTCAATGCGGTATTGGCAACTATTTTTTCTAGTTCTTCTTTTGATTGCATAACTTAAGATATTAAAGCAAGTTGGCTTTTATAACTGCCGAAGGGGGCACCCCTTGACTTTGGGCGCTTGATAAAATTCGGTCATTAACCAAACCACTTGACAAAGGTTGACCGCTAGCCGTTGGCGCGGGAAGCATTGAAGATGCTCTCGCTAAAATTAATTGCGGGGGGTCAATAGCCCCAACAGGCGCAATTTGTGGATTGTCTTGCACGATTGTGCTCGGGGTTAATGCGTTTACAACCAATTTTTTTGACTCGCTTTTGATTTTTGAGCGCAAAAAAAGATAGGCACCTAGAGCGCCTAGGCCAATTAAAATAAGGTTACTAGTTTTCATTTGAATGCAAAATTGACTGCGTTAATAATTCGTTCCGTGTTCATTGTGTCGAATAGATTGAGACGAAGGGCCACTTTCATAGCGGCTTTCTTGGATGGCAAATCGCGTTTAAGATTTGATACTCCAAGCGCCCTTTGAATTGCCTCTAAGTCGGTTGCTCCCATACGCTCTAGATTTTTTCGTGCACGCTCTTGTTCCTCGCGAATCCTTTTGATTTTATCACCAAAAGATTCATCTTCATCGGTAGAGTCGTCACCAAAAGCATCAGTAGTATCGGTAAAGCCTTGTACATCTTCGCCCTCTTGGTCGTCTTCAAGACCAAAATCCTCCGCGGTGTCAACCAATGGAAACGAAATATCCTTTCCTTCATCGTCATCTTCGAAGCCGAAATCTTGCGCCGTATCGGTTTGGGCAAACGGCATATCGCCACCCTCTTCTCCACCTTTTTGGCCTCTATCGTTTTTTGAGTCTCCTTGACCTTGGCCTCCTTGTCCTTTAGAGCCGCCTTCATTTCCCCCATCATTAAATGGGTCTTTGATGTTGTCGGGAGTTTCGGAGTTATTATCACCGCTATCGTCGCCTCCTTGAGAACCGCCCATAGATGGCCTAAGAATCTTCACGTTTGAATTTTTTTCATCAACGATAACACTAAAAAAGCCCGTGTCGCCTCCCTCGGCTAATTCAATGTTGCCGCCACCCCCGTATTTAATTTTATATTTTTTATTGAGGGCCTGTATTTTTTTTTCTAAATCGGCAATGTAAGAATTATAAATACGTACTTTTTCGTCTTTTAAATTGAGCATTTCCAAAATGTCTTCGTCGGATGCCTTGGATGCAAATTCGGGCCCGACATACCCTGGGGCACTAAGTTTTACGAATTTTACTTTTTCTTTTTCTTCTAGTGTCATCTTGTCAATTTTTAAATTTCCTCTTGTGTCGTTTTGATTACCTTAAGTCGACTCATAGCCTCATCCCTAGTCATTTGGGATATTTTTATTTCTCGAGTTTCTCCTTTAACATCCGTTACAACGCCAAATTTACCATCGGCTTCAACTATGTCCCCCACATTGGGTAGTTCACTTTTAGTCTTTGGCTTTTGGTCATCTTTTGGATTTTGTGGCGGCGGCGGGGTAGTCGGAGGAATGGCTTGCGGCTTTTGCTCCTTAAGTCGTTTATAAATCTCATCTTCAAAAACTTCGATGGCCTCAAGAAAATTTTCAACTAGAGTTTTCCTTGGATTGTAAACGTCTTTTAAGAAATTATACTTATCGCTATCGGTTTCCATGCCTCGTATTTCATAAGCACTTATCATTGAACTTAATTCCGAGTCGGAAAAAGATTTGCTTTTGTAAATGTTTGGTTGCTTTAGCGGCAATGAAGGGTCGCTATAAATAGTAAAAGATAAGGCCATTTTAGTCGGCGTATGATAAATGCCCACCTTGCTTTTTTTATCGTCAAGATACTCGACGAATTTTTCTAATGTATTGTTTCTATAAACGAACATTGCCTCCTAGTTTAAATCTAATGTCCTTAAAGAAAGGCACATAGAAAGAATTTTTTACTGTCGCACTTTTCACCTGCTCCGACTCAAACACAAGATATTCACTTCCTTCCATAGCGCCCCCCACTTGCCCAAAGTCATCGAACGTGGGAATGTCTCCAATTTGAATGATTCCATCATAACCTGCCTTTTTTAAGGTTTCGATGAGATTAATGTCATATCGTACATAGTTCCAAACTTTCAAGTCTTGTCTTCCTTGAATCATTTGTAATAAATTTTGAGAAGGCTCCACTTTGATGCCATACTCAAGATAAATGTGGGCTAAAAGTTCGTCATAAGATGTGTTAAGTCCCAAAGAAGTAATAACTACGGGGTTCCTCATGTTTATGAATACGCTATAAATAAAACCTTCGTATTGTTCGTCGGGCTTTGGTTGGTTTTTTGCCTCCCCCGCGTAAAACTTAACGTAATTAAAATCATCCGTAAAATATGTTGCGGGAAAGTTAGGCGGATTGAATTCGCCATAGGGCCTTACCACCCCGCTTCCCATTGCCCCCATGCTAAGTCCACGCCTTTTTTGACGAACGCCATGATACATAATCCGTGGCTCCCCCGTGTCTTCGTCAACTAGAATACTACAATTATTATAATCTTTCGTTTCGTATGCCATTTGCCAATCACCGAACCAATTTTTAAAAAATTCGGTTCTTACGGCGTAGTACGCTTGGATGGGCAACTTGCTCGGCGCTCCCGATGGCGTTGGTAAGCCCGAAGGCTCGCCTAACGGATAAACGGGGCTTTGCGTGGCCTGATTGTAGTAATACGATAGAAGATTTTCGGGCGATAGAAGGGTTTCGCCCAACCTTAAATTCAATTCTTTTTGAGCAAGTTTCGCGTCTTTTTTTTCTAGAAGAGTGATTTCTTTGATAATCGCCGCCCGCTCATCCGCCATCTTAGTTCCTTGAGTAAAGGCAAGGAGTTTTCTAAGCGCATCAATTTCTCCGCGAAACGCGGTTTTAGCGGCCTCTAAAGGGAAAAATTTAAGGTCGTTATCTTGGTCTCGAACTTTAAATGGACGATTTTTAAATTCATCCTCAATGGCTTTTAAACGCGCCGCTTCTTCTCGTTCTTGTTCTTTTCTTAACCTCTCCTCCTCTTCGATTTGTTTTTTAAGAGCGGCGGCCATTTCCAAGTCGTGCTCTATAACCAATGGCCCCCAATTCGCATTTAAGTAAAAAATATCTTTTGTTGAAGAGTTGAAATAAAAATTATTTGGGAAAACCTCAACAAAAGTTGAAATAATATCGACTTGGGATTTTTTTATAATTTGAAAATCTACTTCTTTTGGATAAGTCCTTAAACTAATGTCTTGAATAGATTTTGGATTAACGTTATAGTACGATGCGTTTGCTCCGCGTTCTTTAAAAATAAACTTGCTAATGCTTGTTTGGTGGTCCTCAACCGCTTGCTTAAGACAACTCTCTACCTCGCTGACCATTTTTTTAGTGATGCGGCTCGGACTTATAAAATTTATATCGCACTCATATAATTTTGAAGATGGATTCCCAAGGTTATAAGTCCAAGAGACGTTTGAATTATTTGTTAATCTTACTTGGAGTATTAAATTATTCGAATTGAAAAAATTATTTTGCCACCATTCAATCGAGTTGAAATCTTTTGGATAGTCGACTTTCCCATTTGGCTTCTTTGGAAAAGAATGTTTGAAAAATAATTCACATCTAACTACGGGAGCGACAAGCACGTAATCAAGTGTGCTAAGAAATACATTATTATCTTTTAAAGTTAATTCTTCCGCTTCATTCTTTTGCGCCAACTTAGCAAGACGCTCTAAGTCCTTAAAATTACTTTTTATCGGAAATAGTTCTTGAAGAGTTTTCGTTTCGAAGTTTATTTCCGTATTGCCGAAATCTCTAAAGTAAAGTTGAGTGTGATTTCTAAATGCTTGTAGCCAAGCATTCGCTAATTGAGCATCAACGTTGTTTTTTTCTAGTTCGTCATAAAGTTTAAGTAATAGTTGTTCCACCAATTGTGGGTAGGGCAAGACAAGGGAAAAGTCCTCTAAAGTGGCGGTTAATCCAAACGTATATCTTACATCCTCGATATTGTTTCCATCAAATACTCGTCGACGGCCAACGCAATTAAGAGATATTTCAAGGCTATTTCCCGAATTATTATTTAAAATATCGGACGTGTTTAAAACGTTGAGGAAAGCGGGCAAGTAACTAAAATTACGATTTGTAGTTTTTCCGTTGGACGTGACCCACTCTAAAGAATATAGAAATTCATACGAAACCAAATCATCTACAACGCTATTGCTCGAGTCAATAAGCCACTTAGGGGAATCCACCCCTAAATAATCTCTCAACTCCTTTAAGTCGTCTATACTTAGTTGGAGAATTTGTTTTAAAAAACCTCTATCAATGTTTTGTTTGATGTCAAAACCAAGAAATTGTGGTTTCGACCTTATTTTTAGCCTAGAATCTTTTTTGTCAAAAAACCAATCACCACTAAAATCGAGGGTGTCTCCACCATCCGCAAACTTTTTTGGCATTTGGGGATATTCTTCTTCTAAACTTGAGAGAATATCATCAACCTCTCCACCCGATGCCATTTTTTCCAAAACCTTTTTTGAGTCAAGCCGCTCGCCGTCATACTCAAATACCATATCAACGTAATCGATAGACGATGGAACTTCGCCGCCTTCTTCAAATGCGACCCCTCCTCCACTTTCGTTAATTGCGGATAAGATTTCTCGATTGGTCATCATTTTACCATTAAACGAGCGTTTTTTTGGGTCGCTTACGGCATTTCGCGTAATGACAACCTCACCGCCCTCCATTTCCAAAGGCTGACCCGTTGATTTATTTATTGCCTTAATTCCGCCTTCGCTATGGCGATTTCCAACAAGATAGCCACCCGCGTCGCCTTGATTATGTTTTATTTCTGCCATACTTATGCAATGTCAAAGGGGTCCGCATTTTTCATTTCCAAATTCATTGGAATGCTAAATTACGAATTTTGTTTGTTTATATAAGCGATATGTAAGAAAATAACAATTACATCAAATCATCATCTTGAATATATGCTTTCTTGACGGGCTTTCCCGCCCTTTTTTCTAGGAATTTATTAAGTCTTGCTAACCCCCAAGCGGTTCGCGAATTTGGTTTTCCGCCAGTTATCGTAGGACGGAACGACGTGCTATATGCGCCCATCCCCCGTCGTACCACTTTTTTGGCGGTTTCGAGAGTAACCTTTTTTGACGGATATTTTTTATTGTGTTCGGTCACCTTCATTTTGATGACCATATTGGTGGCCTCACCAAATTGGATTGGTGCTTTGGCTTTTGCCTTAGCACTCCCTTTAGGGTTGACTCGGCTTCCCTTAATGCGCTCCGATTTCGGTGCTGGCGTTTGTGCCGCTGATTTTGGCCCACTTCTTTTCATTGACCCGTCAAAGTTTGTTCTTTGTAACAAAGATATTGTTTTATATCTTTGGGTTAAACTTTTAAAACATACGACTATGTTCGATATTAAGTCTCCCGATTTCCTTGGCGGTAATAACGTCCACAATGTCATCATCATTTCGATGTTGGCCGTTGTTATCTACAAGGTTTACAAGCGATAAAATTGAGGGGCCACGCGCCCCTTTTTTTTAATCTATATCTAAGTCTACCGATTGCGGTTGGTCGGCTTGACCACTAAGTTGGCGAACATGGTATGTAGTTCGCTCGGATAAACTCATTTTAATTTTTCCGTTGTGTAGCATGATTTGTTGAATCAAAGACCAATCATGAGTGCCCGATGCGGGGACCTTTGGCATGCGTTTCAAGAAATCCGCTCGGATTATAATCTCCGAATGCCCGATTTCGCAAGCCTTTAATTGAGGGTATCGGGTAAATTTTTCTAAAATTCTTGTTTTATAACAAGCCATATCAAATGGCGAATGCTCTATGTCCGATAAATAATGGGCAAAGTGGTCGGCATCAATTATATCATCGTTGGCCAAAAACAAAAAGAATTTGCCTTGGGCTCGGTCTATCGCTAGGTCTATAATGTGTTGACCATACCCTCCAATGTGCTCCTTTTCATTCCAAATGTGGAGAACTCCACCGCGCTCCATTGCTCGGCTTTGAAACGACTTCGCTTCACCCGTATCAATCATGGTTTGAAAGTGCGGGCATCCGTCACCCACAACAAAAATTTCATAGTCGTTGCGTGTTTGTGATAAAATGCATTCAATCATTCTTCGAGTGCGTTTTGGTCGTCCCCAACATGGCATGACTCCACTTATGGCAAAGTTTCTCATCATTTATCGTGGATGTTTTTAACTCGATAAATGTTTGCAAACCCCGTTGCCGTAATTTCTTCCGCCGTTGATTTAAGCCGCTCGCTTAATCGGTCTCCCCTACGTGGCTCAATTACTATTTTTTTTCTATTTGGATAAAGAGCATTTGCAACGTCGTCCATTTTTCTAATTTCTCCTGGGTGAACTATGAATCTAGCATTTTTGTCTTCTCCCATAAGCAAGTAAAGAAGAAGGCCAACCGCCTCATGTATTGAAATGAAATGTCGACTACACGTATTAACCACTTTTATGGGTTCTTCGCTTGGCACGTCATTCCAAATTTCAAACACATTCTTACTTGATTCAACAACATTGTAAAATCTAGCAACACGGCCTCCCGCATTGAGCGTCATCCTTTCGGCGATTAATTTTGAGGCACCATACACCACTTCGGGATTGGTGGCTTTACAAGTAGATGTTAAGATTAAAACGCACCTACTTGTCATAGCATCAATTAAATTTTTTGTGCCCAATGTATTAATTGATAGCGTCTTGTATGTTTCATGCTCGCCATCGGGTGCGTGTTTAGCGCCCGCTATGTTTATAATAAAGTGTGGTTCGTATTTATTTATCCAACCTTGTACGCTTTGATAATCCGTTACGTCTAGATATTCATGGTCGCCCTCAATATCGGTAGATAGAACATCGATGTTCTTAAACGATTTCAAAACGGGCACCAAGGCACTTCCAATAGAACCATTTGCCCCCGTGACCAAAATTCTAGTTGGTCCATACAAATGAAACCAACTATAATCTAAAAATTTAGAATCGATTTCACGCCCTAAAACCGCCTCAACCAAATTTATTGGCATATTCATAAATCTCTTTTTTTAATTATTTTCATTGACATATCAAGCCCCCTATAACAATAAATGTCGTCGGGCAAATAATCAATTTTTCTTTGAATCGTCTCTCCCATTTGACTTAGTAAAAAATCTAAGGGTGAATTTAAACCGACTTGAGCGAAAAAATAAGATGTTGTAAAAAACCTTCCATAGTTCACTTCCGTGGGTATTACTTCATTATTAGCGTTTCGCTTGAGGTCGGCGCAATAAATCCCGTGTGGTTTTTCATCTATGGCTAGAACTATTTGAGCGGCCATATTGCTTACATCCGCTTCATTTACCACACGAGCAACACTTGGTGTCGAGGATTGGCCCGATGGCATTTGCCGCGCGAAAAAGTATTCCAATCGCTCTCTTGCTTGTAAGTGAGCAATTTTTCCATCTATCCAAATCATTTGAACCGCATATTCGCGGCCTGGCAAGAATTCCGATAAAACAAAATCATCAACTCCTTCATTTTTACCCCTCCAATAGTCCGCCCAAAATTCGGCGTGTTCCATTTTCGTAATGGGCAGCGCCGCTTTTGAGCCCGCCCCTCTTCTAGCGCGAATCCAAACTTTCCCATTTTTATAAAGTAGTTTTTCAAAAAGATGTGGGTCGTTTTGGCATTCTTCTAATGTATAAACTAGGCCAAATTGCAATGCAAGTTTTTTAGTCCATTCATTTTGACAATACATTTTATCCGCAAATCGGTCATAGGTTTCTAAATGGTGAAATGAGCCAGCAATTGAGAATTGTTCTTTATGCTCGGCCAAAAAGCGAACGTATTGTTCGGGTTGAGCGTGGATATAGTCTATTTTATGTTTAGCAATGAGTTCATGAAGGATTTCTAAAAGGTCGCCTTTTTTATCAATCACGTAATTTATATCGCAATTATTCAAGTATATACTATTTGAATCCGTGTCTATACCGATTATTTTGCCTATTCGATTTGATAATCTTAAAGATGAAACATAGTTTCTTGCGGCATTACCGCCCGAGCCCATGATTAATACGTTATACATATTATTATTTTATAAAATAATTAATTCACAATACAACTCCGCACCATAAAATTTGTCTTCACCGACTAATTCCGCGTGCTCCGCTACGTCGTTTAACTCACTAGCAATGTCAACAAAGGGCATCATTTGGTCATGGTTTCCAATTTTCAAAGACACGGAGCCCATTTCGGTAATTTGATGGCCCGTACAATCGCAAAAGTCAATTAACAAATCTTCAAGTGATTCGGGCGTGAATACCCGCTTATGACCTATTGCTTTGTCTCCATCATGTAAGTCTTCGATATTGTCTAGCATACCAAGCCTAACGCCTAAAAATCTATGAAGAGACCTTGCGTTGGGCACAGTGATGCATATTCTAGGAATTTTTTTGAATTTCAAAAGCCAATTAAATGGATTTTCCAAATGCTCTAAAATTCCGAAAGCAACAAGCGTATCATAATTTTCTAATTGAACACCCTTCAAAGAAGAATATATATTTCGATACACGCCACTTTTACGAGCATACTCACACACCCTTTTGTCGGTGTCATATAGGTCAATGTTTAGTTGCTCACCCTTCCACACTTTTCCATAACCCCCACCAAAGTCAAGTATTTTTTCTTCGCTATCAAAATAAAATCGTTGCCGCTTATTTTTCACCAAGGCATCCTCATAAGGGTGCTCGGGTATTTGCTCCCCTATCTTGTTGCCAATATGGAATTCTTTCGCTATTTGGTTCTTGACATTTGCCCAATTGTCAAATTTTAAGCCTTTGTCATCTATGTAAAGACTTACTCTTGGCTTGGTGTAGAACATGATGTAATCAAAAAGAACCCCTTGCAAATTCAAAGTCTCTTCGATGAATTTTCTATGATAATCGGGCCTACACGTAAAAATTAAAATTTCAAAATCGTTTTCTTTAAGCCATTTGGTCGTTTCAACGGCACCCAACTTAACCTTGGGTAACTTCCACTCTTTGACATCTTTTTCAATGTCCGCACTATCATCGACCAAAGTTCCGTCAAAATCGATTGCTAGTCTTTTATGTTTTCTTCTTGTGTTCACCCTTGAAATGTTTCTTTGCCTGGTTCACCACCCCACTTTGAAATGTATTTGGCTCTATTGTTAGTGAAATTTTGATTTAGACTTCCGTCTTTTTGAATGGTCATGGAATTCCTATAAAGCGTTGGGCAAAGCAATTGCTCCCATTGAATATCTACATTTTGATTAAGTTTAATCCGCATAGCATAGTCATTGTCTTCAAAGTAAGCGGGGTAAAATTGTTCGTCAAAAGCACCTACTTCATCATATACTTTTTTCGACAAAACAAAAGAGCACCATGTTCCAAGTTGAACAAGAAATGTATTTGGGGCATAAGATTCGATACACGCTAGCAACTCCGATTCGTCTCGTATTAACTCAATGTCGTCATTTAACATTAAAACGTGAGTATAGCCCTCATTGAAAGCAGTTCTTAGAATCAAATTCCATGAAGCGGCCACTCCTAAGTTACTCGTTTGAACGAACACTCTTAATTTAGGATTGCGGTTGTCAATGTTTTGATTAACACCATTATCTACCACTATAATATCTAAATTGGGGTAGCATTGGTGATATTTCTCTAAGGCCCCATTCAAAAGGTCTGCCCGATTGATTGTCGGGATTCCGATTAGTAGTTTCATTCGAAAATGGTAGTTTGTTTTGGTTTTTCTAGTTCGTGTGCAATACGGGCCTTTGCAATTTCAAGGTACTCGGCCTCGCGCTCTATTCCAATAAACTTGAACCCGCCTCTAACTGCGGCCTTGCCAGATGAGCCGCTTCCCATAAATGGGTCAAGCGTAACCGCGCCTTTAGGCGTTACCAAGCGGATTAAGTAAAGCATAAGGTCGGTTGGTTTTACTGTTGGGTGATGATTTTGCCTTGGCTCAACTACCTTTCTTTCACTACCATCAGGTCTATACTTATTCGTGTTCATACCATACGGCTGACCATCATCTCGTCTTGTAAATTTTTTATCGAACTGACCCAATCCCTCGTTTCTGTCTTTATTTGATGCTTTTGGGCAATAAAAGAAACGCGACGCTCCACCGCTATCACTATACAATGCCGTACTTTCAATAGGTTTTGCATTACCCCATATTCCTTTATCATAAGTTGATTTTGATGTTCTACTATCACCTCTACTAACACCACTCTGTTCATCCAAGATTTTTCCCGCTTCTTCATCAAAGATTACGTTAGCGGGGAACCTACCTAATTCACTTGAGGCTATGTCTTTTTCTTCATAGTCAGAATAAGCATTTTTATCCATCATGTCAGTTTTGCAGAAACCTTTACCGCCCAATCTTGGGTCATCTCCTTGTGATAAACTTATTCTACTATCGTCTATATTTATTGCTCCCGTGCCCCATCCTAATACATTATCTGCAACCGAACCCTTAAATGGTTTTCTTGCCACAACAATTGGTTCGTGTGCGGGTTTAAGAGCAGTTCCCCAACCATTCCATTTTTTTGCTAAATCGGTGGTGGTTTCCGTTATTATTCTTGTTTGACCCCATCGTTCTCCGTCTTTTTGATACCCAAAATTTCCTTCGTCTTCACCAACTACGTTTAGATTATTTTGTATAATAGATGACCACTCATTCATTCCAAAATGTTCTTTTATCTTTTCCCAATGCTCTTTATTTGGCGGATATACATTATTATCTTTTCTTCCTTCTAAGAAAGAATACATTGTAGTTCCCCCTGTAATAAGTTTATCTGCTTCAGATAATGATAATCCTAATTCTATTCTCCGTTTTTTTAGTGCTTGGGTAAATTCTTCTAAGTCAGCAATTGGTTTTTTGTCTATTTGCTTAGATATATTTAAGGACTTTGGAAATCCTGAACCATATATCCACATGATTTGGTCTCGTATCTCAAAGCCAGCATCTTCAATCCTTACCGCGATTCTGTGATAAGTTCTTGACCCCGCAAAAGAAAGCAAATGTCCGCCTGGCTTTAAAACTCGAAGGCACTCCGCCCAAATTTCTTTACTCGGTACATCATAATCCCATTTCTTGCCCATAAATGACAAGCCATACGGCGGGTCGGTAACTATGCTATCAATCGAATTTTCCTCAAGTTGCTTTAAAATTTCTAAGCAATCACCCAAGCGAAGGTCAACGTTATTCATTATTGAAATGCGCTAAATAGTTTTTCTGCGGTCTCCTCCCACTTGTATGAAATGGCTTTTTCATAGGCGCTATTTACTAGTCTAGTTTGCCTATCGCTCCCCCACTCTTTAAGGACCTTCATCATCATTGAAGCAACTTCTTCAACCTCGGACTGCATTCGGATTTTTTCATAGTCTTGCACAAATACGTTTGGCTTTAGTTCGCGTATTGGGTAAACCAAATGCCCCTCATCGGTAATTTCTTTTAGGCTTGTATGAATTGGGGCGACTACGGGCACTTTACAAGCCATGGCCTCAACTACGCTCAATCCCCAACCTTCCGCGGTCGTGGTAGTTACGAAGCAATCCATTGCGTTGTAAATTTCATTGAGTTCATCACTTTCCACACCGACATTTTCATTGAATCGGTCGGGGCATATAACATCAACTCCATACTTCAAGTCCAATCGGTCACAAAGTCTCTCTACATTTATTCCGTAAGGGTCAAGTGGGTTAAGATGTAAATAGAGGGCTATTTGAGGTTTCTTTAATTGCGATTTAAGGTGCCAAAACGCCATGATTAAAGTAGCGATGTCTTTTCTAGCGGAGTTCCTATTGACCGAGCCAAATACGAATTCGGCGGTTTTTGATAATTTTTTTCTATTCTTTGCGGGTAGTGGATAAAAAAGTTTTGAATCCGTGCCGTGGTGCGCCACTTCAATACTTTTTGCCGTGCTCATATTTTTTAAAACAATTTCTTTGGCATAATTCGTATAAGTAAATGGATATTGGATTGACTTAAGAATTTCTAAGTCTTGTTTTCTCGGGGGCGAATCAATTGGGAAATAAATAATTGTTTTAAAAGATTCTTTATATTTTTTTATTTGCTTCTTTCGTATGTCCGCTATATAAGACTTCAAGGGGTTGAATACCTCTACATCATTAAAAAGAAATACGTGAGTGAATTGCATATTGAAAAGAAATCGAAGAAGCGAATTGCGACAATGCGGGTCCTTATCTCGGTCTTCTCTCGTCCCCATCGCGGGTATGACAACCACTTTATCGTTATATTGATATGCCTCTTTTGAAAAGTTATTTAATGCCAAAACGGATATTTTATCACTATCTCCTAGCATTGGGGTCCAATGGTCAATTAATTGTTTGCTTACGTGACCAAAGCCCGTTGAGCAACCAAAATCACCAAAGAACAAAATGTTCCTTGATTTCTCCATTTTACTTTATAATTGAAAATTTAGTCTTGGGCTCTTCGGGTTTTGCAACACTAACCTTAAAGGCATTTTTGTATTGTCCGCAATCTTGCCCATAATAAACCTCTTCGCCCTTATAAATAAGTTGAGCCTTCGTGCAACGTGTTGAACAAGGGAAAAACATCAAATCAAAAGAGCCCTCTAATTGCCCCGCTACTGGCATTGGTTGTTGAAAGTGGCACCTAGTCGGCATTCCGTCTTTTACTAGAACCATCCCGTGCGTCTGGTCATTCTTTACTTCATAGTTGTGAGTAACCACAAAGTCATTCAATTCTTGAGACATAAAGTTCTTGAGTGGGTTTATTTTATAAAATATCGTTTGATAAAATTAAGGTATAAGTAAAGGAATTGCTATACATCTTGGTTGCGTGTTTTGCGATTGACATGAATTCGTTAAAATCCTTAACGCGCTTAAAGACCTGGCAACCTTCACTCCAATTTTCGACAAATTGACTTTCGGTTTTTGGGTTTGACCGATGTATGTTGATTCCAAAAATTCCCGTTTGAGTTCTTGATTCATCATAGGTCAAATCTTTGTTTGAGTCGCGATAAACAGTGACGGGCTTGACTTGCCTAAGGGCCTCATATTTTCCTTGATGTAGACCAATGGCGTGTGACCCACGATATTGATTGGGGACTAATCGTGCAACACCATTTGGGTTCGAAAAATGCTCCATCGCTTTCTTGCCTGGGTCCGTAGTAATCGCCCACTCTTTGTAAATCCATTCACTTCCTATTTTGAAACTAAGGGTGAGCACATCATCAAAAATGTTGGTCACCTTTAATCCCGAATCACTATTTCGAACCCCAACTATATTCAAATCATAGTCCTTGGGGCCCTCAAACCATTTATAGCCCTTGGCTTTTACGGCCTTTTCAATTTTTTCTTTAGAATAAATCATAACCTAGAAATTAAAATTCCACTTCCGAGACCTAAAGTAAGCCATATCCAAGGTCTTTTGTAAAAAGGTTGTTCTTGTTTTATGCTTAAATTATTCATCCCTTGGGTTTTAGTGTACGGGTTTCGATTTAAGAGAACCACTATTGGTTCGGGCTTTTTAAAGAATCCTAATTTTTTATCCGCTATCGTTAGCGTGTAGTCGTTTTTGATTTTAAGGTCATTTATTAGGACTCCGCTATCCAATAATTCCCCATTAAAAGAAATCCACTCTTCTTTAAAATTAAATGTCGTGCTCAATTCACCTTGGTTGTTTGTATCAATATCTAGTTGAGCGTAAATGGTATCAAATTTCGTTTCCGTAATCACGCTTACTTGATTTTTATAGTTTTTTAGACCCTCGATTTTTCGCAGACCAACTTCTATGGCTTTTCTCTTGTCAACTATAATTTGACCTTGAGTTGCTATTTCTTGACCTTGAAGATTTATCGTTGTTTCAAATCGAGCATTTTCGGATTTAAGTGTTGACAAGGCGTTTTCCATTTCTCTTAGATGCTTTTCCTTTGAGCACTTATCTACAAATAGGTAGATAATTAAAATGAGCCCCGTGAGGCTCAATAAATTTTTTGCATTCATAATAAATCAAAGTTTTTGTTGGTTATTGGCTCCCTACGAGTAAACTCGGTCCACCCATTAAGCCTTTGTATGTCTTTACTTCTTACAAATTTGTCGGCATTCATTTTTTCCACTTCGTTTATGATGGGTCGGAAATCTTTAGCAATTCCATTGATGTCAAAAGCCACATTTGAGTTTAGAACGTAAGCCTTAATTCGAGCCATATTTAAAAAACGGCTAATAATACGATGTGGGTGCGGGTGGTTTGCGGCCACGCTTGCTTGAATGAACACAATGTCGTGGGGCCTTATGAACAACTCCAAGCATCCTTTAGAGTCCACATCGTGCCGCGTATAAGTTTTATGGTTTTGAATAAAGTGGTCAAAGTTTGGGTTGTTGGATAGCCAAGTAATTTGAGGCACGCGCTCAAAGGCTAGAACTTGGACGTATATGTCATCGTGTTCGCCAACCAAGCACGCCGAATAACTTTTGTTTCCAAAAAACCTTCTTAAGTCTAAAATGGCATTTGCTCGGTCAACATTTTTTTTTGACTCCGAGTTTATATGTTCTAAAATATCTTGATATGATTTTTCCATATTAAAAAATTTCTCCCGTTTTCATATCAACATCACCAAATGGAGTTGAGGTCAAATCGGCATGAAACATATTTGATGTCCCCGTATCTTTTAAGAGCATATCAATTTTATCAATAATCGCCGATGTATAGTACCTATCGTTAAACACCTTTGATTGGAGATGAAATTGAATTTTTATCCTGTCTTTCGGCTTGATATTGAGCCGCTTAACATCTTCGATAATAAATGAAAAAGCGATAAATGAAATGGGTACTATTTTATCTTTATGCTTCTTTCTTAGAACCACTTCCCATACCTTGTCGGAACGATGAATAACATCAAATACTTTACCCTCTATATTCATTTTTCAAATTGTTATCAAAAATAATCAAATCATGTTATCAAATTGTCTCTTGTGAACATCTTCTTCGAATAGTCTTTTGGGTCTTTGATTGACTTAAGCCAAACATTAACTATGTACGACCTTGCATAGACTTTCGCCTTTTCTTTTTTATCGTTTAAAGACATTACCTCACCGAGCCTAATCCTTATTAACGCGCCTCGAGAAGATTCATACGAAATTCTTTTAAGACCATAATCGTATGCCTCTTGTGCTAGCATCTTTGATATGTCCATCCATTTATGTTTTCTAATCTTATTATACCAAACATCTCCAAAATCATCGTAGAACTCGCCCTTTAGTGCTTTTGCGTGCATTTGGATAAAGAGGTCATACATATCCCGTGCTAGTTGTTGCTTATCAATTGGTTTAGGCTTTTCGGATTCTATTTTGCTTAATTTAATTTTTACTTCTTGTATTGATTTATTTCGGTGTTCCGAATATGCATTTAAAATCCGACTAATGTAAATCGGGCTAAACTTGCCATAGCACTCGTTATCTACGTCCAACTTGCCCGCAACGCTCATTTGAATTGCTCGGTCTATGTCCGCGACGGAAAGGTTTCCGAAGTGCTCCTTAATGAATTGTACGTTGACTATTAATTCTTCTTTACTAGGTTCTTCTTTTAAACCTAAATAAAAGCGCCATCTTCCAACGGCATCAATTAATGGCGATAGTTTTTTGTTGTCGTTTAAATCGCGAATCTTAACATCTTTAACAAAAGAGTCATAGATACGCGCTTGGTCTTTATTTAGGCTCGGTATTACCGAAGAAATCGAATGATTTGGCTTCGTCAACTGCGTGTTGGACCTTGATAAACCTTTCTTTGATTCCATTTATGGGGGCGTTTTCGTTTAAATACGTTTCGAACTTGTTTCCGAATAGTGTTTCGGGCCTTAAGTAGTCTTGCATCGATGTGTTTAACCATTTTGCACTCTTTACGTCTATGACCTTTTTAAAGTCATCAAAAGCATACCCTTCATTCAATCTTTGATTGATATACTTAATCGCTTGCTTACTCTTGGATGAATAAGACTTGTTCGCCTTAGCATTAAGATATTCGATTATTTCTATAATCATATCATTATTTCCTAAAACAACATAAGGATTTTTTGGTTGGTTTTTTTCTACCTTTTCTTTTTTAATACGTTGTTTTACAACCCTTTGAGTTTTTGTAGTTTGTATATTTTCAAAAACAATTTTATTTATCTTTAGGCTTATGAAAATTCCGTGCTCTTCTAATTCTAGAAGTTTTATCCCCGTTTTTATCCATCGATAAAATGAGGGCGTGGAAATTCGATAGCGGGCCAATAAGACATCATAATAGATTTCTTTTCGGCCATTTGAATACTCGGATAAAATATCCAACCAAAAACTGCGGAAGTCGCGAGGTTGCGATGCTAACCTCAACACAAGTTCCATTAGTCCACTATTTCATCGATTGTTACCCCTAGGGCTTTAGCAAAGACTTTAATGGTATCAATGTGCATATTGGTTTGGCGGCCACTTACAAAACGACTAATGCGGTCTTTACCGATGTTTTTGCCCGAGAGTTGAATAAGATTAAATAAGTCGGTTTGTGTCAAACCTCTCTCGATAAGGATTTTATTGATTTTAGTCATTTTTAAAAAGATTAGTTAAAAAATTTAAGAACTCTTCGGGCATCCGAATGGCCTACCGCAAAAAACAATACGTAATTCATCGCAAGCAAAATGTTTGCTATGCCACCGACACTTACATATTTATCATGAACGTAAATGCCAAAGATTAAAATAGTTGTCATCATGGAATATCCAATTATTCCAAAAATTGCGCGATTTACATAGTAATAGTAAAGTAGAATGGTGTGCAGGTCTTTCTTTTTGGGCAACACCAACTTGAGGTACTTGAAATTCCTTTTTCCAATGAAAAAGAAAAATCCCGCTAAATAAGATATTAGGATTTCTCCGAAAATAGCCAAGATAGTTTCCAAATATGCGTCCATGTCTTTTTAGAGTCTTGAGTTGTGTGCAAATATAATTCGTTTGTATTCTATTACAAATACCCGAATGTGTTTTTAAAATGCCCAAATAATAAGTGTACGTGATTGTGAGGGCTTTTTTTTGCTTTGTTTCGCACAACACGCTTTCTCATGGTGAGAAAGTAACTTTCTCATGGTGAGAAAATCACTTTCTTATGGGATATGCTTAAGTTGTTGATAATCATTACTAAACTATATTATTTGAGTTTTTTTATTTTCTCATGGTGAGAAAGTTACTTTCTCATGGTAAGAAAATTTTTTGCCTTGACCATTACATTTGGCGGGCAATGCTAGTGGCGGTTTGGGTATCAAGCCAAACTATCTTTGAAATGACCTCATTGACTTGAATATGAGCATCTTGCCATCGTCCTTTTTCCCAATCAATACTAAAAATCACACTATTACCTAGGATTACACTTTTTCCCACCATACAGCCTGGTGTGGGCTTAAACAACCCTTCTTCATCCATAATCAAATCATGACTATCATCATAGAATCCATATTTGTTTAATGGCATTCGTTCTACTAAATCACATCCAATGGCTTCGTATAATTCTCTCAAATCAACGTCTCCATCTTTGTTTTTTCTAAATAAATGCTCACTAACCGAATGCTCGTAAACATTGATAAAAATTCCCTTGACGTATTTTGATTTATCAAATTTTACGTCTTGATTAATTTGAGTTTCTTGTAACATGGTTTCTTAAATTATTTAAAGGTTAAAGTAAAAATTAATTGTTTGTTTTTTTGAATTTTTCATCAATAATCATTGGAACAGTGTTTTTCCAAGATATTAAATGATGTATTCGTGTATTGCTGCTATTAATTAATGAGACTTTTACACTACTAGGTTGCATCATAGTTGTAGTAAATGCTTTTGCATAGGTGCCAAATTTTTTATACATATCGGTAATTCCGTGTGTTTGACTTTGGGTATCTTTTTGGTCAAGTTGTAAGTTTGTAAAAGTGAAAAAAAGATGTCCCCTAGAACCCAACGTTGTATAGGTATTTACATCTTCGTTCATAGAGCCAATAAATTGGAATGGCCTTTCGGTACTACATAGAAACGAGTTCATGCACTTTCTAGTCAATTTAATCCCGCTAAAACCACCAATGTGGTCTCCGCCTTGACTAAAGGCAATGGACTTTATATTCACGCTTTTATAAAAATTCAACAAGGAGTTAAATACGTTGTCTAATCGCTTTATCTTCTTTGCTCCCTCTAAGTATCGAAACCCAAAATAATAATAATCATCATCTAGTTGAATAAAATACTTTATTCCCAATCGTGCGGCAATTTCAAAACAAGCGTTCCGAGCATGAGTAATTGTACGCCTTTCGTCAAAATTGTTTGCTTCATCTATTTTATCGGCCATTTCTTTCTTATTGAAAACCTTGACAAACTCTTCCCCATACAATTTTATGTATTCGTCTAAGGATTTGTCTTCGTTATCAACAATAAAATATACCAAACCAGTGTAACCGCATGACTTCAAAGTTGTAAGGGTCTTAACATTATTTGGTCGGCCATGAGTCAAGATAAATACGGCAAAACTATTATTCTCCATAATCTTCCAAGTATTGATTCCTAATGTCTTCGGTCAACTTTACATAACCATATTGCACCGCCTTCTCGAAATCTATAATCACCAAAGCACTTCTTTCCATCAAGTTTTGCATTTCTAAAGATGCATGAGCATAATAATCCGCTATTTTTTCGTAATTAAAAACCATGTGTCTAGCGGCCGCGTCTAATAAAAATTGTTTTTCGGATGATTCAAGATTGCTCGATTGAATTTCTCTATACAACCTTTGATATTTTGTCTTATCAACTAATTCTAACAAATGAGGTTGCTTGTTTTTTGGTTCATAAATAGGCGCTTCAATCTTTGAAGAATACTTTTGTTGGTCTTCATTGGGCGCAAATTCTTGACCAAATAAATTTATCTGTTTCATAAAATTATTTTTTTACAATAAACCCTAAAATGCGACTAGGAATAACGTAATCATTATTGCATTCGTCACAACATGGTCCATGTATGTCGTAATTTTTTATTGGTTCGGGATTATTGCCCCAACCCTCAAAATCTTTTTCACAAATAGAACACTTCATCACTTCGTTTTTTGTTTGTTGTTGTATTACAATACAAATGTAAGTTGTATTTCGATACATCAAAATATATTTTCGAGCATTTTTTCATACGATTTTGGTCTTGTTGTTCTTTTGACCTGCAATAGTTCGATAGTACAAATGTCTTTTTATGCCGTTTTTTTTAATTCTAATAAACTTTACCCTATTGTGTAGTATGACTACATATCTACAAGAAAAATAACCGCTTAAACCGCCTCTTTTCGTTTTCCCTGCGCTTGGTCTTTATTTCCCACGGCCCGCTAATGTCGTTTTTCTCTTGCGTAAGCCGTTTTCTTTGGTGTGACTAGGCTTGTATATGCCTTGGATTCCTTTCGTAGCCTACGCTTCTTCTTTTCACCTCACCTCTTCTTCTTCTCTCTTCTCTTAGGGGGGGGG
>SXGQ01622406.1_pt1 | contig 22810 bp, 19 predicted proteins | sample 3178371 | NCBI WGS metagenome assembly SXGQ01 (sample SAMN11356859, study PRJNA531348) | freshwater metagenome | isolation source: freshwater sample F1-20 | place: China: Fuxian Lake, Yuxi | collected 2017-12-25 | reverse complement strand
GGTTCTTCGTAGATTCTTATGGGTGAAGTTGGAGCTTCCCGCAGTGGAACAATATAGCGACGCGGTAGTTTTCGAAGGAGCGGAAGCCGCGGGCGCAGGACTTGATCATCTGGATCTTGGAGTTGAAGCCCTCGGTGACGGCGTTGGTCACGCGGTGAGTGACGTAGTTGAGCAACCCCTGAAGATGGTCGTGCAGCATGACCGCGACTTTGGTGATTGGCCGCAGGGCGCTTTCTTTGGCCTTTTGCAGCCATTGGGAGAAGAACGCGCGGGCGGCGGTCTTGGAGGTAAACTCCCAGAAGCTTTGGAAGGTCTCGCGCAGCCCCCATGCCTTGGTCACCTTGAGGCCCTTGCGGCGCAGTTCCTCGAAGCACTGTTTCTCCTCGGCCTTCCAGTCAGCCGGGTTCTTCAGAAAGAGGTACTTGCGGCCTGTCAGCCAGTCCTGTGAGGAGTCGGACAACTCAGCCCGCTCCTCCTTGCGGACCTTGTCCACGCCCTCGTTGAGATGCTTCATGACATGAAAGCGGTCATGGACCAGATCGGCCTGCGGGACTGTCACCGTGGCGGCGCCCATGAAGGCCGGCCACATGTCGAGCGCGACCACCTTGATCTTCGCCAGCTGCTCCTCCGGCAGAGCGTGCAGCGCCTGTTGCGCCGAAGCTTGGGTGCGGTGTTCGACCACCTCCAGCACGCGACGGTAGTCCAAATCGCTCAGCACGGTTCCGTAATGATGACCACGGCCGAAACTCTTCTCGTCGAGCCCGACCCGTGCGATATCCTCCGTGTCTCGTCGCGCCAGCCCTCGCCGGACCGCGGCCGCCTGCACGGCATGCACCTGATGCCAGTTCAGCTCCAGATGCTGCGCCGCCTGCGCCTGGCTGCGCGCCAGCAGCAGCACCTCGATCACCTGCAACTCGAACTCCTCCGTAAACCGCGAGTTCGGTCCCGCCCACGGCACCTTCATCGTTTTCACCCCGTGCGTCGGGCAGTCACTGCGGGGCACTCGGCAACCAAGCCGAGTCGTACGATTCATCGTGTCCAGATGCCGCCACCAACGCGTTGCGGCGTGGTCGTAGACCGCGCAAGCCCGCCCGCACTCGGGGCATGGCGCCTTGTAGCTCGCCGGCCACTCCACCTCGATCCCCACGCTGCGATCCTCATCCCTGAGTTCCACCGCCACCACCTGCCACGGATCCTCCAACTCCAACAGCTTCTGAAAGAATCCCGTCACATTACGGTCCGTTTGCCGCTTCATATCGCCTTTTGATCACTTCCCTCGGTTACCCACAAGAAACTGCGAAGAGCCAAAAAGAAAGGCCGCAGCGGGTGAGCTGCGGCCCGGAAAGATTAGATCTGCAGGGAGCTTAGGGCAGTTTCTCCAACTCCGCCGCCGTGACCGGCTGACGCGTGCCGTCCTTACCACGGATTTCCACTACTTTCGCCACGGATACCGGCGTGTCTAGACCAGCCCATTCCTTGCGGATATAGGTCAACACTGCCGCGACCTTCTCAGGGTTGAGATTGTAACCGGAACCCGGTCCGACCGCCGGCATGACGCCAACGTAATCGACGCCGTTGACCTTGATGGGACCCTGCAGGCCGTGGAGCAGAATACGAATCAACCGATCCTCGGAACCCGAAACCCATTCGGAACCGGCCAGTGGAGGAAACGCGGGGGGCAGGCCGGCGCCGTTCGGCTGATGGCAGGCGGCACAAACTTGAGCGTAAACATTCTTCCCCAGAACTACGGGATCCACCGCGGCGGCAGCATTTTCCGCGCCCGGCTTGGGCGGCAATCCGTACTCGTTGTAAACCTTCGGATGGAAATAACCGGAAAAACGACCCAGGTAAGTCCCGGAAAACATGATGAACGCGCTCAGCAGGAAGAGGAGGTTCAGCGGCAAGAGCCGGTAGTGACCTTTCTCATCGGGCTGCTTTCCCAGCAGCTTCTCGTGCTCCGCCTGAAGCGAGTCATCGCTGGCGCCCGGCACATCACGGCCCGGATTCGAATCCATCTTAGAGCTCATTTCTTGGCCTCCTCCTTGGCCGCGGGCCGGACGAGCGGCTTCGCCTCAGGATACACGTAGGAGGAATTCAGGTTGAGAAGGTATGCCACCAAGGTCACCGCCCGCTCCGAGGGGACCACTTGGAACCCGGCGGCCAGAGCGGCATTCCCGGAGAGTTTGAGTGCCCGCGTGGAGGGCTGTCCCTCTACTTTCCTCGTCTCGAACAGGAAGGGGAAGGCGGGATGGCGGTCGGAACCCGAATGCAGCAAGCCGAGCAAGGCATCGGCGGAAGGCGGTTGAGGCTTGCGGCTTCCGAAGTTGGCGAGATCCGGACCGACGCGGGAGGAACCTGGCTGAGGGCGCTCTTGGAAGATGTAGTCACGGGCGACACTCTGCCGGTCGCCCCAGCCGCGCTCCTGATCGGAACCGAATCCGGGACGCCGCACCTGCTGGGTGTGGCAGGAAGCGCAGCCCAGATCCGCGTACACCAACTGCCCCCGAGCGGCGAGACCGGTGGGCCTTGCCGGATGGGACTTACCCTCGCCGTCGTCGAACCAAGGGGTGAGCCCTCCCAGCTGGCCGTGAGCCCCCAGCACGATGGCCGACCAAGCGATCACCGCCGAGACAAAGAGGCCGAGCAAGAAAAGCGGCCCGTTTTTCATGATGCGGATCCCTCCGGGAGCGCGGTCGATACACTCGAACTCTGGCAGCAGGAGCAGACCGAACGCAGAAAATTCACCGCCAATAGCAGGTTGGAGGCGAGGAGCAGAAGCTGCGCGCCGGTGTTCAGCAGCAGGTAGGAGCGAACACCCGAGGCAATTTCACCGAAACCCGTCTTGGGCTCCAGCAGCATGGATCCTTGCGAAAGCCCAGCCCAGCCCAGTGCCACCACCGAAAGCACCACACCGATCTTAGCTCCGGCCAGGTGTCCCGAGGACAAGGCGGAAGACGACCAGCCCCGCCCCAGGACTTGAGGTACCAAAAAATAAACGGCGGAGAACAGAATCATGGAAACCGACCCGTAGAGGAAAAGCTGCTCCGAGGCCGAGGCGAAATGGGTGAACTGCGTCCGCAAAGCCATTCCGCGGAAACACGAGAGAAACGCAACAACCCCGAACAGGAGGTAGCCGCCCACTCCGAATTTCAAGGCACCGCCCACCGGCCCACCAAGGCCGAAGACCGGCCTGAAATTAAGCCCGACTACCGCGAAGTGGTATAGCAGGAGGGAGAAACTGAAGACCGCCATCGTCGGAATCCAGGCAGGAACCGGACCGCCAACAAGATGGCGCCCGGCAGACCAAGTGCCCACCACGATCAACATCCAGAACGCGAGCGGAGCGGCCTCGTAACTCGGGAGGACGCGTCCTGTGAGCTTGGCCGCGAGGTAGCAAGCGCACGCCAGAGCGAGGGGCGCCAGCCAGAGGAAGATCACCGCCTCCGCGTACCAGGCGGCACCCACCGCCTGCAGGACGCCGCGCATCGGGAACCAGAAGAGAGATAGTTGCGCCGCGGTGAGAACCCACGGAAGAAGCACCAAGCCGGCCACCCCATACCAGTGGGAGGCGAAAGTGCCGTCTCGACGACGACCTGACCACGCCAGCAAGCCGGCGATGCCCATCGCCGCGGAGGCGAAAACCAACAGCGGCTGCACATAGCGCGGCAGCTGGAGCAGTGAAAACGAGGTCATGTCCCCGGTGGCGATACCCACCAGACCGGCGGCGATACCCAGGTTCCAGAAAACGCTCCCGGCGCCAAACCAGTTGGCGGCCCGGAGCGGGTTGCCGCCCAAACGACCAAGAATGAGGACCACTGCCGCGATGCCCGCGCCACCGGCCCATCCGTAGACAAACGATGTCTCGGCGAGGGCCCGCACCCTGCCGTGCGTCAAGTACTCGCAACCGGAAAGGAAAGCGGGGGAATGAAGCTGGATGGCGGCAACAAGCGAGAGGACCCCGCTCACGACGAGCCAGCCGATCGCAAGGCCGAATGCGGTCAGCAGCGGCCCCCGGGCGTGAAGGTCGACCGCGTCTCCCTCCGAGGGGGGCGTCTGGATCGTGGAAGTGATCATCGGTTCGTCGGTGGATTGCTGCCCGGCGTTATTTTTTGGCACCGTACTCCGCGGCGGTTAGCTCCATCGCCCGCCGGATCGGCAGCTGGACGGAACCGGCGTTGCGGTCGATCCACGCGTAGCCGGCGGAAGTCCGCTCCTCCTTTTCACGAGCCTCCTGCAATGCCTTGCGGCGGGCCTCAGCCGTCGCCCGCCACTCCAATTCCTTGGGCAGATTCTCCGCGGCCGCGTTGACCGCCGAGACCGGAGCAGGCCGGTAATACGACCGGGCGAAAAAGTAGAAGGCCCCGAAGACCACCATCAGAATCAGGATCGTCAGAAGCGACACGGGGCGGACCCGGGATTCGGTGTGTTCACTCATGATGCGTGAGGCTCTCGCCGATGCGGGGGTCACGGATGGGGATCAGCTTCGTGGTCGGGAAACTGCGCAGGTAGGCCCAAACACAGACCCCGCCCACGCCCGCGACTGAGGTCAGGATCCAAGCCAGATTGAGGGAGAGCAGTGGAAGGGAATCGCCGTGGGAGTCCTTCAACGCCGGCATGATGTTATAGCACATGTCCAGCAGGATGACCGCGAGGAACCACCAGGCCACGCGGCGAATGATGTGCTTCGACACCTTATACCGGTAGGAAAGGAGGAAGAAAAAAGGGATGAAGAAATGACCGAAAAGAATCCCGAGGATGCCGATCCACTTCCACTGGTTATCCGTCCCATCGTGGTTAACCTCGCGCAGGTTGTACCAGAAAGTTTCCTCCGGGACGTTGGCGTTCCAGATCAGGAAGTACTGAGAGAACGTCACGTAGGCCCAGAAAACGGTGAAGGCCAGCATCAGCATGCCGATGCTGTGGAAGTGGTTCGTGTTGAGGATGCCCTTGTAGTCACCTCTATGCCAGAGCCACACCATGATGATGACCCCGACGGCGAGAGCTCCTCGCACGCAGTTGGCGAAGAACCACACGCCGTACATCGTCGAAAACCAATGGTACTCGAGGGATTTGACCCAGTAGATCGCCGCGAACGTGAGCGTGAGCGCCCCTAGCGGGAGACCCATCGCAGCCGTCGTGCGATTCATGCGGGTCCAACGCAAATCCCCGTCGGCGTCCTGCGAGAAAGATGCCTTGCGCAGGCGCGCGGAGAGCCAGACCCAGATTCCGAAAAAAAGAGCTGTCATCCCGACGAACATGGCGGGATTAAGGAAAGCGGCCTTTTTCAGGTAGAGCGGGTCATGTCCCACGGTGTGGCCGCCGTGCATCTCGTGCTCAAGGTTCAGCCAAGGCCACACGATGTCCCTCTGGTAGACAAACGAGGCCAGCACCAAGGGAAGGAAGAGCAGAGCGAGCCATTTGAAAGCGGCGAGACCGTGCTCGAACTGGCGGCGGATCACGGTCGACCACGAGGCATCGAAGATATGATGGATCAAAACCAGCATCAGCATGCCGATCGCGATCGCGGTCCAGTACGTCACCCCCACGAGATAGGACATCGCCACTGCACGGGCGTTACCGGGGACGAGCAACCCGGCGGCGGTGAGGAAAAGTCCGGCGAAGCCGATCTTCAAAGCCTTGCTCGCAAGGTCATGGGAGGAGACCGCATCGGCCGGAAGGGCCGGTACAGCTTGAGCGGCTGGGGAACTCATGGGAGGCCGAGGGATTTCCTCGCGGCTGCTTCGGTGACGTCAGTCACGGTGCCTTGCTGCGCCCGTTGCAGGGCACGAACGTAGGCCACCACCGCCCAACGGTCCTCGGGGGACAACTTGTCGGCGTAGGACATCATCGTGTTCTTTCCGTTCGTGATGGTGTTGAAGATCTCCCCGTCAGGCATGGAACGTAGCCGGCCGTCATGGAAAGTCGGCGTCGCGCCCATCCCGTAGCGCTTGGTGATGCCGTTGCCGTCACCCAACGACCCATGGCAAGGAGCGCAAAAAATCTGGTAGCGATCGCGTCCCCGGTCGACGAAAACAAGGTCGACGTTGAGCGCCGCCGGAAGCTTGGCCGCGAACGAGCCGTCCACGGCCTTGCCGAGGTGAAGATGGTCGTCGTCCCGCAGCATCCCCCGGGCGACCGTGCGCGCCGGTGGGGTGCGGTCGGAGCGGCCGTCGGCGAAGAAATCGTTGGCGGCCTGAGGGCGGTGCTTCGGCTGCACCTCCATTCCCGGGAAAGCCCAGTCGGGGAAAAGATCGATCGGCGGCGCGGTGAATAGGGTCCCGCGGAAACCGAGGATGGAAACCCCGAGCACGCAGACAAACAGGGTGACAAGGTAGACGTTGCGCATCGCTCAGGCCTCCAGCTCCTTGACGGCCTTGCCGCCGATTTTCTCGAGGAGCGCCTTGGTGTTGGCCAAGTTAAACCGCGGGTCACGGGCCTCGATGACGATGAAGAAGGTGTCATCCATGCCGCGCTTGATCTCATCGTACTTCAGCACCGGGTGATAGTGCATCGGCAGACGATTCAGGACAAACATACCAATGATCGTGGCGAAGGCGGTGAAGAGAATGGTCAGCTCGTAGGCCACCGGGAACGCGAACATCGGGCTGAAGTAAGGCTTTCCACCGACGATCAGCTTGTAGTCGACCGCCCCGGTCCACCAGATGAGCGCCATGCCCGTGCAGAAGCCGGTGATGCCGCCGGCAAGGGAGATTCGAGGCACGACGGACCGCCTCAGGCCCATGGCCTTGTCGAGACCATGAACCGGGAACGGGGTGATGCAGTCCCAGTTGCGGTAGCCGGCATCACGAACCGCCTCGGCCGCGTGGTACAACGCCGGGGTGGTGTCAAAGGTGGCGATCAAGCCGTAGGGTTGAGCGGACATCGGCGTTCGTGATCAGTGTTTCTCGCGTCCGTGGCCGCCGTGGACATCAGCCTGCGGAGTCACGGCCTTGAGTTCCGCCATCGGCATGACGGGAAGGAAACGGATGAAGAGCAGGAACAGGACGGAAAACACCCCGAACGTTCCAAAGAACGTGAAGATCTCGACGATGCTGGGGGAGTAGTAGCCCCAGCTGGAGGGAAGGAAATCGCGGGCCAGCGAGGTGACGATGATGACAAAGCGCTCGAACCACATGCCCACGTTGACGAAAATCGAGAGCACCCAAACGAGAGCGGTGTTTTCACGGACCGCCTTGAACCAGAAGAACTGGGGGGTGATCACGTTGCACGAGATCATGATCCAATAGGCCCACGCGTAGTGGCCGAACGCGCGGTTCACGAACGCGAAGCCCTCGTAGGGATTGGCACCGTACCACGCGATGAAGAACTCCATTCCGTAGGCGTAGCCCACGATGGTCCCGGTCGCCAAAGTGATCTTACACATGCAGTCGATGTGGTACTGCGTGATCAGATCCTCCAACTTGTAAACCGCGCGCAAAGGCAGCATCAGGGTGAGCACCATGCCAAAACCCGAGAAAATGGCGCCGGCGACGAAGTAAGGCGGGAAAATAGTGGTGTGCCAGCCGGGCAGCAGTGACACCGCGAAGTCGAACGATACGATGGTGTGCACCGAGAGCACCAACGGGGTCGAGATGCCGGCGAGGATCAGGTAGGCCATCTCGTAGTTGCTCCAATGGCGGTTGGATCCGCGCCAACCCATGGCAAAAAGGCCGTACAAAGTCGCCCGCACGCGATTACCCGCCGCAAAGAACCGGTCACGCAGCACCGCGAGATCGGGAATGAGGCCCACGTACCAGAACAACACCGAAACCGTGCCGTAGGTGGAAACCGCGAAAACGTCCCACTCGAGCGGGGAGCGGAAGTTCTGCCAGATAGCGTTGGAATTCGGTATGGGGAAGAGGTACCACGCGAACCAGACGCGGCCCACGTGGAACACGGGGAAGATCCCGGCGCAGACCACGGCGAATATCGTCATCGCCTCCGCCGCCCGATTGATCGAGGTGCGCCACTTTTGGCGCAGCAGGCAAAGGATCGCGGAGATCAGGGTTCCCGCGTGGCCGATGCCGATCCAGAACACGAAGTTGACGATGTCCCACGCCCAATTGACCGGGTTGGCATGCCCCCACACCCCGACTCCCGTCGCCACCAGATAGGTGATACCCGCGACGGTGAAAGAGGCGACGAAGCAGGCGAGAATGAAACAGATCCACCACCACGTGGGGGTCTTCCCCTCGATGATCCCGCAGATCTTCTCGGTGATCCAATTGAAGCTCCGATTGTTCTCCACGAGAACGGCGCGCGGAAGTTCCGCGGGACGCACTTCCTGGAGCAGCGGGTTGGCGGCAGGGGAGTGTTCTGCGTGTGCCATTAGCTCAATCCTCCCGTCTTCGACGCGTCGAACGCAGCTCCGTGGGCCGGGGACTTCTTTCCGGGCTTTTGGCCTTTATCATGGCCCCCGTGTTCGTGCCCGTGGGAGGCGGGCTCGTTCTTACGAGAATATTCCACCCGGCTGAACGGAAGCGGCTGGAAGTCAGGCATCCGAGGGTTGGGATTGCGCAGCTTACCCGAGTAGGTTGTCCGCGGGCGGACGTTGAGGTAACCGAGGACGGCGTAGTCCTGCTCGCGGGCCTTGGCCAAGCTGACGGCGCTCTTCGGGTCGAGGATGTTACCGAAGACGATGGCTCCGGCAGGGCAGGTCTGCTCACAGGCGACTTTGAAGGCACCGTCGGGAACCCGGATCTCCTCCAGCGACACCACGGCTCCCTGCCGCCGCTGCATGAGCTTTGCCTTATGCTGGATTTTGGCGTTCTGCACCCGCTGCACGCAGTAGGTGCATTTCTCCATCACGCCCCGCATGCGAACGGACACCTCGGGATTCTTGGCCATTTTCAGAAGCTCGGGCATCCCGTACTCCGCAGCAGGCCCCATGTAGAGGCTGTCCAGCGAACGCTGGTTCCAATCGAAGAAATTAAAGCGCCGCACCTTGTAGGGGCAATTGTTCGCGCAATAGCGGGTTCCGATGCACCGGTTGTAGGCCATCGTGTTGATGCCTTCCTCGTCGTGCACCGTGGCGTTGACCGGGCACACCGTCTCGCAGGGCGCGAGTTCGCAGTGGACGCAGGTCATCGGCTGCAGGGAAACCTGGGGATCAGAGGGCAACTCGACGTTGCCCGGGCCGCCGAAAGCCTCGGCGTCGATCGTTCCGCTGGAGTAGTAGCGATCGAGTCGGATCCAGTGCATCTCGCGACCGCGCAGGACCTGATCCTTGCCGACGATCGGGATGTTATTTTCGGCCTGACACGCGACGACGCAGGCGTTGCAGCCGATGCAGGTGTTGAGGTCGATCGACATGCCCCACTGGTTGTGGCCGTCGAACTTGGGCGTATCGTAAAGGGAGTTGCCGCGTGGAATCTTGGTCGCCCGATCCTGCGGGGACATCTTCTCCCCGTACTCGCCGAGAATCGAAGGGGTGTGAGACTCCATGCCGACCTTCTTCACGTAGCCCGGATTTTCCTGATAGCTGTTCCCATCCGGCTTGATCGCTGGCTCGAAGTTAGCCTCGCGAATGATGTCCCGCCCCTCCATCGACCAATGCTCCTGCGTGTTCGCGAGGAACATGCGCGCCCCGGTATCGGACAACTTGCCGCCAGCAACAAAGTGAGGCGCCGAACTGGTCCGGAGCGGGTAGGCGCTGAAGCCAGCCCCCTTCCCTACCCGACCAGTGACCGAACGACCATAGCCGAGAGGCACCACGACCGTGTAGTCGGCCAGGCCGGGCTGGATGTGCACGGGGCCACGAACGCGACGGCCACCGACTGACAGCTCGAAAACCCGGGCGTTCTCCTTGCCCATGTAAAACTCGGCGGTCTCTTTGCGGGCGACCTGCAACAGGGATCCCTTGGGTTCGATGCCCAGTTCCTTGCCCAGCTTGGGGCTCACCAGAATCGCGTTGTCCCAGGATATCTTCGTGATCGGCTCGGGGCATTCCTGCAGCCAGCCGTTGTTCGCGAAGCGTCCATCGTCGACCTTGGCATCAGCCACGAAGCGCACTTCGAGATTGGATACCCCGAGCGCGGAAAGAGGCTGGGTGGAGCCGAAGAGGCGCTGAATACCAGCGGTGTCGTACCGCACTTCTACCGGACGATGGGCCGAGCCGGACAGCAGACCGTCGTGGAGAAACCGCGCCATGACCTTTTCCGCGTTGGCCCCCGGCCCCGCGAGCGCGGTGACCGTCGCGGCGACCAAAGCGTAAGCGTCGACGTTTTGCTCGCCCCCCAGGCGGGCCAGAATTTCGATCTGCGTGATCCCCCCGAAGAGCGGCTGAATCATCGGCTGCACCGGTAGGACCGTGCCGTCATGGGCGCGCGCGTCTCCCCACGACTCGAGATAGTGCGCGGCGGCAAGGTGCGTCGTGGCGGCGGGGTTCAACCCCGAGGATTCGTCCACATGATAGCCTAGACGGATAACCTCCGGAACCGATTTCTGCAGGGCGGCCCAATCGAGATCGGAGGGCGCATTGTAAACCGGATTTCCACCCAAAATCAAAAGCGTCTTCACCGATCCGCCTTTGACGGCGGCCGCGAGAGCGGAAATGGAGGAAGCTCCAGGTGTGACCTCCGCCTGAACGAACGTCACAGTCTCACCAATCGCGCCAAGAACCGTGTTCAGACCGTAAACCAAGGCGTGCACCTCAGCCGGCAGATGGGCGCCCGCCACGACCAGAGCAGCGCCCCGGTGGGCCATCAGGTCGGCAACACAGGCTTCCACCCACTTCTGGTCGACCTTCAAGCCCTGCGAAAGAGGCGCGACTGCCGACTCGGAAGCCGGGTAGGCGGTGGCGACCAGCTTGGCGGTCAGCGCGAGCATATGGCTCGTCGCGACGCGCAGCCGGTGATCCGCCATGCTGCCGGTGAGCGTCAGAGCGCTCTCCGCCACATAGAGGCGGTTCATTGCGTCGTCCTTCTTGTTAACCCGACGCCCCTTCGAGAAACCGCGGATGTTCGCTATGCTACCCGCGTCAGCCTGGAGGAAATCCGCGTCAATCGACAGGACGCGCTTGGCCTTGCCGAAATGGTAGACGGGCTTCACCGCCGCCCCGAAAGCTGCCTGCGCTGCGGCGAGGGGCGGCTCGTCCTGGACAGGCTCGTACTCGGCCCAGAGCATACGCGGCAACTTTGCCCGCAGCTCACGAACGAGGCGCGCCCGCGTCGGCGAGGAGGACTCGTCGGCAAGGATGGCCAAACCGGCACCCTGCGAGGACGCGTAAGTCCGGGCAGTCGCCGAGAGAAGGGAAACCACTTCCTCGGCGTTGAGAACGGTCCCCGCCTTGGTGTGGGCTTTGGCCCGGTCGGGATCGTACAGGTCGAGGATGGAGGCCTGAGCAGTGAGCGAAGACGCGCCCCCGTTGGGTTCGTAGGACGGGTTACCCTCGAGCTTGGTAGGCCTCCCTTGATGCGTCTCGGCCAGCAAAGGGACCGCCGACTTACGGACCGGCATCGACGTGGCGTAGTAGGACGGTAGACCAGGAATAACCCCCTCCACGGACTTGCCGTAGGGGAGAATGAACTTTTCCGGCCGACGGCAGCCCGACAAACCTACCCCGCCCAACGCGAAGGAAGCTGCCATCAGCTTCATGAAATTACGCCGGTCGACGCCGTTCAGGTCGGACGCTCCTTCCGGAAATTCCCGCTCAAGCTGGGCCTGGAAGCCTGGGGTGGCGGCGAGCTCATCAAGGCTCCGCCAATAACGCGGCCCCGACAATTCTTCGCCCGCAGCCGGGGCCGGATGATCAAATTTGCGTTTCATCGATGGCAGCCCGAGCAACTTTGCGGGGGCATCAGTTTCCAGTCGTGCTTGAACTTCTCGGCGGCTTTTACGCCTGCCTCGCCCTGCTCGGCCAAACGGCTCGAGTTCAGGTTGAACACGTCAGCGGGGTTGCGGATGCGGGACGCAGGATCGCGATGACACTCCAGACAGAAGGCCATGCTGAGCGGCTTGGTGTGGGTCACCGTGTCCATCTCGTTGACCTTGCCATGGCACTCCACGCACGAAACGCCCCGATTCACATGGGCCGCGTGGTTGAAATAGGCGTAATCGGGGGTCTGATGAATCCAAACCCACGGCACAGGAGTGTTGTTGGTGTAGCTCTCGCGGACCGGGGCTAGCAGGGGGCTGTCGGCCTTGATGATGCTATGGCAATTCATGCACGTCTGGGACGAAGGGACATTGGAATGCCCCGACTTCTCGACGTTGGTGTGGCAATAACGACAATCGAGCCCGACCTCCTGCACATGCTTCGCGTGGCTGAACGGTACCGGCTGCACCGGCGCATAGCCCACGCGGGAATACTTGGGCGTCATGTAGTAGGTGACACCCGCCGTGGCGATGCCAGCGAGCACCACCAGATAGACCACTATCTGCAGGGGCAGCCGGTTGGCTGACTTCGGAAACAGCTTCGACATGGGCTGAAGGGGGTTCCCGGATTGGTCGCCGTCAGTCGCGGATCCCGCCCCCCACGAGGGCGGCGGAGATGGACCAAAGCTGTTTTCGCGGCGAAAGATGCGTCACGGGTCGAAAAATGAAAATCGCGGTCGAAAGAAGGGAGGGCCATTTCCCTTGTAAACTCTATTTTCCGCGGCGGCAGCGGCGGCGGCGGGAATTAGGAAAAACACGCGAAGGAAGAGCGTCCGCTTATCCGCCTACGGTCGCCTTGGAAGGACCAATCGTACGCTATCCGACTAAACGAATAGCCCGTCGCGCATCGGCCGGGTGACGTCGCAGCGCTGCGCGATCTCCGGGTTATGGGTCACAAGAACCACCGCTTGACCGTTATCCTTCGCCAAACGCGTCAGGAGATCAAAAACGAGGTTCGAGTTGCGGACATCGAGGTTGCCGGTCGGCTCATCCGCCAAGAGAATGGTCGGCTGATTGGCCAAGGCGCGGGCGACGGCGACGCGTTGCTGCTCCCCGCCCGAAAGCTGCGTCCCGAGCCGGTGGGTCTTGGCCCCCAGTCCGACGGATTCCAGCAGCGCGTGCGCCCGGTCCCGCATTGCCACCGGCGTGAGACGGCCCAGCTTGCGCATCGGCATCATCACGTTTTCCAACGCGGTGAACTCGAGCATCAGGAAGTGAAACTGGAAAACGAAGCCGATGTGCTCGCCGCGGGCCGCGGTGCGCGCGACGTCATCATGATTCGACATCAAGCGCCCGTTGATCTCGATCTCTCCGTCATCCGGCCGGTCGAGTAATCCGAGGAGGTAAAGCAGCGTGCTCTTCCCGCAACCGGAAGGGCCCACGATGGCGTAGACCTGGCCGCGGCGCGCCTCGAACGATACACCCTTGAGCACATGCACCCTTCCCTCGCCCTGGCCCAGATGGCGGTGGAGGGCGCGGCAACGTAAAGCCAGATCTCCACGATTTTCAGTTCCTTCCGTCATACTATTGCGCCGTGCCACGCACGATATCCCCCGGCTCCAGCCGCGCCGCGCGACGAGCCGGGATCAGACTGGCGATCATCACCCTCACCACCGCGGTGACGATCGCGCCGACGTAATGGTAGGCGTCCCAAGTGACGATGAACCGATCCGTCTTGAAGATGCCATTGACGGGGAGCGGCACCTGGCTGACCAACCAGGTAACCGTCGCGCCGAGGATGGCGCCGGCACCGGCGCCGACCGCGAGGACGATACCCGCCTGCCAGAGAAAGATGCGCGTCACGTCCCTCCGCTCATAGCCCATGGACCGCAGGATCGCGATGTCCTTGGTCTTCTCGAGTACGATCATGGCGAGCGTGTTGAACATGGCCAGACTGGCTATGAGCGTGAAAACGGAGACCGTGATCATCGTGGAGATTCGGAGCGCCCGGAAAACCGCCAGCCAAGTCTTCTCCCGCTCCTGCCACGGTTTCACGCTGTGCCGCAAAACCTGCTCCATGCGCGTGGCATCCGCGGACGCGCGGTCCGGATCATACAGCCCGATCTGGAGAAAGGTCGCTCCCGACGGTCGCTTGAGCAACGAACGTGCCTCGGCTTGATGGAGGTAGACATTTGTCTTATCCACCTCGCGGTATCCTGTCTCGAAGATGGCGGCGACCCGCAGACGGCGCGAAGATCCGCGAGTGGAGAGGACGAAGGAATCGCCGACGGCGAGCTGTAGCCGATCGGCGAGCACGCGGCCGACGAGCGCCCCGGTCGGGGCCTGTCGGAAACTCTCCAACTGCCCGGAGGTGATCTGCTCGGCGAGGTCCGAAACCCGCAAATGGTCCTCCAGCCGGATGCCGAAAACCTGGGCATCCTCGGTTTTGAACGCGCTCGTGACCTGCACGCCACCCCGCACGACGGCGGAGACCCCGCGGATATTGGGAAAACTCCGCAAGGCCTCAATCAGCGCCTGCGGCTCCTCAATGCCCTCAATGTACTTCACGCCGTCGCGGCGCGTGAAGTGGGAGTCGCCACCGCCCGCGGCGGACATGCTCCGCATCGTGTCCTGTATCTTGTCCTCGATCCGGATCGCCCCGTTGATCCCGAGGATCGTCTTGGTGAAAAACCGCTCGAAACCGCTGGTGGTGGCCTGGGTGACGATGAACAGCCCCACGCCGAGGATCGTGCAGGCGAGGCTCATCACCATCGCCCGCTTCTTCGCCGTGAGGAAGCGGAACGCGATGCGGAGATTGGGCGAGATCACGACGACGGAAGCGGAAAAGCGGAGCCGGTCAGAAAACCACCTCGGTCCGCACGCGCTGCCCCGCGCGGAACTCCTCGAGGCGGTCCACGATCACGAGCTCACCGACCTCCAGACCCTTGCGCACCTGAGCGTTGTTGAGGGAGACGATCCCCAGCTCGAGCTTCCGCCGCTCCACCCGCCCATTCCGAACCACGTAGACCTGGTCGGAGTCGAAGATCGAGCGACGCAGCACCATGATCTGGTCCGGTATGCGCTCCACGGTGATCGTGACCTCCCCCGTGCTGAGGGGTCGCAGCTGATCCGGGTCCGCCTTGACGTCGAGATGCACCGTGAAGCGCTGCGCGTCGTCGGCGGACGGGAGCAGTTCGCTGACGATCGCGTCGAAGGTCTGGGTCCCGTAGGTTAGTAACCGAATCCGCGCGGGCTGCCCCAGCTTAACGCGGCCGAAGCTTTCTTCGCTGATCTTGGCCTCGATCACCCGGCGGCGCGCGAAAACCTTCGTCACCGGTTGACCGGCGTTGATCAGGGCGCCCTCCCACGTCATCGCTCCGTCGTTGTGGATGGTGCCGTCGAACGGCGCCACCACCCGCATTTTTTCGCTCAGCATTTCCAGTCCCTCCATCGCGAACTTGAAGTCGACCTCCGCCTTCTGGTCGTCGAACTCCGTGAGCTTAAGCCGGGTCACGATACCATCCAAGGCGCGCTGCGCGCCCTTGAGATCCTCCTCGGAAGCGTTGCCAAGTTCGAAAAGACGCTTCGCGGTCGCCAGCCGCTCCTCGGCCACCTTGCGCTCGGGATTGTTCTCCAGCGCGATCTTCGCGCGGGACTTGTCAGCCTCGAACTTGCGGCGGGTTTCGGCGATCTGCCGATCGAGTTCCGTGGTATCAAGCTGCACCAGCACATCGCCCTTCTTGAAATGACTGCCGGGCTTGATGTTCGCGACCTTGACCTTGCCCGCGGCCTCGGCCTTCAGCTCCTTGAAGCCGCCCTCCGCCTGCACGAGCACGCTGCCGGTCACGGCGTCGATGGCGGTGTCGCGATTGACGGCCTTGACCTTGGCGGTGTCGCGCAGGTTGTGGACGACGGCGAAGCCCGCGGCGGCAGCGAGACCGAGCGCCACCGCGATCCTTACCAGTAACCGGCCTTTATTTGGGTTCGCTTGCATGGCGTGAGGAATTCTTGGGCAGAAGCGGATCGCCCGCGGTGAGGGCGACGAATTCGCCCCAGCGGCCGAGCATCTGGGCACGCGCCTCGAGGCTGCGGGTCTCAGCCTGCAAGATGGCGGTGCCGGCGCGGGCCAGCTCGGACTTCGGCACGTTGCCGAACTCGGCCTCGCGCGCTGCAACCTTGCGCGCCTCGATCGCGAGTCCGTGCCGGATGGCCGCCAGCTCAACCTGCTCCGCGTCGTCGCGCAGCATTCGCTCGAGGATCTGGATGTTCTGCAGCAAACCCTCGATCTCCGCCTGCTGCAGGCGCTCCTGCGTACGCTTCGAAACCTGGGCTTCCCGAATGGCCGCCCGCGTGGCGAAACCATCGAAAATGTTCCACTGCGCGTAGACGTTGACCGTCTTTCTCTGCACTCCCTGCTGGCTGACCGTGTTGCCATTCACGTTAGTGGAGTTCTCCAGACTGAGACCAGCGCCAGCGAAGAACTTCGGAAAGAGACGCACCTTTTCGGAGTTGATCCGCAACTGGGCGTCACGGACGCGCAAGTCGTGGATCTCGTATTCCAGCGTGCTGCGCGCGTTGTCCCGTAAAACCGTCGCGGACAACATCCCGGCAAGTTCGGCCGGGATACGCGGGGCTGGAATATCGTCGGGCACCTGCGACTCCTCGAGCGCGGCCGGCAAGCCCGAGAGGCGCGCGAAACGCTTCCGGTTGGCCTCAAACTCCGACTCGAGCCGGGCAACCTCCAGCTTCACCTCGCGCTCACGCAAGCGGTCGCCCTCCAGGACCGCCGCGGCCACGACTCCGCGCTCGCGCTTCTCAGCGGTCACGGCGAGCTCCTCCCGCAGCACCCGCAGACCATCGCGGGCGGCACGCAGACGGGCCTTCTCGACGATCAGCGCTAGGTAGGCTTTGCGCACGAGGACAGCCACGTCCCGTGCTGCCCGATCGAGGCTACGCTCCGCCACCAGGCGGTTCAGCCGCGCGGAAACGCTTTGATTCTGGAGCGCCCGCCAATGGAAGAGAGGCTGGGTGACGCCTAGGTTGTAGAAAAACCCGTTATCGCGCGTCTGTGAGCTGGTGTTGCTGGAAATCGCCGTCTCGTTGCTCGCGAGATTGAGGCTGCCCCCGAGCCCGGGCAGGCGGGCGGCATCCGCTAATGTCACTCGGATTTCGGCAAGAATCCGATCGAATTCGGCGGCGATGAGCTGCGGAGACTGCCGGAGCGCGCGTTCCAAGATCGGTCGGAGCGCGGGCAGGCTGTCCTCAGGCAGCGAACCGCGCACCGCGTCGGCCGAAGCCCCTTTCACCGCCCCGGGAAAGGTGGCGAAAAGCACCACCCCGAGCGCGGCGGAAAAGAGAGTTCTGCGAAAACCGGCCATCGTGATGCCAGAGAGGGATATGAACGGTGTAACCGCTGGATTTCGAGGGTGATTGCAACCCATAAGTCTTGAGCCGATGCCTCTCGCGAGGGCACGCTCGCGCCGACGTCCTCACCCGGCCGCCTCCATGCCCGATCCGTCGATCTCATCCCTTTCGGAAAAACACCTCGACGAGGTGCGGGACTACTACGACTCGGTCCCCGCAGGCCTCAAGGCGGGCGCGCGCGCCTACCGGCGCTGTCTCGCCCACTACTACAACCTCATCATTCCCGCTGATGCCCGCGTGTTGGAAATCGGATGCGGCGAAGGCGATCTGCTGGCCCTTCTCAACGCGCGAGAGGTATGCGGGGTGGATCTGTCCGAGGCCCGCATCACGACCGCGCGCCAACGGTTGCCTCGGGGAATATTTCTCGTCCAAGCCGGGGAACACTTGGAGCCGGACCGGCTGGGCGCTCCCTTCGATTTCATCATCATTTCGGACACGCTCAATCTGGCCGCCGATGTGCAGGCGCTCCTCGAGAGGTTGCACGCCGTTTCGCATCCGCGGACGCGTCTGGTGGTTAACTTTCAAAACTCTCTCTGGCGGCCGCTCCTCTCGGCGGCAGAGCTCATCGGATTGAAGGCGCGGCAGCCCGAGAACAGCTGGTTGGCCTCTTCAGATGTGCTGAATCTCCTGCAGCTCGCGGGCTGGAGCCCGGTCACTCGCGACGGGCGAGTCTTGGTTCCATTCTCCGCTCTCGGCCTGGGAACGCTTGCCAACCGCTGGATCGCCCCGTTGCTGCAGTGGTTCTGCCTCACCATTTTCATCACCGCACGTCGGCCTGGATCTTGGGCCGCGTCGGCGGCGCTGCGCGTCTCGGTGGTGATCCCTGCGCGCAACGAGGCAGGCAATATCGCCGCCGCCGTCGAGCGCGTTCCCCCGATGGGCTCCGGGGTCGAGTTGATCTTCGTCGAGGGCCACTCCCGCGACGACACGTGGGGCGAGATCCAGAGAGTCGCAGCCGCGCACCCCGAAAGGAAAATTATCTGCCTGCGCCAGACCGGGCGGGGCAAAGGAGACGCCGTGCGCGCCGGATTTGCGGCCGCCACGGGCGATGTGCTGATGATCCTCGATGCGGATCTCACGATGCCGCCGGAGGAGCTGCCCAAGTTCCTGGACGTCATTGCCCGCGACCGGGCCGACTTCGCCAACGGGGTGCGCCTGGTTTATCCCATGGAGCAGCGCGCGATGCAGTTCCTGAACCTCTGCGCGAACAAGGCCTTCGGCCTCATCTTCAGCTGGTTGCTGGGCCAGCCGGTGAAGGACACCCTTTGCGGCACGAAGGTGCTGCGCCGCGCGGACTACGAGCGCATCGCGGCGAACCGCTCATACTTCGGAGAATTCGATCCCTTCGGTGATTTCGACCTGCTGTTCGGCGCCGCCAAACAGTCCCTGCGGATCGCCGACGTGCCGATCCGCTATCGCGAGCGCACCTACGGCACGACCAACATCCAACGCTGGCGCCACGGTTGGCTCCTGCTCAGGATGATGTTGTTCGCCGCCCGCAAATTGAAGTTTGTCTGACCTACCATGAAGGTCCCGATCCTAGATCTGAAGCCGGCCTGTGAAGAGCTGCGCGCGGACTTGGACGCCGCCTATCGCCGCGTGATGGACTCGGGCTGGCTGCTGCTAGGCCGGGAGCTTGAGGCCTTCGAGGCAGAATACGCGGCCAGCGTGGGCACTTCGCATTGCATCGGCGTGGCCAACGGGCTCGAGGCCATGCAACTCGTGCTTATGGCTTTGGGAGTGGGCCCAGGCGACGAGGTGATCGTTCCTTCCCACGGCTACATCGCGACTTGGCTGGCGGTCAGCCACACGGGCGCCCGCCCGGTGCCGTGCGAGCCTGACCCGCGCACGTACAACCTCGACCCAGACCGGCTGGCCGCGTGCCTATCCCCGCGCACGCGCGTGATCCTTCCCATCCATCTTTACGGCCAAACCGCGGACCTGGAGCGGATCAACGTGATCGCGGCGCGACACGGTCTCTTCGTGCTGGAGGACGCCGCGCAATCGCACGGCGCGTGCTGCCGGGGGAAAGCCGCCGGGGCGCTCGGACACGCCGCCGGCGTAAGTTTCTATCCGAGCAAAAACCTCGGCGCGCTGGCCGACGCGGGAGCGATCACGACCTCCGACTCCGCGCTGGCCGACAAGCTACGGCATCTCCGGAACTACGGCTCAAAGGTACGCTATCAGAATGAATACCAGGGAATGAATTCCCGGCTGAGCGAGCTGCAGGCGGCGTTTCTTCGCGCGAAGCTGCCGCATCTCGACACCTGGAACGCTCGGCGGGTTAACCTCGCCGAAAGATATCTGCGGCAACTGGCCGGCGTGGGCGATTTGATCCTTCCATCGGTGCCGGAATGGGCCGCTCCGGTCTGGCATCTTTTCGTCATCCGCACCTCGCGTCGTGACCAACTTCAACGCCATCTGGCCGGTCGGGAAATCGGCACCCAGATCCACTACCCCGTGCCGCCGCACCTCTCCAAGGCCTACGCCGGCGCGGGCTGGAGACGCGGGGACTTCCCGCTCGCCGAAAGGATGGCCGACGAAGTGTTGAGCCTGCCGATCGGACCCCATGTTACGGCGGAACAGGTCGACTTTGTCTGCGAGCACGTGCGTGGTTTTTTTGGATCCGCATGAGCGGGTCGACCGGCAGCACCCTTTTCCTCCAGCCCGAGGAGCTTCTGCCGGCGGCTTGGAGCGGGCTGGCCGCGGGTCCGCTCCATACCTTCAACCCGGGACTTGAGCGATCAGCGGACGGCAGCTGGATCCTTTCCTACCGCGTGGTTGGCGCCGACGGTCGAAGGCGGATCGGCATCTGCCGGCTGGATCGGCATTACCGGTTAATTCCGGGAACCGCGGCCGCCCTCAGCGACGGGTTCATGTTCCGCGAACCCAACTCCTATCCCGCCGTGGTCCTCGATTGGTTCGCCGACCCGCGTCTGCTTCGGCTGCAGGACAAACTCTTCGTTTATTGGAACTCCGGCTGGCACGAGCCGCGTAATCATCAGTTTCTCCATGAGATCGACGAGGCTACGCTGCAACCGATAGGGACCGCCCGGGAGCTGGTTCTCGCAGGGGCGGAACGGCGCAAGCTTGAGAAGAACTGGATGCTGTTCGGACAAGCCGGACGAACGTTGGCCGTCTATTCAGCCCAACCGCAGCGGGTGCTGGAATGCGACCTCGGAGGTTTGGGTGACATCCCGTGCCGCGAGATCGCGAACACGGGTTGGGCCGCGTCGGAGTACCCCGCGTGCCATGGCGGCCTCCGCGGCGGCGCACCACCGCGACTGGCTGGCGAGCTCTTCTGGTCATTCTGCCACACCGTGCACGACGGTCCGGAAGGCTATTGCTACCGACCAGCGGTGTACGCGTTTCATGCGACTCCCCCCTACGCGCCGGCCGCGACACCGGTCGCCTCCTTGAATCTCACTCGCGGGCCTCTGCCCGCCAGGCGCCACCCGCGTCTCAATCCCGCGGTCGACGAGGTGGTGTATCCGTGCGGTGCGGTGCGGGACGGCGGCGATTGGGTAGTGTCGTGGGGACTCAACGACGAGCGCTGCGCCATCTCGATTCTACCGCAATTGCTCGTCGAGGCAGCGGTCGTCCCGTGGTAGGCGCCGCGCGAGCGTCGCTGTTGACCTCAACCCGCCCGAGCGGCGAGGGTGAATCGATGGCGGCATCCAAGCCCAGTCCCCTGCTTGCGCTGTTCGTGGAACCGACCCGGATGGTGGGAGGACTATGGGCTCATCGGGAACTGATCTGGAAATTCACCCACCGGGCGATCGAGGTGCGCCATCGAGGGAGCCGCTTGGGACCGCTGTGGGCGTTGGTCAATCCGCTCTCGATGCTGGTATTGTACTTCATCGTGTTCGGCCGGATCTACGGCACGCGCTTCGGGGTGCTGCCCGGGGAAACGGAATTCGACTTCTCCCTCGCGCTGTTTCTCGGCCTGAGCCTGTTCCACGTGTTCACCGAAACGCTTTCGGCCTCACCCGCCATGATCACGGGAAACCCGAATTTCGTGAAGAAGGTCGTTTTTCCCCTCGAAATACTTCCGGTGGCCCAGGTCGGGGCCGCGCTTTTCCATTTTGGCGCGGGACTCGCGCTCATCGTCACCGGAAGCTTCTTCGGCAGCGCCGGGCTGGGCTGGGGCCTCGCGTGGACCCCCGTGATCCTGCTGCCGCTTCTGCTGCTTTCACTTGGCGTCGGCTGGGCCCTTGCTGCGATCGGCGTCTTTCTGCGGGATATAGGACAGGTCACGGGTTTCATCGCTACCGCGCTGCTGTTCGCGAGCGCCGTGATGTACCCTCCGGATAAGATTCCAGCCGGTCTGGACTGGCTGCGCTTCAACCCACTGCTGCAAATCGTCGACCTGGCACGGCGGACGCTGCTTTGGCACGAGCCGATGCCATGGGCGTCACTGGGCTACGTTTACGGGGTAGGGCTGATGACCTTTGCCATCGGGGCCGTGCTTTTCTCACTGCTCCGCCGGTCTTTTGCCGAGGTGATTTGACCGCCTTCAGCCTGGTCGCCCAACCGAGATTTCGTAGGGCAGCCGCACCAGCCCGTGCACCACTTCCTCGTCGGGAGTAGCAGCGACCTCCACCACGGCGGCGTTAAGCACCCTATCCCAAGTATTGTCCGAGTCGCCGCCCGCGCCGCAGCCAAGGTCGAGCGTGTACTGCCCGGGCTGAAGCTCGAGCCGGAACCGGATCGAGACCAGCGCGGCACCATCGGCCGGGAGCGACGCGATTAACCGGCGCGTCACGCGCAGACCGGTCGCGAATACAACCTGGCCGTGGCGGTTGCGCAGCTCGCAGCCCGCGCTCACACCTGCCACATCGCGAGCCGCGCGGACCAGGACCGCCACCTGCGCCCAGTCCCCTACCCTGAAACCACCCGCGGCCGACCCATCGGTGTGCAGAAGCCAGGCCTGCTCCACGCGGACTCCACCGTCACCCAGCCGTTCACAACCCGACACGTCCAGCGGCGCCGCCTCAGGGACCTGCGCTGATTTCATTCCGGATGAGGAGGTCGACGGAGCCGGGGCGTTGCCCGTCAAAGCCGACATCGCCGTCACATACTCACGCACGCACGCTCCGGCCTCGCCGAGGTACCGGACGCGCCCACGGTCGAGCCACATCGCCCGGCGGCACATGCTGAGCACGAACGACAGGTCGTGGGTGACGACGAGAAGCGTGACCCCCCGCTGGATTAGCTCATGGAGGCGCCGGCTGCACTTCTGCTGGAACACGATGTCGCCTACGCTCAGGGCCTCGTCGATGATCAGGATGTCCGGCTCGACCGATATGGCGACCGCGAAGGCCACTCGCATCATCATGCCAGTCGAGTAGGTCTTCACCGGCTGCTCCAAGAAATCCCCGATATCGGCGAAGGCCGCGATCGAGTCGAAGCGCCGCTCCATCTCGGAACGCGAGATGCCGAGAATCGCGCCGCTGAGCAGGATGTTTTCCCGGCCGGTGAACTCCGGGTTGAACCCGGATCCCAGCTCCAGCAAAGCCGTCACCCGGCCCCGAACCGTGAAATCGCCTGAAGTGGGCTGAAGCGTACCCGC
>SXGQ01362685.1_pt1 | contig 22810 bp, 27 predicted proteins | sample 3178371 | NCBI WGS metagenome assembly SXGQ01 (sample SAMN11356859, study PRJNA531348) | freshwater metagenome | isolation source: freshwater sample F1-20 | place: China: Fuxian Lake, Yuxi | collected 2017-12-25 | reverse complement strand
GCGGAGCTGTTCGAATGCCCAGCCGTCGCCGGCGTCGGCGGCGCCGACCAGTGCGGTCTCGATGCCACCGCCGCCGGCCTGGATGATGGTGACGAGGTCGAGGAACGACGACAAGGCATGGCGGAACTCGCGTCGGCGCGCCTCGACCTGCTCGTTCAACGGGAGGTCCGGGTAGAAGAACCCCAAGGTCGCGAGCACGGCCGACGCGCCAAGAAGAGCGATCGGCGAGATGGCGACGCCACCTGCCGCGACGACAAGACCCACGAGGATGGGCAACACGAACCCGGCGCCTGCCGCGAAGAGCTTCTCCCAGACATGGGTCTCGACTGGCTTGTCGAGGAGCCGAAGCTTCTGGGTCAGTTCACCGACGTCGACGCCGAACCGTCCGAGCGTGCGCAGACCGGCTCGACCGACCCTGATCCGCCACTCGCCATCGTCCACGGCGGCCGCAGCAGCCTGGGTGCGGGCCGCGGTCACCGAGGTGCCGGTGCGACTGAGGAGCGCCTCGATGTCGGTGAGCGACGCTGGGCGGGGTCGCAGACCCGAGACGATCAACAACACACCGGTGCCGATGCCGAGACCGACCGCGATGGCGTACGCGGTCACGAGGTCGCTCCCGACGAGGTCGGTTCGAACGCAGTGTGGCGAGCACTGAATCGGGCCGGGTAGGTCACCGTCGCGAAGCTGCGCAGGAGCCACATGCCCGTCGCGAACGTGGCGAGCACGACGACGAGCCAGGCCTGGCCGGCGAAGCTGTCGTAGGCGGCGAGCAGGTTCGGCGAGAACACGTAGAGGAACAGCCCCGTCGCGACGGTCGTGGCGATCACGATGCGGGCCGAGGTTCGGATACGGGCCCGGCCCACCTCGATGCGCAGCCGCATGCGGACATCGGCCCGGATGAACGCCGCCAACCGCGACAACAGCGGACCGAGTTCGCGGGCCTCGAGCCGAACAGCGTTGGCGAGGGCGACGACCACCATGTCTGCGGACGGGTGATCCAGGTCGCGGCCAAGTTCTCCAAGGGCGTCGAGGAGCGACATGCGTTCCAGGCGCGTGCAGAACCGACCGATCTCCGGAGCGATCGCCGCAGGTGCGTGGGCCGCAGAGGCGAGCAACGCCTGCTCGAGGCCGGCGGCCGCAGCCATGTTGTCGCGGACCTGTTCGGTCCACACGGCGATCGCCTCGGTCCGGGCGACCACGGACGCATCTGTTCGCCGTGTCTCGAGCAACCCCCGCGACGACCACACCCCGAGCGCAGCGGCGGCAGCCAGCACCAGCCAGGCGGTGATGGCGAACACCAGCATGGCTGCGACACCGGACGCGACGAGCCAGGCGAGCTCACGGCCCGAGTCCACCTCGGTGCCGGACCGCAACCTCGGGCGGGGAAGAACCGGGTTGCCGCGCACACCGGCGGTGACCAGCAGCATCCCCAGGCCGGCCAGCACCCCCACCGCAACGGCAGCCAGCACATTCATGTCCACGCTCCCCGCGACGGCTGATGCCACGACGGATCGAACCCGGCGCCTTCGAGGCGGCGCATCGTCGACTCCGACATCAGCGAAGCGGGCACGGCGCGACGAGTCGGGTCCGGGGCATACACCTCGTTCGAGACCACCATCGCCCCATCTGCGCCGATGACCTCGCGAACCGACGTCACGACCCGCTCCCCCGTGGCCAGGCGGGCGATGTGGACGATCAGATGGACAGCGTTGGCGACCATCAACGCCGTCGTCTCGGCGCCGAAGCCCTCCGGGGACATCGCCGTGTACATGGCCAGCCGGGAGAACACCGACGCGGAAGAGTCCGCGTGCACCGTCGACATCGACCCGTCGTTGCCCTGCGACATGGCCAGCAGCATGGGCGTGACCTCGTGGCCCCGGATTTCACCGACCACGACCCGGCCCGGGTTCATGCGCAGCGTCTGCCGGACCAACTTCGCCATCGAGTAGGCGCCGACACCCTCGGTGTTCGCCTCGCGGGCTTCGGCTTCGATCAGGTCCGGGTGGAGGTCACCGAAGCGCGAGATCCCGAGTTCGAGAGAGTCCTCGATCGTGACCAGACGCTCCGTCGGGTCGATCTCGTTGATGAGGCAGCGCAACAGGGTGGTCTTCCCGGCGCCCGTCTCGCCGGCCACGATCAGGTTCAGCTTCGCCGCCACGGCGGCGCGAAGGAAGTGGAACAGCGACGGCGACACCGTGTCGGGAACGAGCTGCTTGAGGCGGTGCAGGTCGAAGTTGTGCCGACGGATCGACACCGCTGGTCGCTGCGTGACCCAGCCCAAGGCGTGCAGACGGTCACCCGACGGCAGCTGAAGGTCCAAGTCGGGCGACGCCGAGTCCCAGGTCTTCTCGGTCAACGCACCGCGCCGGGCGGCTGCCTGGATGATCTCGCGCAACTCGGCATCCGAGCCCGCCACCGGGTCGCCGGGGACCTTGGACCCGTCCCGCTTGGTCAACCAGACGACGTCGTGGCCGTAGATGGTGATGTCGGTGTTGTCAGGGTCGTCGAGGTAGTCCTGGATCCGGGACAGACCGAACAGCCGGTTCAACACGGCCCGTTCGACCTCGTCCTCCTCGAACTCCGACAGCACCGGCTCCGCACGACCCAGGCGCGCCCGGCTCTCGGCATCGAGCTGCTCACGGATCAGCGCCATCGCGAACTGGCGGCGCGAGCGATCATCCAACGCGCCCGTTTCGCCGCGCTCAGCAGCGCGGGCCTGATCCGACAGGGCCTCCCCCACAACCAGGTGCACCGCCTCGACCAGACGAGGATCCGCAGTCGTCACGAGCCAGCCACCACGTCGTCCAGGCGCTCCCCGGCGCCGTCCCCAGGCTGCACGTCATCGACGTGATCGTCGGAGCCTTCGCTGCGCACAGCGGGATCGGCGAGCTCCGCGTCGTCTTCTTCGGCCGCCGGGTGGAGCCAGTCGTGAAGGTGGCCGGCCAGCCCCGCTGCGGCCCGCACCAACCCGGTGCGGGTGAGCTTGCGGCCCGGGCCCGCCATACCGACGAGGCCGGCTCCCTTGGGGTCGTGGGGGATCACACCGAACACCGGGACCCCGTAGGCCTCCGCGACGTCGGCCGCGCTGTGCGGCCCATCCCCGACCAGGCACCAGCCGGCCGGAACCCCACGCGCCCGCAACCCCAGCAACAACGCCGATCCGGGATGGAGCTGATCAACGACCGGGCGGGCGACCACGACGACCAAAGAGGACCGCTCGACGAAGGCCTCGGCCGGGCTCCCGGTCACCAGCCGGCCGGCGTCAGCAAACACATCGACATCCGTACGCTCCGCCAGCCACGAAGCCAGCGCCGAGCCCGACGTCGCCAACACCCGGGCCGCCACCGCCCCCGACACCGGGCCCGGAACGACCTTGGTTCCGCCCGGCAACAGCTGCGCGTGATCCCACAGATCCCGCATCGACACCCCATGCCGGGCCGCCGCACCGAGCGACACCAACCCGGGGTCCGGCGCGATCCCGGTGCGCAGCGACACCACGCCGCCGGCCGGATCGGCCTCGAGCAACAGGCTCCGCTCGGTGGCTGGCCACGCCGCCGCAACGGCGAGCGCGACGGTCGATGCCCCCGGCGCGCCGCGCACCGACGCAAACGTGACCAGGCCCATCAGCCAGCCACCTGCACGAGCCGGACCCGACCCAACGTGGCCGACGACGCAACCACCCGGGCCTGCTCCTCGGTCATCGACAGTGACACGACCATCTCGCCCGCCCCGCCCAACGGAACTGCGTCGACGACGACTGCGGCGTCAACGAGGACCTCGCTGCGTTCCGCGATCTCCGACGCCGTCAGCGGCTCCGACGACAGCGCGGTCGGCGGCGTCAACAACACGGCAACCGTCGTTCCCGGGGTGAGGCGCATCGTCGGGACCTGTCCCGGATCGAGGCGCAGCCCCACGATCCCCTCCCCCCCCTCGAGCGCGTTCGCCGACGCGACCTGCGACGGCGTGATCAACACGCCCGCGGGAAGATCGACCAGTGCAACCCGGCCGACGACGAGACCGACCTCACTCGGCCGCAGGACCGTGATGGCCTCATCAGCGGCGATCTCGACCGTGACCAGGTCCTCGGCGGTGACGATCTCGCCGCGCTCGACCGGCCCCGCCAGCGCGAGTACCGCCGTGCGATCCGCCGAGGACTGAAACAGCCACAACGCCGCCAGCGCCGACACGACCAGCACCAAGACCCCGACCGCGATCTCCGGGACACGCGAACGCGACGTACCTGGCCCCGAACCCGGGCCATCCAACCCCACCGCGGCGACCCGCTTGGTCGAGCCGTTCGTCGACGGCTCTCGCATCGTCGTCGTCATCGCATGCCTGCCTTCATTCCGTCCTGCCTTCCACCGCCTGGATCTCACCGACCGCCTTCTGCACCCCACCGGTGCGGTCGACCGTTGCGAAGACGCCCTGATCGGCGCCGTTGATCGCCCACGTCAGCTCCCACCGGACCGTGCCCGTCACATCGAACGCCCCATCGGGCTCACGAACCGACGTCCGCGCGTAGCGGTGCGTGCACGACGACCCGGCTTCGAACGTCTCCGGCGAGTACGCCTCGCCCGGGCCCAGACACACGAAGATGGCCTCACCGTCACCGCGCGGGTCCCACGTCACCTGCTTGGGCGTTGCCGCCACCGACACAGTCACGAACCCCTGCGTCTGCGACTCGAACACCGGCTCCCATGGCGTGTCCACCCAGAACCACGTCTCCGTGTTCACCACCGCCGGCGAGTCGCCCGGAGGCGTCGACCCCAACGACGGCTCCACCAACACCAACCTGGCCTCGGCCTGCGCCCGCAACACTTCCGGTGGCACCGGCGGCGTGACCTCGTCGTAGAAGATCACCGAGAAGATGAACCCACCGTCGGAGCCGATGCACGTCACACGATGGGCGTCGTACACACCCGACGGGTCGAAGTCGTTGTACGCAACCTGCGCCTCGGTGGCCCGACCCTCGTACACAACCGACACCGACGCCTCGCCAGTGAGCTCCCCGCCGCACCAGTACGCGTACCGGTCAGCGTCCGACCACTCCACCAGGATCGGCTGCGAACCCGGAGAGTTGCCGTGGCATGTCGCATCGACCGACCCTCCGTTGTCGAGCCCGATTGCCGTGCCGGTGCAGTGGTCGGCTTCGGCGAGCTGAGGAGCAGCGACGACCAGCGCGGCCGCCACCAGCGAGATCGTGAGCAGTCTGCTCAAGAGACTCATACGACAGGCACTCCGCGAGGGGTCGGGGCGAAGTCACACTCCACGCCAGCGTTCCCTTGACGGTCGGCCACCTTCCAGCGCCCGTCCTCAAGTTGCAGCGTGACTTCTCGGAGACCGAGGTCCCCGGGATCGACTTGGAATGAGTCCGCGGTCCGCTGGTCCGTCGTCTCGTCAAAGATCCCGGAGTCGGGGTCCAGCTCTTGGCAGTCGAGCAAGACAATCGTCTCCTTCGATCGCCACTCGATGACCTCGGGGTGGATCGTCGGCTCTTCCCGTAGGTAGCGACCCTGCTCCGCCAACTGCTGCAGGAATGCGACCGACGCGCCCAAGTGCTCACCCGTTGCGATCTCGCTGATCGTGTCGAGGAGCGGAGGCGATCCATTCGAGACCGCCGACTTCGACCAGTACTCGGCGTAGTCGGCAAGCACGGCGTCGTTGAGCTCGCTGGGAATGCAGCCGGTGCGAGATACGACCTCGAAGTCGTCGAACCGGAACACCCCGGCGTCGTCCACGGTGCCGGATCCTCGGAAGAAGTTCGCAGCGGCCTCGGCCTGCGGCGGCGTGAGGAACGCGCAGTCCTCCACCGAGGCGTCACCAGCGGTTCCGGCGGGATCGAGGCTCGGAGTGTTCAGCACGGCGCGCCGTTGCTGTTCGTCGATGGTGACGATGGTCAGGATCTGCTCGGCCACCTCGCTGGTGGCGAACGCCTCCAGGTCGGCGACGGTCGAACCCTCGGTTGTCGCCGCAGCCCACAGCTCCACCCAGACATCGGCTGCCGACGCCTCCTCCGGCGGCGCCTCCGTCGTCGACGACGACGTTGTCGAGGTCGATGACGACGTCGACACGTCGACGTCGACGTCGACGATGCCGAGTCGCCAGAGTCGCCATCGGACGAGCAGGCTGCGGCACTCAACAGACAGGCCACGATCATCGCCGCTCCGAGCCGTCTCATCGGGCTGCCTCCACGCCGTAGAGGATGTCTGCGGTCTCGGTCGCCGTGACCGTGAACGGCGGGCCGGGCAGCAACGTCTTCGACACCGTCAACTGGATGGTCACGGTGCACGACGTCGACGCCCACGGTGACCGTCGACGATGGCGACCCGACCCTGGTCAGGTACTCGGCCGCCTTCGCCTGCGCGAGGGCGGAGTCGAGTTCCGGAGCGCCTGCTCCGATGCTGGCGGGCGAGACCCCCTGTGCGCACGCACGCGCAGTGTTGTCCGCCAGCTCCCGAGCCTCGGACAGTCCACCCAGCTTCGCAGCGCCGTCGTACGCCAGGCCGGCGGCAGCGATCAGCCCGGCGCCGAGGACGGCGACGAACATCGTCACCGACCCGCGATCGTCCAGCCGACGGTCGGATCCTGACGTGTTCGACGCGGTGGCCACGGCCCTGCCCTCTTCTCGAGGTGCGCCGCTCGTGAGCGGTGCTAGCGGTGGTCGAGCATCCTGTGACCGCGGGCTGGGCTCGACGCGCCGTCCCCGCGAGGTGTCCGCACCATAGCGCGAGGAGGTACGGGGTCGGGGCAAATCGGTCCGCCAGTCTTCAGGAGCGAACTACCCGGGTCGGGGCAATTCAGCGATTCGTCCCTCGTTGTTCTACTCGGCCTCCACCAGCGGCGCGCCAGACAGATCGGCCGTCAATCGGTCCTGAGGCCAGCGAAGTCGGCGGAACTCGAAGGCCAACGCACGCATCGTCGCCGCCGTCCGTACTGAACGTGGTTCTCCAAGACGGCGCGTACCGGCCTCGGGCAGCGCGAGACGTTGGTTCAAGACTGCCCTCGACCGTGTCAGAGGTCGTAGAGCGTCGGGAGGTCGACCAATACCAGGTCGGGTCGATCTCGATGCTCCGCGGCGAGGGCGAAGTCGGTGCCGAACAGCAGCAGCTTGGCTGTGCTGGCGCGGGGGCCGAAGCTGGCACGGGCGCGCTCGAGGTGGTGCACGTGGCGGGCGGTGATGGTCTCGCCGGCCTTGGCTTCGCCGATGCCGACGATGGTGCGTTCGCCGGGGGCAACGTCGCCGGCCGTCACGACGACATCCAGTTCGTGCTCCACGCCGTCGAGGGTGGTGAAGGACGGGCCGACATGGTCGATCGACCCGCCGAGATCAGCAGGGTCGGCGAAGCGTTCGACCCACGTGCGCGCCATCTGCTCGAAGACCGGGCCTCGGACTCGGGCATCGAAGGTCGGCTGCAGCCGGCCGGACCAGACCTCGGGAAGATCACGGGATCGCAGCGCCGTTCGGTGCGGTTCGAGGACCGCGTAATGGAACTGCAGGTACGGATCAGCCAGCACGTACAGCGGGCGCTGCTTGCGAACCGGGTCCTCGTGGCGGATCACGAAGCCGGCGTCGACGAGGCGGTTGATCGTGGGCGCCAGGTTCGAGACCGGGCGGCCCACCTGCTTCGAGATCGTCCCTGCCGTGACCGCACCGTTGGCGATCGCGCCGAGGACGGCGTGATGCAACAGGTCAGACGACGCGGCCAGGGTCGGATCCTCCGCGAGCAACGTGGTCGCCTCGTGATGCAGCGGTGACGCCGGCGACAGGACCCGGTCCACCACCCACCGGTCGAAGTCACCGATCTCGGCGGGGAGGTCGAACGCGACCATGTCGGTCGCGTAGCCCACCGCGCCCCCGATCACGCTGAACACCCGCACGGCCAGCGCCGGATCGGGGCTGGGCAGCCGGGAGGCGGCGACCCGGAAGTCGTCGGGCTGCATGATCAGCTCCAGGCTCGCCCTGCCCCGTAGCGGCGCCTCGCCCGCCGTCAGCGACCGCATCATCGCGATCGCCGAACCGCACAGCACGACCCGCGCCGTGCTCGACCGCTGCGCTCGCGCCGCGGGCCCCAATGCCGCAGCAAGGACCGAGTCGACCGAGGGGTCGGCTTGGAGGATGTGGCCGAACTCGTCGAGCACCACCGGGACCTGACGCTCTTCGCCGAGACGGAGCAGCGCGGCGACGGCCTCCTCCCAGGTGTCCAGAGCTAGCCGCCCAGTCCCCAGGTACTCCCCCAACGCAGTCCCCAAGCGGCGGAGCTGGGCCGGTGTCTCGACCCGGGTTGCTTCGTAGTAGAAGCCGTCGCGTGCCGACGTCTCCTCCACCAGCAGGGTCGACTTGCCGATGCGACGGCGGCCGTACATCAAACCCAGCAGGGCGCGGTCGGCCTGATTGTCGAAGAACTCGACGAGCTGGCGACGGTCAGCCTCGGTAGCCACTACGACACACCATACTATGACGCTTCATAGTATCGACGGCCATAGCATCAACTCAGGGGTTCACGTCCTCGGTCGTCAGCCCGTGGGCCCGCCGGATCGCCTCGTCGAGGAGCAACGAGTAGCTCATCCGAGTGTCGTCGGCGAGCTGGTCGAATGCGTCCGCCTCGGCCTCGGTGACTCGGATGGTCACCAGCCGCTTCGGTTCCGTCGCGCCCAGCTGACGACGGGTGAGCTCCACCGGCGCGAAGCCGTCGTCCTCGACGGTCACGACCGTCTCGGCACGCAGCGCCTTGTGCTCGCGACGCACTGCCGCCATCGCAGCCTGACCCAGCGTCAAGCGTTCGCGTTCAGAGATCTCGTAGAGCAAGGCCGCCACCGTCTCGGTGAGGCGAACCTGGAACTCACGGCGATTCCCGCGCTGGCGTCCACCCGTCGACGGCGAGACCGGCTTCGCTCTGGACCGTCGCTTGGCTGGACGCGTCGGCGGCTCGTCCTTCGCACGCGCCTCCGCATCGGTCTCGGGAGCGCTGGGTTCGGGCGACGGGGACTGATCAGGCTCGGTCGGGCGTGGGCGTTCGGGGACGACCTGTGGTCGAGGCGGCGGCGCGACACTCGCCTTGCGCACCGGGTCTGCGTCGCGCAGTGCAGCCAGGTGGGGGCGTTCGTCGCTGGCGCCACTCATGCCGGCACTTCGCTTCGCTCGTCGCGGCGGCGCGCGAACTCGGCGAGCACCTCATTGGTCAGCGCCTCGTAGTCCCCGGCCAACCCACCGGCCGCCGTGGAGAAGTCCTTGACCTCACGGCCGGCCTTGCGATCGCGGATCCGCTGCGCCACCGACACATCGGCCTTCATCCGTTCGGCGACTTGTTCGTACTCGATGGCCAGTCGACCATCGGCACGGCAGTCGATGGCCGCACGCTGGGCGAAGCGGATCGTGGACTCGAACACCGGCCACTGCTCCCCCAGCTCGGCGGTCAGCTTCGCCCGCGTCTGGTCCCGCACCCGGGATGCACCTGCGGGTACCGGGGCAAGGACCACGCCGAGGAGGTCGTAGTGCGGATTGGTCTGGCGGGCCTCGATCATGCGCGCCGCCACCTTGTTGAGACCGTCGATCGAGGCCTCGTCAGGCGCCGTGGGGACGAGGGCGAACCGGGCCGCCTCCGCAGTGCATCGCTGCAGCATCGCGTCACCAGGAGGCGTGTCGATCAGGATCAGGTCATAGGTCGACGCCAACGGCGCGAGCACCTCCTCGAGACTGGTCAGAACCGTCGAGAAGCGCCCGGCGAGGGCACGCCGATTGAGCTCGGCGACGAGGTCCTCGAGACGTTCGCCGCCCGGGATCCAGTCGAGACGCTCGCGAACCGGCACCGGGGTCAGCGCGGCGCCGTTCATCACGGCATCCACGAGTGCAGCGCCGTGATCGGTCCGATCCATCGTCCCCAGGTCTCGCGCCAGGTTGCCCTGGGGGTCGGTGTCCACCACGAGCACCGACCATCCGCCCGCAGCGGCGACACCGGCGACGTTGGCCGTGATCGAGGTCTTGAGGACCCCGCCCTTGCCGTTGGTCACAGCCACCACGTTCTCAAGCACGACCGACCACTCCCCTACCGGTGACCTGCAAGGTGCTGACCAACTGCTTACACGTACCTCGCGAGTGACCGAAGGTACCTAGCGATGTGCTTGCAAGCCTCTTGCGAGGCGTCTGTGAGCAGCTCATAGGTGCATGACGGTACCTACAAGACCGCTTGGTGTCCACCAGCAGTAAACCTGTTGATTGCTTGCCACCTACCTGCAAGGTGCTTAGTACCCCTTGCAGGTACTCACCATGAGCCGACACGACCATGCAGGATGCTTACCGCCGAACAGCGCTGCGGTGGGGGACCGAGACCGATCGACGAGCCCGCAGCGGGCCCTGAGAGGGCCCGTGGGGGCTTCCGGTGCCGTTGGTGGGGGAGAGGTGCCCGCCGGCCGGGCCGAAGCGCAGGAGGTGGCCTGTGCGTCGGGGTCTTCACCGGTTCGCGCCCGGGCTTGCGCTCCCGGAGAGCCGTTCGCGGATCGCGGCGACGCGCTTGTTCACCTCTTCGGGTGGCAGCCGCTCGATGTCCTCGTCCTCAGCGCGGTCGTCGTCGACGTTGAAGGGAGCGTCGAGTCGCGTGGACGTGACCATCTCGACAGGCGCTGGCGTTGTCGCCGAGGGTGACGACGGCGAACGGGGGGAGAAGTAGGCGCGGTCGCGTGTCCGGGCCATGTTCACGAGCTTGCCCATGGGAGTCCGGAGCCCGGACCTCGCTTCGGTGGTCAGCCGGTCCACCGCCGCTGCGACGGCCTCATCGCAGAACGGTTGGAGAGCGGATCGAAGGCCGGGGAGGTTCGTGACGCCCGGCAGCCCGAGGTCATCGCAGGTCGTCACCAGGGGGGCGACCAGCTCGAGCAGTCGATCGTCGTCGCGCGAGCCGCGCGACTCATCGGCACCGGTTCGCGCGCGCGTCTGGCGTGAGCCCTTGCGCGATGAAGGGATGGATGAATGTTGATTCTCATCATTCATCTCATTCATCTCTTCCGAGATGAACCGCGCGGAGTCGCGCGGCTCTTCGCGCGGAACCGCGCGAGCCGGTCGCGCGGTTGTCGCGCGACCGGTCTCTGCGAGGGAGGTCAGTGCGCGCTGGGCGATCTCGGTGGCGATGTCGAGCATCGACGGGTCGGTTGCCGTCAGCTCCGCTGCGAGGGAGAGAAGTCGGCCCGTGCGCCCGTCGAGGTCCGGATGCGCGGACGCCGACGCGCCATGGCCACGGTCGGCGCTGCCTGGCGCCGAACTGGATGCGGATGTCGGCGTCGTGGGGGAGAGGAGCTCGTCGAGGCGGCCCGGATCGATCACCGTTGGCCGGGCCGAGCATCGGACGCCGTGTGCGTCCAGTTCACGCAGGCGTGACTGCACCGTCCCCGGCGACAGGCCGTGGTCCTGTGCGAGCTGGCGGACAGACCGGTCGACCTGGACGAGTCCGTCGCGTCGCCGGCGGCCGTGGTCGCGGACGATGCGACAGGCGAACCGCAGCGATGCGTCACCGCAGAACGCCACCGGTGCGCCGGCCCCGCCCTGGTCCTGGTCCTGGTCGACGCCCGGTTGCGCAACTGGTTGCGCAACTCCGTCGACAGGAGCCTCCGTTGGTTCTGGTTGCGCAAGTGCTTGCGCAACCAGTTGCGATTGGTTACCCTGCACGCAGTACCTCCGGCTCGGCTTGGGTCGGTGGGACGTAGATACGGGTTCCAGGACCGGGTGTGATTCGAGACTGGAACTTGGACAGTCGATAGGAGGGGAGCCCGTTGGCGCGGGTTCCCCCCTTGTCGTTACACGAGTGTGATTTGACTAGTTCACCTGATCCCGACGCTGCAGTGGTGGACGGTGCCCACGTCGGCACCGCAGACGCCGCGCGTCGCCTCGGGGTCAGCGCCTCGTACGTCCGCCAGCTGATCGCCGCCGGCGACCTCCCGGCCACGCGGATCGGACGGGCATGGCGGGTCCTCGAGACCGACCTCGACGCACTTGCGCAACAGCGCGCCGGACGAGGCCGCCAAGTTGCGCAACCGGCCGCGCAGGTTGCGCAACCGGCTGCAGCCGACACGCCCCTGAGCGCCGAAGATGCGTTCGCGATCGAACGTGCACTGCTCCAGTCCGAGAACGACCAGCTGCAACGCCGTCTCGCCGAAGCCCAGCAGCAGGACCTGCAACGCCAGGTCGAACGGCTCCAGGCCCAGGTCGAGGACCTGCGTGCCCAGCTCGACGCCCGCGACGACGTCATCCGCACGCTCCTCGCAGCCCGCACTGCCAGCACCACGTCGTAGTCCGGCCCAGTCGCGCAGCGGCAGCCGCCCGTGAGGATGCGGGTCATGCGGTGCGGGCCGTCGAGGCGACACCGCGGCCGAACAGCCGCTCCTGGCCCTCGGCCACGTCGTCTCGGGGATGACGGCGCAACGTTCGACGGCCCAGCGGTCCCGCCGAGGTCTTGACGCGGAAGCAGTCCGGTCGGGGCTGGTCGACGAGACGGAACTGCTCGATCCGCTCGAGGGGATAGCGCAGCCGCCGGACCTGCAGCCCGACCCGACCGGCCAGGTCCTCGTAGTCGAGGACCGCCGGGCCCTCCACAGCGATCCCGGCTAGCTCGGCCCACAGCACCCAGGCCGATGGGCCCAGCACCGGAAGCCACGCGGCACGAGACCACCAGCCATCGACAGGCTGCGCACCCGGCGGGTACGGGCCGGGATGGGCTTCGAGGTGGAACTGGGGGACAGGGGAGTGATGCACGGTTCAGGTGCCTTCCTGTGACGTGGCGATGCCAGGCCGGTCCGACCGGACCGTCACCGCCAGCAAGTACGGTTGGTGGAGCCGCCTCAGCCGGCCCCTCTTTGCTGACTCACCGCCCCCGCCCTCGTGGGGCTTGGTCCTTCTTGTTGAACGTGAAGGTGAGTGAGGCAGCGATGGACGACTTCGATGAGTTGGCGGCCCGGCTCGGAGAACCCGACTGGGACCTCGACGGCGCCGGACTGGTCGCCACCCCGGCGGTCCTGGCCGCCGCCCTACGGGAGGGCCTGCGCCAGGCCGGCCTCGTCGACGTGGTCGTGACCGGCGTGGCCGGAGGGGTCCGGCGACGACACCGCGTGACCACCTTCGAGCTCTCCGAGACCTTGCCCGGGGAGGTGACGCCGGTCGCGGTGATCCCCGTCGTCGCGTTCGGCGCGTCGCTGGGCCCGGCCCGACAGGTGACCGCCGGCGCGGTCGTGCGGGTCTGCGGACACCTGGACTGGAAGCCCGACTGGGGCCAGCTCCGCCTGGTCTGCGACGGCCTCGACGTGGTGTCGCGCACCTCCGAGGTCGCCCAAGCCCGCGACCGGCTGATCCGTGACCTGATCGGCCAAGGCCTGTGGCAAGCCCAAGAACGACTCGAGCTCCCAACCCCGCCGAGACGCATCGGTCTCGTGTGCGGGCAAGGCTCCGCCGCCGAGGCCGACGTGCGGGCGTCACTCCCCGATGGGGCGGGGATCGAGCTGGACGTCCGCCACGCACCGATGTCGGGCGAACGAGCCGCCGACACCGTCGCCGGTCAGATCCACGCCTTCGCGGCTCGGACCACGGCGCCGGAGCTGATCGTTGTTGCCCGTGGCGGAGGAGCCCGGGCCGATCTGGACTGGGCCGACTCCGAAGCCGTGGCGCGCGCCATCGCGACGTGTCCGGTCCCGGTGTGGACCGCGCTCGGTCATGCCACCGACTCGACGGTGGCCGACCAGGTCGCCCACCGGAGCTGTGTGACCCCGACCGCCGCGGCCGCGGGGGTCGTGGAGCTGATCCGAGAACATCGACACGGTCACGAACTCGCTGCGGCCCACCGCCAGCCACCGACCCGGCCGTCGCATCGACTCCAGGTGCGGGCCGTCGACGCCGTGGCACTGGTCGTCGTGGCTGTGGCGCTGTGGGTCGCGCTGGCCCTGCTGTTCTGACCCGCTCGCCGTCGCCCGGCTGCGCCGGCACAGGGAGGCAGAACGCCGTGCGTGCCGCGGCGATGAACCGGCGTTGCGCCTGGCAGCGATGGTGGCGAAACGTCCGCTCCGAATCGATCCCGCGCGCAGCGGCCGCATCCGACAGCGGCTCGCCCCGCGCGACGACGTCGACGAGCACCGACACGTCCGAGGCCGCCACCCGACCCGCCGCCACGGTCACGTCGACGACGTGGGCCAACGCGACATCGGTGCCGGCATCGAGGGGATCGGGCTCGGCCGGCTCGGACAGCTCCCTGGTCGGATCGGTCTGGCTGATCGCCCGCACCGACCGCGGCGGGCGCACCAGCCGCTTGCGCAGATCCAACAACACGTTCGCCGCCACGTTCCCGCCGCGGTGCAGCGGGTAGGCGGCGAGCAGCTCCCACACCATCCCGACCACCTCGGCCTCGAGATCCTCCACCGCCATCTGGCGGCCGGTCGGGCGGCGGCGATGACGAGCCACCTCGGCCACGACCCCGGGCATCAGCAACGCCAACGCGACCCGGCGGGCATCACCACAACCGCGCCGCACCGACCGCTCGACCAACGCCCGCAGCAAAGTGTTCTTCGCCGCCGGGTCGACCGTCGAGGCCGACATCCACCGCGCCGCGTCCGCCCAACACGACGCCCCCGGACAGTGCCGCAACGCCAGCCGTGTCCGGGCCGTCAACCGGTCATCGACCGCCAGGCTCCGCCACTCCTCATCCAGTCGGGCGAACAGCTGCCCCATCGCCATCGGTCCCTTCGCTCGTCGAATCGCTCGCAACGAGGGGCACCGTGCGACGGGCAACGCACCGCACCAGGACCAGCAGGACGCACAGCAGCCAAGAAATCTCGTTCGACCTGTCGCCGAAAACGCACAGGTGCTCGCCGGCCGGGTCGCTCGACGCCACCGGGTAGACGTCCGTTCGAACGACCTGCGTCGATCGTCACCGGTCGGGGAGCCGGTGCAGTCGAGTCACGCACAGGCCCAGGTCAGCGCCGGTTTTCGACCGTGCCGGCACCAACGCACAGGCCGGGGCCACCAGCCCCGACGACCGGGACCAGGACCACGGACACGGCCCCGTCCGGCGCCGTTCAGGTCGGGGTGGGGGAGTGGTCACGGGGGCGGCACGCGTTAGGGCCGACGACCAACTGCGCCGTGGTCCCCGTCGGCTCCACGTGCACGCCTACCACGGCCACGGGCGGCCGCAACCGGACGGCTCGACCCACTCCCTCGCTTCGCGTCGGTCGCTAGGGCCGCTGCGCTCTCGCCTTCCCCGGTTGCCCCCACCCCATGTGGCCGTGGTCGAGACGGCGTGCAGCCGACGGGAAGCACCGGCGCCGCCAGCTGCCTCGACCCACGCCGGTCCCAGGAGCCAACCATGACCACCCCCGACCGCCCCCTCACCTTCTACGCCGCCGAAGCCGACCCCGCCGCCGAACTGTTCCCCGAACCCATCGGTGGCCGCTTCTCCCGGCTCGCCTGGCTCCCCCAGCTCGGCCCCACCGCCTGGCTCGTCTGGTCCGCCGTCGCCACCGACGCCCGCACCAACAGCCCCACCATCACGACCCTCGGCCAGCTCGCCGAAGAGCACGGCGTCAACGCCACCGTGGCCGAACGGGCCATCGGCCGCCTCGAGCGCTTCCGCATCGCCACCCTCGTCTCGGTCGACATCTGGACCGTGCGCCGCACTGCACCCCCGCTCAGCAACGCCCAACTCCGACGGGTCCCGCCCCGAGTCGCCGGCGTCCAAGCCGACCTGATGCGCACCTACGCCAACGACCGAGTCATCACCCGCCGACCCTGAACCGGCTGACAGCGGCCCGGGTCCCCCTCGGGGCCCGGGCCCACCCGGCCAGGCGAGCCGGGGGAGCGTCTCGGGTTCAGGCCGCAGCGGTGGCGGCGCCGCCGCTGGGCTGGCTGCGGTACCAGGCGTCTCGGATCTCGGATCCGAACCGCACGATCGACGACAGCGCCCGGGACGTGTCCTCGAGTGCCTCGCGGCCGGCCTTGCGGACCGCGGGGTCAGCCTGGACCTGATTGAGCCGGAAGCCCACGTCGGTGGCCTGCAGGACGAGGACGGTGGTGTTGAGACGAGCCATGGGAACGGTTCCTTCTGTTGTTGGGAAGACCACCGTTTAGTCCGGCAGCCGTGTACTTAGCGTTGTTCTACGACGTGACTTAGTCTCTTGTCAATACACTAAGTCACGGGTTAGTGTGCTGGTGTGTCGGACTACTCGAACAAGGCGCTCGGCCAGGTCGTGCGCGAGCAGCGTGAAGCCAAGGACCTGACCCAGGCCGAACTCGGCGCGGGCGCCGGCTACGGCAAGGGAGCCGACGTGTCCATCTCCCGGATCGAGGCCGGAACCGTCCGCCCCGGTGCAGAGAAGCTCGCCGGCATCGCCGCCACGCTCGGCCTGTCCGTTGCAGAACTCGAGGACCTCGCCCGAGCCCGAGACGCCGAGCTGCCCGACGACGACGACACCGACGCCGACCGGTCGTCCGCAGGCCCGAAGGCACCGCCCAGCCAAAAGGAGCTGACCGCTCGACGGGACAAGGTGCAAGAGGAGATCGAGGCGCGCCGAGCCCTGGTCCAAGAACTCGGCGACCGCTTCAACGCCGAATACGACCGGTCCCGAGACGTGTTCTCCAAGCAGTTCGGAGACATCGCCGCCCGCATCCACGACGCCCCCCAGCCCCAACCCCTCGAACCCGACGACGACACCGACGACACCACGACCGCCGACGCCGCAGACCTGTGGCTTCGGGCCAACACCAACGACGTCGTCCTCAAGATCGCCGGCGGCGCCGGTGGTGCCGGGATCGGCGCAGCCGTCGGCGGTGCCACCGCCTACGGGGCCTTCGCCGCCGCGTCGGCCTTCGGCACCGCGTCCACCGGCGCAGCCATCTCGAGCCTCAGCGGCGCAGCCGCTGCCAACGCCACATTCGCGCTCTTCGGTGGCGGGTCACTCGCAGCCGGCGGTGCCGGGGTCGCCGGCGGGGTCGCCGTGCTGACCGCCATCGCCGCCACACCCGTCGCCCTGTTCGCCGCAGGCGGGATCTGGTATGCCCGCAACCGCAGCCGCAAACAGCGCCAAGAGCTCGCCGAACAACTCGACGTCGCCGAAGAACAACTCGCCCGCACCGCCCCCGGCATCGACGCCCTCCGGACGCTGCTCCCCAGAGCCACCGAGACCTTCGACTACATCGCCACCCACGCCGGCCACGCCGTCGCACGGTGGCACGACCAGCTCGACGACGGTCCCATCGCCTGGGACACGCTCGGCCCCGACGGCCAAGCCCGCTACCAGGCCTTCCTCGAGATCGCCGGTGCCCAAGAAGCCGTCGTCGCCCTCAACTTCGAGAGCCTGTTGCGCGTCAGCGATGACGAACGAGACACCCTCGTGGACCTCGCCGACCAGGTCATCACCGCCGCCAGCGCCACCATCAAGAGCCACGTCTGAACCCGGCCCGAGCCCGATCGACGGGGCCCGTGCGTCAGTCGTCAGTCGTCAGTCGGGGATCTTGGCCGCCCAACGAGCATGGGCCGCCTGGCGGGTCAGTCTGACCTCGACCGCGATCTGTGCCCACGAGTGTCCTGCTGCCCGGGCCGCGACCACCGCCGCGTCCAAGGCCCGCTGTGACTCCTCGGCCGCCCGGGCCGCTGCGTGAAGCTCCGGGAGCGCACGGGACTGGCCGATGTGATGCTCCCACGCCGACAACAGCAGATCCTCGACGGTCTCGTCGAGCATGTCCTCGGTCCGGTCATGATCCGGGTCGATCCCGGCAATCGTGTCGTGATCGGCGATGTCGCCCCGCCACCCGCATTCACAGGCCGCCCGCCACCGCCCCGTCGGGCCCGGCATCGGTGACGTCCACGCCGCACACCACCACGACCTAGTGCCCTCATCGAGCTGCCCGATGAACGAGTCCGGATCCGGTGCCGACTCCAACTCCCGCTCCATGAACCCCTCATGGCCCGGCGCTTCCTCCGCGATGCGTCCCATCGCCACCCATCCTCACCGACAACCACACTGGTGTCAAAGGTCTTTGACGCTCGGGCTTGTCGAGGGCGGCGACGCCATGTGGCGGGCAGGATCGTCACAGCCCGCCGGTACCAGGAGCCCGACATGCATGCACTCCCCACCGCCTGGTCCTCCCACGACACCCGCGGAGACCACCGATGAACGACTTCATCACCACCGCACGAGCAGCCGCCATCGCGTGGAAGGCCGCGACCGACACGCTGCCCGACGCTGCCCGCGCCGACGGCACCTACAACGGCCGCGGCCCCTACCCGTTCTGCCTCCCCGTCGACCACGCCACCCTCAACCTGCTGCCCGACGCCCGCCGCATCGCCCTCGACCGCTTCGCCTCCGCCGACATCCCCTGGCAAGCCGGCACCGACAGCGGCCCCACCAACCACCTGCTGTCCTCCCAGGTGCAGTGCGCCAACGCCCTCGCCCCCCACGTCGACAACCCCGACGCCCTCGCCGCCATCTTCGGGACAGTCCTGCCCATCGACACCGTGCTGCCCTTCGGCGCCGACACGGCCAGCAGCCACGACAGCTCCGACCACGTCGTGTTCGAATGGACCGGCACCACCAACCCCCTCGGCGAACCCGAAAGCGGTCGCCGACGCGGCGCCAAAGCCACCAGCGCCGACGCCGCCATCCGCTACCGCAGCACCGACGGGGCCACCGAGATCGCCCTCATCGAGTGGAAGTACACCGAGCACTACGACGGCGAGGCCCTCACGGGCGGCGAGGACGGCCTCGCCCGCCGCCACGCCACCTACCGGCCCTGGTGGGACCACCCCGACTCGCCCATCCGCACCGACGTCGTCCCCGCCGCCAACCTCGCCCTCGCCCACGGCTTCCACCGAGACAGCCTCCGCAACTACGCCACCATCGCCACCCACCACCAGCCCGGCACCATCTGGACCGGCTGGACCCGGCTCCTGCGACGACCCGACCGCTTCGCCATCATCGACTCCGCCACCCTCGTCACCGCTGACGCCCCCACCTCGCCCGAGTTCAAAGCCCGCTACGCCCACCTCGCCGACGGACCCACCGCCACCCTCGCCCCGCCGCCAGTGACCCCCGAAGAACTCCGCAGCGCCTGCCACCAGGCCGCCATGGTCATCGAACGAGTCTTCGGCGACGGGGGAGTGATCGACCAAGTCGCCAACGCCGACGACGCCACCCTCGCCGCCGCCGGTCCCGTCGCGCTCGCCGAAGCCCGAGCCCGCCTCGAAGAACTCACCGAACTCACCCGCCGACTACGCGCCGACGAGATCTTCGAAATCCTCCACGGCGGCCCCCGATCCTGAGGACCGGCCGTCGCTCCTAGCGGAGCTCCCGGCACCAGACGTCGACGAGGTCCGGGCCGGCGCCGTCGAAGATCTCCAACTCGAGATCGGCCGACACCGGCAACGAGAACCCGTCCCGCAACACGCCCACCACCTCCGCGCACACGGCACCGAAGGGAACCGGCACCAGCCAGGTCCGCCACCAGTTCGGGCGATCGTCCCCCCACGACCCCGACGGAGGCTGCCACCCCGCAGCCAGCATCCACACCGCCACCCCTGGATCCAACGTCGCCGACGACGGCGCGAACCGATCCGCCCGCACCTCGGCCAAGACCCCCTCGAACGGCGACAAGAACAGCTGCACGTACGCGCCCGAACGGACCTCGGCCAACACCAGGCACCGAGACCGACCCCACTCCGCAGCGACCCGACGGCCCAGCGCGTCGGCCACGGCATCCCAGCCCCCGGCCTCGTCGACGTTCACCACGAACACATCCCGCCTCGACTTGCCCACAACCGCACCCTCTTCGACGCCGACGACTCCACCGCCCGGTACGGCCACGGCGTGACAGGCACGGCCCTGACCCGCCGACACGGCGGCGCCTAGCGTCGTCCTCGACCCCGATCGACCGGCCAGGAACCCGATGGCACGCATCCCGACCTACGACGACTTCAAACGAGGACTCCGAGCCGGCGCACTCGCCGATATCGACCTCGACACCCTCGACTGCTTCCTGCGCGCCCCCGGCTACGCCCGCACCGCCACCGAACTCGCCGCCGAACTGGGCAACGCCGAAGGCCACAGCTACGGCAATCTGCGCGTCGGCACCCTCGGCAGCAAGCTCGCCGACGCCATGTCCTTCACCCCCAACCGGCGGTCGAGCAACGACGAACCCATGTACTGGAACGTCATCGCCTCCGGCCACCACCGAGACGAAGACGACCACTTCGTCTTCACCCTCCACGACGACCTCGTCGCCGCCCTGGGCCAGTTCCCCCGCAAGGCTCGAACCAAGCGCCTCGACCTCGGTGCCACGCCCGAAGACGAACGCCCCGAGCTCACCGACGAACAACGAGCCCGCATCGCGCAACGACGCGCCGAGCGGCGCCTTGACCGGTAGCAGCCAGCCAGAGGCGAGGTCACTTCGTCGTCGGCCACCAGCGGCGGCCCACGCCATGCTCCTTGGGTCCGGTCTCGTAGCCGTGCAGCCGCATCAACTGATCGGCCCGGGCGACCAGGTCAGCGTCGATCGCCGGCTCCGCGTTCGCCGCCCTCGAGAACGCCGTCCAGCCGCCCGGGAAGTCCCGCGCCCCCGAGCTGCGCTGCCACACCTCCACGTACGCCTCGAAGGTCTCCGGCCGGTTCCCGTACCGCTCCCGGTACTTCTCCCAGATCGGCACACCGGCCTCGACCGACGACCGGCCCGAGCCACCCGACGGCTTCGGTGCCGCCGATCGCAGGCACACCCCACACGTCGAGGGATCCGACCCGTGCTCGCACTCATCTATGACCATCACGCTCCCACGCCACGACCACCGTCGCCGCCCAGATGGACGCCGAGGCGGGCCAGACAGGCCTGCACCATCCCCGACTCCAGCGCACCACCCAGAGCGCCGGCACAGAACCGGTCGTTGCGCACCACCGCCGTCATCATCTTCACCGCGTCCCGCACCGGGCACCTCGCCAGATCCGATGGCTGCAGCCTCCGGCCCTCGTCCCAATCGGCCCACGCGAACCCGGCCACGACCAGGCCCCGGTCGTACAGCCACCGCACCAGCGACTCGACCGCCGGGTCGTAGCGGTACGGGTCCAACAACAGCACGCCATCGCGTCCCGAGCCCACCACCTCGAAGAACCGCTCCAGCCCAGCCAGCGTCGCCAACCAGCCGTCGATCTCCTCGGCCGTCGTCGCCGGCAACGCCGACACCACGGCATCCAGGTCTTCATCCGTCACGGCCGCTACTGCACTCTTCCACCGTGTCGACCAAGTCGACGCCGACGCCATCGCGGTCCGACATGCGCACCCCCGCCGCCGACCGGGCCGGCCACCCGAACACGCTCACCGCCGACAACCCGCCGGAGACGGCGACGTGGTCGATCACCGGCTTCGACGCGCCCGGCGGTGCACCCGCAGTCGCCACCGTGAACGACCCGAAACAGGCCGCCATCGCATCGGCCACATCCCGGCGACCGCCCCGGATCCGCGGGATCGTCTGATTGAAGTCCCCCGCCACCACCACCGGCCAGGCCATGCCGGCCAGCAACGGCTCGAGGACCTGCAGGTACCGCAGATGGTCCTCCCACGGGGCCCGATCCCGAGTCCCGACGGTCACGTTCGACATGTGCCAAGGCACGCACACCCCGACCACCCGCAGCGGACCCAACGCCGTGTCGGTCGTCGCCGCCACGAACCGTCCCACCGGCAACCCGGCGTCGCCGACCTCATCGACGTCGCGCCAAGGCGCACGGGACCACAACACCACCCGGCGCTCATCGGCGCCCAGATGGTCATAGGGCAGCGCTCCGCACCACACCGTGTGACCCTCACCAGCCGGGAACCCGGTGCGGGCCTCGGTCAGGACCATCACATCGGCACCCATCGCCTCGAGCGTGTCGATCCCGGCCCGGCCCGTCGGCGAGGTCGGCGACTTGCGCTCCAGGTTCCACGACAGCACCCGCACCGCCCCGGGAGGCTTCTCCGGCACCGTCACGCGATCAGCTCCGGCAACTCGGCGTCACCGTCAAGGACCAGGTAGCTGCCGTGATCGTCGGGCCAATGCAGGACCGCATCGACACCGACGAAACACCCCAGCAGGTCCCGGTCCGACAACCCCGGCGCCGCCTGGTCCGTGGACCGCCGATACCGCAAGGTCACGTCCGCGCCGCCCCACTCCACCTGCCACCGGCACCCCGGCGCCCACAGATGGTCGAACCCGTCGACCACCTCGTGATCCCAGCCCCCGAACGCCGCCCACAACCGGGCCGACACCGTCGACCACCACGCCTCGAAGAACCCATCCGGCACCACCAGCCCCCGAGCGTCACCGTCATCGTCGATGGGCTCGAGCCGCATCGAATCGTCGGCCGGGTCGAACACGATCGCCACCCCGCCCGCATAGATCCGGGCGATCGCCGCCTCCGCCGACTCGCCCGGCACCAACGGGATCACCTCAACGGTCACTCCCACCCGTCACCGCCGAACAGATCATCGCCCAGCTCACCGGCCGTGGCCCCGCACGCCAAGCACTCGAAGGCCGGGCTGTCCGGACTCAACACGCAGCCACCCAAGGCCACCTCGCCCCGCCCCGACGCCTCGATCAGCTCCGGGCCCGGCATCCCATACGCGATCGGCACCATCGGCCGACCGCAATGAGCCGGCACCTCGACATCGGACATCAACACCACACGTCCCGGCCCAACCCCCCAGCGGGCCCGGCCACTCCACCATTCCAGTACCCGACCACCGTGACCCACACGAAGGGGACTCCCGGGCCCAAGCCGGTGCCGGAGACCCACGTCGGCGGGGACCAGGCCGTGGCCCGTACGG
>SXGQ01116911.1_pt1 | contig 22818 bp, 20 predicted proteins | sample 3178371 | NCBI WGS metagenome assembly SXGQ01 (sample SAMN11356859, study PRJNA531348) | freshwater metagenome | isolation source: freshwater sample F1-20 | place: China: Fuxian Lake, Yuxi | collected 2017-12-25 | reverse complement strand
TGCGTCGGGTCGTGGTTCTCCCAGAACACCTTGAGCAGGTCGGCGTAGCTGACCTTCGCGGGGTCGAACACGATGCGCACGACCTCGGCGTGACCGGTGCGGCCGGTGCACACCTCCTCGTAGGTGGGGTTCGGCGTGAGGCCGCCGGCGTAGCCGACCGACGTCGACCAGACACCGGGAACCTCCCAGAACGTCTTCTCCTCGCCCCAGAAGCAGCCCAGCCCGACGACCGCGACCTCGAAGCCGTCCGGCACGACGCCGGAGTCGAGGGGGGTCTCGATCGGGGTGCCGAGCACACGGTGCGTGGTGCCGACGGCGAACGGACGCTCGGAGCGTCCGGGCAGGGCGCTCTGCGCGTCGGGGAGCTCGGTCTTGCGGGTTCCGAAGATCATCGGGTCACTCTCCTTGGGTCCACCGGGGTCAACGACACTGCGCGGCTGGCTGTTCCCGCTAGTGTCGGTCCTGTGACGGGAGCACGCAGGTGAGCACGCGGCCGGAGATCCCTGTCGGCGTGGAGATCGCGACGGCCTGGGCGTGGCGCCTCCTCGTCCTCGGCGTGGCCGGCTACGCGCTGTACTGGCTGCTGAGCTTCTTCTCCGAGGTGACCGTCCCCATCGCGGTAGCGCTGCTCGGCACCGCGCTCACGATCGGTGCCGTCGACTGGCTCGACCGACGCGGGCTGCCGCGCCTGCTGGCCACCGCGATCGTCGTCCTCGTCATGCTCGGTGGGTTCTTCGGGCTGCTGACCCTGGTGGGCCAGCAGCTGTCGACCCAGTTCTACGACCTCAAGGCGCAGGTCATCGCGGGCATCGCCCAGGTGCAGGACTGGGCCCAGAACGGACCCCTCGGGCTGAGCGAGACCCAGCTCGACCGCTACGTCGACCAGGTCGAGGACGCCATCCGCACCTTCGGGGAGCGGGCCGCGGTCGACCAGCTGGCCGCCGTGGGCACCACGCTGACGCACTTCGTCGCCGGCTTCTTCATCGCGCTGTTCGCGTCGTTCTTCTTCCTCTACGAGGGCAACCGCATCTGGGCGTTCGCCGTCGCGCTCTTCCCGCGGTCGGCGCGTGCGAAGGTGCACAGCTCCGGCGAGACGGCCTGGGCCAGCCTCACCAGCTTCGTCCGAGCCACCGTGCTGGTCGCCCTCACCGACGCCATCGGCATCGCGGTCTCCGCCTGGCTGCTCGGCGTGCCGCTGGCGTTCGCCATCGGTGTCCTCGTCTTCCTCGGCGCGTTCGTCCCGATCGTCGGAGCGCTCGTGTCCGGCATGGTCGCCGTGCTCGTGGCGCTGGTGGCGCAGGGCCCGATCGTCGCGCTGATCATGCTGGCCGCGGTGGTGGCGGTGCAGCAGTTCGAGTCGCACGTGCTGCAGCCGTTCCTCATGGGCCGCTTCGTCGCGGTGCACCCGCTGGCGATCATCATCGCCATCGCCGCCGGCATCACCGTGTCCGGCATCGTCGGCGCGCTGGTGGCCGTGCCGCTCGTCGCCTGCCTGAACGGCATCGTGCGCCACCTCGTCGAGGAGTCGGGCACACCCGTCGCCGACGACGGACTCCCCGAGGACGACCCGCCCGAGGTCAAGGCCGAGCAGGCCTGACGCCTGCCGTCGCCCGTCGGGGGACCGGACGTGAGCGCCTAGGCTGACGTCATGGTCGACCTGAGGGACGTCGAGGCCGCGCGCGACCTGCTCGCGCCGGTGGTGGAGCGCACGCCGATGGCGCACTCGCGGTGGCTCAGCCAGCGGGTGGGCACCGACGTGCACCTCAAGTGCGAGAACCTGCAGCGCACCGGGTCGTTCAAGATCCGCGGCGCCTACGTGCGCATCGCCGGACTGTCCGACGCCGAGCGTGCCCGTGGCGTCGTCGCGGCGAGCGCCGGCAACCACGCGCAGGGCGTCGCCCTCGCGGCGCAGCTCCTCGGCACCAGGGCCACCATCTTCATGCCGGACGGCGCGGCCCTGCCGAAGGTGGCCGCCACCCGCGGCTACGGGGCCGACATCGAGTTCGCCGGCACGGGCGTCACCGAGGCGCTGGTGCACGCGAAGGCGTTCGCCGAGCGCACCGGTGCCGTGCTGATCCACCCCTTCGACCACGAGGACGTGCTCGCCGGGCAGGGCACCGTCGGGCTCGAGATCATCGAGCAGCTGCCCGAGGTCCGCACCGTCCTCGTGCCGCTCGGGGGCGGGGGACTCGCCGCGGGCATCGCGCTGCTGCGCGAGCGCCGACCCGACGTGTCGGTCGTCGGCGTGCAGGCGGCCGACGCCGCCGCCTACCCGGGCTCGCTCGCCGAGGGCCACCCGGTCGCGGGCGTGATGGGCCCGACGATGGCCGACGGGATCGCGGTCGCCGAGCCGGGGCTCATCCCCTTCGAGGTGATCGCCAAGGAGCTCGACGACGTCGTGACCGTCAGCGAGGACGCGATGAGCGCCGCGCTCATCGGGCTGCTCGAGCGCGCCAAGATGCTCGTCGAGCCGTCCGGCGCCGCGGGCGTGGCGGCGCTGCTCGACGACCCCGACCGGTTCGCCGGACCCGTCGTGCCGGTCCTGTCGGGCGGCAACATCGACGCCCTGCTCCTGCTCGACGTCATCCGGCACGGCCTGGCCGCGGCCGGTCGGTTCATGCAGCTGCGGGTCAGGTTCTCGGACCGTCCCGGCGAGCTGATGCGCCTGCTGACCGACCTGGCGGCGCTGCAGGTGAACGTGCTCGACGTCGCGCACGACCGGGCGGCGGACTCCCTCGGGGTGCGTGAGGTCGAGGTGGCCGTGCAGGTCGCCACCCGCGGCCCCGACCACGCGGCCGACGCGCTGCACCGGCTTGCCGGGCTCGGGCACCGGCTCGTCTGAGTCCCGTCGTCGGGGCTGGTCGTCGGGCCCGAGTGGTCAGGGACGCACGACGGGCAGGGTGCGGCGCAGCCAGGCGCGGTACTGCTCGTCGGTGTACCCGTAGTCGCGCACCAGGGTCGTGTACGTCTCCGCGGCCGACACCAGGTTGATCTGCACCGTCAGCGCCCACACGTCGGCCTCGCCGACGGGCTCGAGGATCCCGAGGTCGAGCATCCACCGCGTCGTGACCTCGAAGGACTCACCCTTCAGCCGCACGAGCTCGGCGAGCCCCTCGGCGACGACCGGCTCGAACTGCGCCGTCGCGCGCAGGGCGGTCCAGAGGTCGGCCGAGCGGGCGTGCCCGTCGGCGAGGAAGGCGATCATCGCCTCCAGGCCCTCGTCGCGGTCGGTCATGGCCAGGATCTCCTGGGCGGTCGACGCGTCGAGCAGCGACTCCCAGTCGCCCGTGCCGGCGTAGCGGGTGCGGAACGCCTCCAGCAGCAGGTAGGCCTTGCTGCCGACCGACACGACGGAGTCGACCGACACCCCGGCCTGGGCCGCGATGCTCGCCAGGGTCGTGCCCACGAAGCCCCGCTCGGCGAAGCCGGCCGCGGCAGCCTCGATCACCCGACGTCGGGTCTCGGCCGCCCGCTGCGCGCGCAGGGGCGAGGTGTAGCCCCGCTTTGCCGCATCGACGCTCATGCTCCGCAACCTACCCCCGTCGCGGAGCATGACGAAAGGCCGGCTCCACGACGGGAGCCGGCCTTCGGTCAGGTGCTCAGAACGGCTTGGCCTCGACGATCGAGACCGTCAGTGTCTTGCCGTTGGGCGCCTCGTAGGAGGCGTCGTCGCCCACCTTCTTGCCAAGGATGGCGGCGCCGAGCGGCGAGGTGGGGGAGTAGACGTCGAGGTCGACGGCGGAGTCGAGGCTGAGCAGCTCACGCGAGCCGAGCAGGAAGCGCTCGACCTCGTCGTCACCGGCGAAGGTGACACCCACGACCATGCCGGCCTCGACGATGCCGTCGTCGGCCGGCTTCTCGCCGACCTCGGCGCGACGCAGCATGTCCTCGAGCTGCTGGATGCGGGCGTTGGCCTTGCCCTGCTCCTCGCGGGCGGCGTGGTAGCCGCCGTTCTCCTTGAGGTCGCCCTCGTCGCGTGCGGCCGCGATCTTCTCGGTGATGTCGGGCATGACGACCTCCTTGAGGTTCGCCAGCTCGCCCTTCAACCGGTCGTACGCCTCCTGGGTGACCCAGATGGTCTCGGTGCTGGACTGCGACATGATGCAACCTCCTGGCCGACATGCAGGTGAAAACAAGCGGAACCCCAGGCGTCGAGCCCGGGGTTGAACGACCACCCTAGCAGTCAGTCCAGGACTTGGCACGTCCTCACGACGGCGGTGACCGCCTCGCGCTCGGTGGTGATCGGCACCGTCACCCGGGTGCGCTCGCGCCGGCCCGCGGGGACGTCGATGGTCCGCTCGCCCACGACGGAGTGGTCGAGCGCCTGGGCGTAGAGCGTGCAGCGAGCGGCGACGGGGTCGGGCCGACGCACGTCGAGCGTGGCCACGACCCGGGTGGGCGACTCGACCGAGTAGCCGTGGATCTCCCCGGAGACAGGGTCGGTGTCGAGCGCGACCCATGCCGCCCACGCCACGCCGAGGAGCACGCCGACGGCAGCGACCGTGGGCCACAGCCAGCGGCCGCGGGTGCGTCGGCCGTAGCGTGCGTCGAGGGTGCTCACCCCTCGATTGTTCCAGGCGCTCCCACGGCGTCGGCTGCCGCCGTCGTCGCTCGGACGACGGGCCCCGCGCCGCATCGTGCTCCGTCCGATGGAAGACTGGACGGGTGACCGAGAAGCTGCGCCTCATGCACGTGCACGCGCACCCCGACGACGAGTCGAGCAAGGGTGCGGCGTCGACCGCCCGCTACGTCGCCGAGGGGATCGACGTGCACGTCGTCACCTGCACGGGCGGCGAGCGCGGCAGCATCCTGAACCCGCAGTTCAAGCACCCGGGCATCGAGGACAACCCCGAGCTCATCACGGAGATCCGTCGCGAGGAGATGGACCGTGCGCGCGAGATCCTGGGCGTGAAGCAGGACTGGCTCGGCTTCGTCGACTCGGGGTGGCCCGAGGGCGACCCGAAGCCGCCGCTGCCGGAGGGCTGCTTCGGCCTGGTCCCCGTCGAGGAGGCGGCGGTGCCGCTGGTGCGCCTGGTCCGCTCGTTCCGCCCCCACGTGCTCACGACGTACGACGAGAACGGCGGCTACCCCCACCCCGACCACATCAAGTGCCACGAGATCAGCGTGTTCGCCTACGAGAAGGCGGCCGACCCGACGTGGCACCCGGAGCTCGGCGAGGCCTGGCAGGTCAGCAAGCTGTACTACCACCTCGGCTGGAACTGGCAGAAGCTCACGGCCATCTCCGAGGCGCTCGAGCGGCACGGCCTGGAGAACCCGTACGCCGAGCGGATGAAGGAGTGGGAGCGCAAGCCCGAGGACGAGGCCCGGCTCACCACGCGGGTCGAGTGCGCCGAGTACTTCCCGGTGCGCGACGCCGCGCTGCTCGCCCACGCCACGCAGATCGACCCGGACGGCTGGTTCTTCTCCGTCCCCAACGAGGTGCAGGCCGAGGCGTGGCCCACGGAGGACTACCAGCTCGTCGACTCCAAGGTCGAGACGACGGTGCCCGAGGACGACCTCTTCGCCGGACTGCGCTGACCTCCCCGGCGTCGCCGCCCCGTAGGATGGCGGCATGAACGAGCTCGTGACGTACCTGGTGACGGCCGAGCGGCCGCGTGGTCTCGACCCGAACATCGTGCGTCCCGGCTGGCTCGCCCTCGGCATCGTCGCGCTGCTCGCCGTGGCCGTGTTCTTCCTGGCCAAGTCGTTCGCGAAGCACACCAGGCGTGCGGCCCAGCCCTGGGAGGGTGACGCCGACGACGCGACGTCGACGACCTCCACCCGCACGTCGGCCGACGACGGCCCGGTCAGCCGCGACTGACGCTCGGCCGACCGGCGCGCGGGAGAGCGCGTACGCCGACGGCCGCGACGACGAGGCACATCCCGACCAGGGCGACGAACGGCAGGCTCGGCTGGTCGGCCGTCACGGACCCCTGGCTCTCGTAGGCGAAGCAGACCAGCGTGCCCACGGCGAGCGCTGTGGCGTAGGTGGTCGCGGTCGCGGCGCCCACCACGACTCCTGCGGCGCGAGGCTTGCCCGTCGCGGCCGCCGCCACGACCCACGCGATCCCCGCCGTGACGCCCGCCGCGACGAGCACGCCGGTGAGGAAGACGGCGTGCTGCCCGACTCCGATCGGGTCCTGGAAGGCGTAGGCGAAGAAGAACGCCACGGGCAGCAGGATGCCTCCGAGGGCCACGGACGCCGCCGCCGTGACCGCGGCCGTCGTCCAGACCTGGGTGGGTGTCATGGCCGAACCGTACCGGGACGACGCCTCCGTCATTCCCGCCCCAAGAGCGCGCAAGATTCTGCATTCACGCGTCCAGCGTCGGACACTTCTGCGCTGATGACGGGATCCCGTAGCAGGCGCAGAATCCTTGGCCTTCCACCGCACGAACGCAGATTCTTGCCGCCACGAGGGGAGCCGCAGCCCGAGACCCCGGACCAGCGCAGCTGCCAGACGCCCGGTCGAGGCTCTTGCGGAGACGGGACACAGCGCCAGCCGCGGCAGCGCACCAGCAAGGCCACGACGGCAGCAGCCGACGCGGCCGCAGGTCGCAGAGGAACGACCCGCGCCGCGCGCGAGGTGGGCGCGTGCCTGGCAGGGTTGAGGTGTGCCGAACCGACTCAGCGCCGCGACCAGCCCGTACCTGCTGCAGCACGCCGACAATCCCGTCGACTGGTGGGAGTGGGGGGAGGAGGCGCTCGCGCTCGCCGCGTCGCTCGACCGCCCGATCCTGCTGAGCGTCGGCTACGCCGCGTGCCACTGGTGCCACGTGATGGCGCACGAGTCGTTCGAGGACCCGGCGACGGCGCAGTTCATGAACGACCACTTCGTGAACGTGAAGGTCGACCGGGAGGAGCGGCCCGACGTCGACGCGGTCTACATGCGGGCGACGCAGGCCATGACCGGTCAGGGTGGCTGGCCCATGACCGTCGTGCTGGCGCCGTCGGGCGAGCCGTTCTTCGCCGGCACCTACTTCCCGCCGGAGCCGCGCCAGGGGCACCCGGCGTTCACGCAGGTGCTGCAGGCCCTGGCCGACGCGTGGGAGAACCGTCGCGACGAGGTGATGCAGGCGGGTGCCGACGTGCTCGCGCACCTGCGTGAGACCGTCGACGCGGGTGGCTCGGCCCTCGACGCCGACGCGCTCGACGCCGCGCAGGCGGTGCTGTCGAGCCAGCACGACGACGAGGCGGGCGGCTACGCCGGCAGCCCCAAGTTCCCGCCGTCGATGGTGCTGGAGGCCTGCCTGCGCCACTGGGCGCGCACGGGAACCGAGCGCTCGCTCGAGATGGTGCGCACGACGTGCGAGGCGATGGCGCGCAGCGGCACCTACGACCAGCTCGGCGGCGGGTTCGCCCGCTACGGCGTCGACCGGTACTGGCAGGTGCCGCACTTCGAGAAGATGCTCTACGACAACGCCCAGCTGCTGCGCGTCTACCTCCACTGGTGGCGCGCCGAGCTGGCCTCCGGCGACGAGCGACGTCAGGCGTTCGCCCGTCGGGTGGCCGCCGAGACGGCCGACTTCCTGCTCGCGGAGCTGGGCACGCCGGAGGGCGGCTTCGCGTCGGCGCTCGACGCCGACAGCGCCGATCCGTCCGGTGCCGTCCACGAGGGTGCGTTCTACGCCTGGAACCCGAACCAGCTCATGCGGCTGCTCGGTGCCTCCGACGGGGCGTGGACGGCACGGCTCCTGGGTGTCACGGGCGCGGGGACGTTCGAGCGCGGCTTCTCGACCCTGCAGCTGCTGGAGGACCCCGACGACCCGGACCGGTGGGCGACGATCCGGGCGCGGCTCCTCGCCGCGCGCTCCCAGCGGACCCGGCCGGCGCGCGACGACAAGGTCGTGGCCGCGTGGAACGGCCTGGCCGTGATCGCCCTTGCCGAGGCGGGGGTGCTGCTGGAGGACGAGCGGTACACCGAGGCAGCCGTGCGGGCCGCGACCCTGCTGGCCGACGTGCACCTGAGCGACGGCGGGCGCGTCCTGCGCGCGTCCCGCGACGGGGTCGCGGGCGAGCACGCCGGTGTCCTCGAGGACCACGCGACCGTCGCCGAGGCGTTCGTGGCGACCCTCGGCGTCACGGGCGACGCGGTCTGGCTGGAGCGGGCGCAGGTCGTGCTCGACCGCGTGCTCGACCACTTCGGCGCCCCCGACGGCGGCTTCTTCGACACCGCCGACGACGCGTCCGACCTCGTCGTGCGCCCGCAGGACGCCTCCGACAACGCCTACCCGTCCGGCACGTCGGCCGCGGCGCACGCCTTCGTCGCGCTGGCCGCCGTCACCGGCGAGCCGCGCTACCGCGACGCCGCCGAGCGCGCGGTGCGGGCCGCGGCGCAGCTGGGGGAGAAGGTGCCCCGGTTCGCCGGGTGGACGCTGGCAGCGGCGGAGGCCCTGCTGGCGGGGCCGGACGAGATCGCCGTGGTCGGACCGGACGCCCAGGAGCGCGAGGCCGTCCATCGGGCCGCGCTGCTGCGCACGTCGCCGGCGGTCGTCGTGGCCGCGGAGACGGCGACGCCGGCCGTGCCGCTGCTCGCGGACCGGGTCGCGGTCGACGGGCGGGCCACCGCCTACGTGTGCCGCGACCACGTGTGCGCGCTGCCCGTCACCGACCCGGCGGCGCTCCTGCCGTAGTCGCTGCGGCGGCGCGCGTCAACCCTTCTTCGGGTTCCGTGAACGACGCTGGTGGTGGGCTGCGACGCCCCGTAACGTCGTTGCACGAGACGGATACGTAGCGAGGCCCGCACGGGTCCCGCCGCGTCCTGAGCTCCGGCGTCGGCCTGCCCCACCCCCGAGGGGACCGGCGCCGGACCTGTGCCGCGAACCTCGGTGTTGAGGTGCTCCAGGGGACACGGCACGGGCACGGGGCCGTCGGCGACGCCCTGCCGAGCGTCGCCGACGGTGCCCGCTGACGGTCGTCAGGCGGGGCCGACGTCGGTGACGGTCACGACCGCCTCGCCGGCCGCGTCGCTCGCGTCGAGGTCGACCTCCGCGGAGATGCCCCAGTCGCGGTGACCCTCGGGGTCGTCGAACGTCTGCCGCACCCGCCAGCGTCGGCCGTCCGGCCCGTGCTCGGCGGTGATGTCGAAAAACTTCGGACCCCGCGCCTCGGGCCCGGTGCCGAGGTGGTCGTACTCGGCCCGGTAGGCGGTGAGGGCCTCGCGCCACGCGTCGGCGTCCCACCCGGCCTCGCCGTCGAGGTCGCCGAGCGCGTCCCAGCGGCCGAGCGCCGCGAGCTCCACCCGCCGGAACAGCGCGTTGCGCACCAGCACCCGGAACGCGCGCTCGTTCGCCGTGACCGGACGGATCGCCTGCTCGCCGTCGGCCACCGCGTGCGCGCGGTCGAGGCTCTCGGGGTCGGCGGGGTTCACCAAGGCCTCCCACTCGTCGAGCAGGCTCGAGTCGGTCTGGCGCACCAGCTCGCCGAGCCAGGCCGTCAGGTCGGTCAGCTCCTCGGTGCGCGCCGAGGCCGGGACGGTCCGCTCGAGCGCCTTGTACGCGTCGGACAGGTAGCGCAGCACCATGCCCTCCGACCGTGCGAGGCCGTAGTCGGACACCAGCTCGGAGAACGTCATGGCGCGCTCCGCCATCTCGCGCACGACCGACTTGGGTCGCAGCGGGTGGTCGGCCACCCACGGGTGACCCTGGCGGTAGGTCTCGTACGCCGCCTCGAGCAGGTCCTGCAGAGGCTTCGGGTGCTCGACCTCCTCGAGCAGCTCCATCCGCTCGTCGTACTCGATGCCGTCGGCCTTCATCTGCGCCACGGCCTCGCCACGGGCCCGGTGGACCTGGGCGGCGATGATCGGACGCGGGTCCTCCAACGTCGCCTCGATGACCGACACCACGTCGAGCGCGTACTCGGGCGACTCGACGTCGAGCAGCTCGAGCGTGGCCACCGCGAACGGCGAGAGCGGCTGGTTGAGCGCGAAGTCGCGCTGCAGGTCGACGGTGAGGCGCAGCGTGCGTCCCTCGTCGTCCGGAGGGTCGGTGCCTTCTGCCACCCCGGGCCCGGCACCCCCGCCGATCCGCTCGACGACCCCGCCGGCCACCAGCGCCTCCACGATCTCGCGCACCCGACCCTGCAGCCGCTCGACCTCGTCGGGGCGCACCACGCTCTCCTCGATGAGGTGGTCGAGCGCCGCGATGGCGTCACCCGGACGCTGCACGACGTCGAGCACCATCGCGTGGGTGATCTGCATGCGGGGCACGAGCGGTTCGGGCGTCCCGTTCACGAGCTTGTCGAACGTCGCCTCGTTCCACGACACGTGCCCCTCGGGCGCCTTCTTGCGCTGCACCTTGCGCAGCTTCTTCGGGTCGTCGCCGGCCTTCGCGATGGCCTTCGCGTTCTCGATGTCGTGCTCGGGCGCGAGCACCACCACGTGGCCGACGGTGTCGTAGCCGGCGCGCCCGGCCCGACCCGCGATCTGGGCGAACTCCCTCACCTGCAGCTGCCGCTGGCGTCGACCGTCGTACTTCGTCAGCCCGCTGAACAGCACCGTGCGGATCGGCACGTTGATGCCGACGCCGAGCGTGTCCGTGCCGCACACGACCTTGAGCAGACCCTGCTGCGCGAGCCGCTCCACCAGGCGGCGGTAGCGCGGCAGCATGCCCGCGTGGTGCACGCCGATGCCCATGCGCACCAGGCGCGACAACGTCTTCCCGAACGCCGACGTGAAGCGGAAGCTGCCGATCGCCTCGGCGATCTCGTCGCGCTCCGCCCGCGTCGCCAGGGCGACGCTGCTGAGCGCCTGCGCCCGCTCCAGCGCCGACGCCTGCGTGAAGTGCACGATGTAGACGGGAGCCTGTCCGGTCTGCACGAGCTCGGTCACGACGTCCTGCACGGGCGACACCACGTACTCGTTCACCAGGGGGACGGGGCGTTCGGACGACGCCACGAGCGCGGTGTCGCGACCGGTGCGGCGGGTGAGGTCGGCGCGCAACGTGGTGGTGTCGCCGAGCGTGGCCGACATGAGCAGCGCCTGCGCCCGCGGCAGCTCCACGAGCGGCACCTGCCAGGCCCATCCGCGGTCGGGGTCGGCGTAGAAGTGGAACTCGTCCATCACCACCAGGCCGACGTCGGCGGCGGCACCCTCACGCAGCGCCAGGTTCGCCAGCACCTCGGCCGTCGCCACGACCACGGGGGCGTCGGCGTTCACGGAGGCGTCGCCCGTGAGCATGCCCACGTCGTCGGCGCCGAACACCTCGCACAGGTCGAAGAACTTCTCGCTCACCAACGCCTTGATCGGTGCCGTGTAGACGGCGCACTCGCCTCGCGCCAGTGCCCCGGCGATGGCCGCCGTCGCCACCAGGCTCTTGCCGGAGCCGGTCGGCGTGGCGAGCACGACGTTCGATCCCGACAGCAGCTCGAGGACCGCCTCCTCCTGCGCGGGGTACATGCTCATCCCGCGCGAGTCGACCCACGCCTCGACGGCGTCGAACACGTCGTCGGGGGTGGCTCCCTCGGGGACGTGGAGCGCCGGGCTCACCGCTGCTGGTAGGCGAGCAGGCTCACGCCGATGTAGTGCACGACGAACGCGGCGATCGTGAGCGTGTGGAACACCTCGTGGAAGCCGTACCAGCGCGGGAACGGGTCGGGCCACTTGAAGCCGTAGACCAGCGCGCCCAACGTGTACAGACCGCCGCCGACGATCATGAGGACCAGCACCGCGGTCGAGGCCTGGTCGACGAACTCGCCCCAGTACAGCACCGCGGCCCAGCCGAGCAGCACGTACAGCGGCACGTAGATCCAGCGCGGCGCGCCCACCCAGAACACGCGGAACGCGACGCCGAGCAGCGCCCCGCCCCACACGAGCGACAGCATGATCACCGCCTGCCGGGTGTCGAGCAGCAGCAGGCTGAAGGGTGTGTACGAGCCGGCGATGAGCAGGAAGATGTTCGCGTGGTCGATGCGCTTCCACACGATCCGAGCCTCGTCGGACCAGGTGCGCGTGTGGTACAGCGCCGAGCACCCGAACAGCAGCAGCGCGCTCACCATGAAGATCGCGACGCCGGCGCGCACGAGGGTGTCGTCGGCGATCACCATCATCACGAGGAAGGAGATGAAGGCGAGGGGTGCGGTCCCCGCGTGGAGCCAGCCGCGCAGCTTCGGCTTGATCTCCTCCAGGTTCTCCCGGATGCGGTCGGACACCTCGTCGGTCGTGGCTTCGAGATCGGTCCGTGGCATAGGGGGAAGACTAGCCCCTCGCCCTGAGCATCCGATGTGATGAGATGAGGTCCATGGGTCTGAGCCAGGTCGCCTACGGCGCGTACGAGCGACGGCTCCTCAGACGGCTCGACCCCGATCGCCTGCCACGCCACGTCGGCGCGATCGTCGACGGCAACCGACGCTGGGCGAAGGACGCCCGGATGGGCCTCGACCAGGGCTACCGGGCGGGTGCGGCGAAGGTCGACGAGTTCCTCGACTGGTGCCACGAGCTGGGCGTCGGGACGGTCACGTTCTGGGTGCTGTCGACCGACAACCTGCAGCGCCCCGAGGCGGAGCTGGCGAGCATCCTCGACGCGGTCGAGGACCTCGTCGGACGGCTCGCCGAGGACGGACGCTGGCACGTGCGGCTCATCGGGAACCTCCAGCTCCTGCCGGCGGACTCCTCCGCGCGCCTGCAGCGCGCCGCGGCGGCGTCGCCGTCCGGGGAGGGCCTGATGCACGTCAACGTGTGCGTCGGCTACGGCGGCCGGCAGGAGCTCACCGACGCGATGCGTGCCCTCCTGCTCGCTGAGGCGGCCAAGGGGCGCACGCTGGAGGAGGTGGCGGCGACGCTCGAGGTCGACCACATCGCCGACCACCTGTACACGAAGGGTCAGCCTGACCCCGACCTCGTCATCCGCACGTCGGGGGAGCAGCGGCTGTCGGGCTTCCTGCTGTGGCAGAGCGTCCACAGCGAGTTCTACTTCTCCGACGTCCTCTGGCCGGCCTTCCGCCGCGTCGACCTCCTCCGCGCGATGCGCTCCTACGCCGCCCGCGAGCGCCGCTTCGGTGCCTGAACCCGACCGAGCGCAGCGATGGAGCGGTCCAGGCATGTGGAGCCGTCGCCACGGGGCGTAGCCGCGACGGACGAGTGGTGCACGCCGGAGGCGTCTCTCTGTATCGAGACCGGGTGGGTGTCCAAGACCGGCCGGCCGTGAGGTGGCGACGCTGGTCCGTTGCGGAGTGGTCTCGCTCCGTCGCGGCTACGCCCCACTGCGACGGCTCCAGCGCGGCACAGCGCTCCTTCGTCGCGCGTGCCGCTACTCGACCAGCGGAACGTCTCGCCGGTCGAGTGCCTCCACGAGCGCCAGCGAGGGCAGGTGCTGGAGCCGTCGCACCAAGGGCGTAGCCGCGACGGAGCGAGACCACTCCGGGCTGTCGCTGGGGGTCGGTTCGCGCTGATCCGTTGCCGGGTGGTCTCGATGCGCAGCACGGCGCTCCTTCGTCGCGCGTGCCGCTACTCGACCAGCGGAATGTCTCGCTGGTCGAGTAGTCGGGCCTGGCGAGGTACGAGCCTGGGGCCGACGTATCGAGACCACTCTGCGCTGTCGCTGGGGGTTGGTTCGCGCTGATCCGTTGCCGGGTGGTCTCGATACGCAGCACGGCGCTCCTTCGTCGCGCGTGCCGCTACTCGACCAGCGGAATGTCTCGCTCGGGGGAGAGCGGGCCGTGCAGAGTTCATCTCGGCGTTACATGACGCGCAGCGTGTCGCCGCGCCCGGGCACGGGGGCGGACATACGTTGCGAGGGTGTTGATGCTCGCCCCGGAGCCCAGCCGCCCCACACCCACCGAGTAGGGAAGGGCCGGCGCAGGGGCGCGCGGGTTCTTCGCAGGGAGTCAGACATGACTGTCAAGCAGCCCGTCAGCGCCGCCGCCGCCTCTGCCGAGGCGGTCCGCACCTACGTCCTCGACACCAGCGTCCTGCTGGCCGACCCAGGCGCGGTGCATCGCTTCCACGAGCACGAGGTCGTCATCCCGGTCGTCGTCATCACCGAGCTCGAGGGCAAGCGGCACCACCCCGAGCTCGGCTACTTCGCCCGCACGGCCCTGCGCTTCCTCGACGACCTGCGGGTGCAGCACGGCATGCTCGACGTCCCCCTGCCCATCGGGACGGAGGGCGGCACCATCCGTGTCGAGCTGAACCACACCAACCCCGAGGCCCTGCCTGCCGGCTTCCGCCTCGGCGACAACGACACCCGCATCCTCGCCGTCGCGAAGAACCTCGCCGACGAGGGGCGCCACGTCACGCTCGTCTCGAAGGACCTGCCGATGCGGGTCAAGGCGTCGGCGGTCGGCCTGTCGGCGGAGGAGTACCGCGCCGAGCTGGCCCTGGAGTCCGGCTGGACCGGCATGCGCGAGCTCGAGGTCGACTCCGCCGACCTCGACGCGCTGTACGAGGAGGGCAGCCTCGACGTCGCGCTCCTGGACGACGAGACCGTGCGCGACCTGCCGTGCCACACCGGTCTGGTGCTGCTGTCGGACAAGGGCAGCGGGCTCGGCCGGATCACGCCCGACAAGCGGGTCCAGCTCGTCCGCGGCGACCGCGACGCGTTCGGGCTGCACGGCCGCTCGGCCGAGCAGCGTGTCGCGCTCGACCTGCTGCTCGACCCCGAGGTCGGCATCGTGTCGCTCGGTGGTCGCGCCGGCACCGGCAAGTCGGCGCTGGCGATCTGTGCGGGTCTCGAGGCGGTGATGGAGCGTCGACAGCACAAGAAGGTCGTCGTGTTCCGTCCGCTGTACGCGGTCGGCGGGCAGGAGCTCGGCTACCTGCCGGGCAGCTCCGACGAGAAGATGGGGCCCTGGGCGCAGGCCGTGTTCGACACCCTCGGCGCCGTCGCGTCGCCGCACGTCGTCGACGAGATCCTCGACCGGGGGATGCTCGAGGTGCTGCCGCTGACGCACATCCGTGGTCGGTCGCTGCACGACGCGTACGTCATCGTCGACGAGGCGCAGTCGCTGGAGCGCAACGTGCTCCTGACGGTGCTCTCGCGCATCGGCGCGAACTCCAAGGTGGTCCTGACCCACGACGTCGCGCAGCGCGACAACCTGCGCGTCGGGCGCCACGACGGTGTCGTCGCGGTGGTCGAGAAGCTCAAGGGCCACCCGCTGTTCGCGCACGTCACCCTCACCCGGTCCGAGCGGTCGCCGGTCGCCGCGCTCGTGACCGAGATGCTGGAGGACATCGGCATCTGACGCCCGCCCGGAGGCGGACGCGGACACCGCGTGCCGGACGTCGCAACGACGTCCGGCACGCGGTCTGCTGTGGCAGAGTGACCCCGTGACCAGGAGGGGCGTGTCCGCGGCGTTCGTCGCTGCCTCGATGCTGCTCGCGGCCGCCTGCGGCGGGTCACCCGACGAGAGCGCCGTCGACGACGTGCCCGTGCTCCACTGGTACGTCGGCCCCGAGCGAGCCGACGTCGAGGCGCTCGCGCAGACCTGCAGCGAGGGCTCGGGCGGCGACTACCGCATCGAGGTGGAGCGGCTGCCCGACGACGCCGAGGAGCGGCACGCGACGCTGATGCGACGGCTGCTCGCCAAGGACGACTCGATCGACCTGTTCAGCATGGACACCGCGTGGAGCGCGGAGATGGCGGCCGCGCAGGTGCTCGCGCCCGTCCCGGAGGACCTCAAGACGCCCTTCGCGCAGGACGTCGCGCCGGCCGCGCTGCGCTCGGTGACGGTCGACGGCCTGGTCGTCGCCGCACCCTGGACCTTCGACCCCTGGCTGCTGTGGTGGCGGGGCAACACGGCCGAGCGGGCCGGGCTCGACACGACCGAGCCGGTGTCGTGGGACGACCTGCTCACGGGTGCCGAGCGCACCGGGCGCCAGGTGCTGGTCGACGACCCCGACGGCGAGGGCCTGCCGGCGTGGGTGGACGCGCTCGTCGCCGGTGCGGGAGGCACCCTGCTGAAGGGCGGTGGACGCAGCCCGGAGGTGGGTCTGGACACCGCGGCCGGTCGTACGGCCGCCCGCATCGTGGGCCGGTTGGGCCGGTCCGGCCTCGGCGCCGACCCGTCGGCCGACGCTGCGGAGGGGCTCGCCCGTCGCGGCGGGTTCGTGCTCGCCCCCAGCTCCTTCGTCTCCGACCCCGCCGTCGCCCCCGTGGCCAGCGACCTGCAGTGGGCGGCGTTCCCGGAGGTCGACGGCACGGCTGCGGCCCCGAGCACCGGTGTCGCGCTGGCGGTGCCGCTGTTCGCGCCCGACACGTCCCTCTCGTACGAGGCGATCTCCTGCCTGACGTCCGACGACCTCCTCGCCTCCGTCATGACCGGCTCGGGGCACAGCGCAGCGCGGCTGAGCGCGTACGACCTCGATGCCGTGAAGGCCGGGTACCCGCTCGCGGACGTCACCCGTCCGGCCGTCGACACGGCCGTCACGCTGCCGTCCACGCCGTACTGGATGCAGGCCCGCGCCGCGCTGGTGCAGACCTGGACCCCGATCTCGTCGGTCGGGTCGGCCACTCCACGTCGCTCGCAGGCCGCGGTCCGCGACGCCGTCGCCGGGAGGCTGCCGTGAGCGCCGAGCGCCCCGAGGACCCCGAGAACCCTGAGAACTCTGGGCGCTCTGGGCACCCTGGGCAGCCGGACCAGGCCGACGTGGTCGAGGCGTCGACGGCCGTCACGGTGGACGACGAGCACGACCTCGCCCCGATCGGCCCGGCGCCCACGCGGCGTCGGCGCCGTCGGCGTGCGGCGGCGTCGCCCGGACGTCGCCGCTCGGGCTGGCCGCTGCTGGCGCCGACGGTGCTGGTCCTCGCGGCCCTGACGCTCTGGCCGCTCGGGCTCCTGCTCTGGACCTCCCTGCGCCGCTCGTCGAGCACCGTCGGCGACGACACCTTCGTCGGCCTCGACAACCTGACGGGTCTGCTCGGCGACCGCGCGTGGTGGGTCGCCGTCTCGGTGACCCTGCTGCTCGTCGTGGTCGCCGTCGTCCTGCAGCTGGTCCTCGCCTCCGTCGTGGCGGCCAGCATCCGCCGACTCCGCCTGCCGCTGGCCGTGGTGTCGGTCCTGCTGCTCGCACCGTTCGCGCTGCTGCCCGTCGTGACGGCCTCGGTGTGGCGCGACGCCGTCACCTCGGGTGTCGGTCCCGCGTGGTTCGGCTACGACGGCGGGTCGAGCGCGGCGGCGGCGTTCGCCGTGGTGTCGGCCGAGGTGTGGCGCGGCACGGGCGTGACGGCGGTGATCCTGCTCGTCGGACTGACGCGGGTCGACCGTCGGCTCATCGACTCGGCCGTGGCCGACGGTGCCACCTCGTGGCAGCGACTCCTGCGCGTCACCTGGCCCGCCGCTGCGCCGGCCGTGGCGGTCGCCGTCCTGTACCGCGCGACGGACGCGCTCCGGGCGCTGGAGGGTCCGCTGCTCGCGGCGCCCTCCGGCGGGGTGCGCACCGTGCCCGTGCTGACGTGGGAGACGACGTTCGAGAGCTTCGAACGAGGTCTCGGAGCAGCCTCCGGCGTGCTGCTGCTGGTGCTGGCGGGCGTCGTGGCGGCCGTCCTCGTCGCCGTCCTCCGACCGGGGAGGCGGGCATGAACCCCACCGTCCGCTCCCGGCTGTGGGCCGCTGGCACCGCGTTCGTCGTCGGCTTCGTGCTGGCCAACGTCGGCGTCCTCGTCGTCACGGGCGCCGACCGCTGGCTCTGGGTCGCCGTCGCGGCCGTCCTCATGGGCACGGGCGCCGTCGGCGTGCTCGTCGCCGACACGCGTCGTCGGCTGTCGCTCTGGGCGGTTCTCGGGCTCGAGCTGGCCGTGGTCGGCACCGTCGCGCCTCTGTGGTGGACCGCGGCCGTCGCCCTCACCCCGTCGGGCACGACGGCGACGTCGATGCTGCCGTCGAGCCCGCGCTGGTCCGTCCTCGGCGACGCTCTGCGGCGCGACGACGTGCGCGAGGCCGCGCTGACCAGCGTCGTCGTCGCCACCGCGGCCACCGTCGTCGCCATGCTCGTCGCCGTGCCGGCGGCGTACGCGCTGGCGCGTCGTCGGGTGCGCGGCGGGCGGGCGGTGCCCGTCGTCGTGGTGGGGGTCCTGCTCCTGCCCCTGGTCGCGTTCGCCGGACCGTGGTCGGACACGGCCGACGCCCTCGGTCTGCTCGGCTCCCGCTGGGCGGTCGCACCCGTCCTGCTGCTCGTCGCCGTGCCACTGGCCGTGTTCCTCAGCATCCCCGTCCTGCGCGACGCCCCGTGGTCGCTGCGCGACTCGATCCGCAGCGACGGCGCCGACCGTCGACAGGAGCTGCGCGCGTTCGCCGTGCCGGTGCTGCTGCCCGACCTGCTCGTCGTCGGCGCGCTCGTGTGGGTGCTGTCGGCCCAGGACGTGGTGCTCGGGGCCGCCCTCGGGCCCACGCCCGACGCCCGCACGCTGCCCGCCACCCTGCTGCTCGGGCAGGTGCCGCCCGCGCAGGCCGCGGCGGTCGGACTGCTGTGGCTGCTGCCCGTGATCGTCCTCGTCGCGGTCGCGCCCCGCCGCGTCCGCCGCCTGATCGGAAGGGACCACCCATGACCTCGATGGAGCTGAGGGGCGTGCGCCTGGACGCCCTCGACGGCACGCCGCTGCTCGACGGGCTCGACCTCGTGGTGCCCGACGGCAGCACGACCGCGCTCTGCGGCCCGGCCGGTGCCGGCAAGTCGGCCGTGCTCCGGGTGCTCGTGGGCCTGGAGGAGCAGACCGAGGGCGACGTGCTGCTCGACGACATCGTCGTCAACGCGGTCGGTCCGCGCGACCGCGACCTCGCGCTCGTGCTCCAGGACTACGTGCTCCACCCCCACCTCGACGTCCACGACAACCTGGCCTTCGCCACCCGGCTGCGCCGCGGGCACGACAAGGTGGCGCTCGCGGAACGGATCGACGAGGTCGCCGCCTTCCTCGCGCTCGACTCGCTCCTCGACGCCAAGCCCGCCGAGCTCGAGCCGGCGCAGCGTCAGCGCGTCGCCATCGGCCGTGCGCTCGTGCGCGACGCCCTGGGCTACCTCTTCGACGACCCGTTCAGCGCGCAGGCCGACCGGGTGCGCACCCACGTCCGCTCGGTCACCCTGCAGTGGCAGCGCGACGAGGGTCGGACGTCGCTGTTCACGACGTCGCGCCCCGACGAGGCGCTCACCCTCGCCGACCGCGTGGCCGTCATGCACCGCGGCGTCGTCCACCAGACGGGGACGCCCGACGAGGTCTATGCCGACCCGGCCGACCTCTTCGTCGCCGCCTTCCTCGGACAGCCCGCGATGAACCTGCTGCCGGCCTCCGTGGAGGACGACCGTCTCGTGACGCCGGTCCTGAGCATCCCGCTCGACGCCGCGTCGCGGCAGGCCCTGGGCGAGCGCAGCCACGTCGTCGTGGGGGTGCGCCCCGAGCACTGCGAGGAGGCGGCTCCCGCTGCCGCTGCGGCCCCGACCGACGCACCCCTGACCGCCGGAGCGATCGCGGCCCAGGCCGAGGCCGAGAGCAAGGTCGAGGTCGTCGGAGAGGTCGACGACGTCGAGTGGCGCGGCGGCACGCAGCTCGTCTACGTCGGCTACGACCTCGACGACGACGTCCAGGCGATGCTCGAGGACGTCGAGGACGAGCTCGACTTCGACCTCTTCCAGAACTTCTTCGTCGCCGAGCTGCCGGCAGCCGACCGCCGCCGGGCGGGCGACACGGTGCGCCTGGCCGTTCCGCGGTCGCAGGTGCTCGTGTTCGACGTCGCGACCGGCGCGCGCCTGCGCACGTCGTGACCGCGCGCCTCGGGGCCGTCGCGCGCTCCCTCCCGTTCCTCTGGGCCCTGCTGTGCACGGCCGCCTACACGACGCTGTCGCTGCTGCGGTTCCGCCGCTTCGACCCCACCTCCTGGGACAACGCGATCTTCGAGCAGGCGATCCGCGGCTACGCGCACCTCGGGCTGCCGATCGTCGACATCAAGGGTCCGGGCTTCAACATCCTCGGCGACCACTTCTCGCCGATCACGGCGCTCGTGGCGCCGTTCTACCGGCTGTGGCCGTCGGCGCAGACCCTGCTCGTCGCGCAGGCTGTCCTGATCGGGCTGTCGGTGCTGGTGGTCTCCCGGCTCGCGGCGCGGCACGCCGGTCCGTGGGCGGGGGCGATGCTCTCCGTCGCCTACGGCATCTCCTTCGGCATCTCCTCGGCCGTGCAGTCGGACTTCCACGAGGTCGCGTTCGGCGCCCCGCTGCTCGCGCTGGCCGGCTCGGCGTACCTCGACCGCCGGTGGAACGCCGTCGTCGGCTGGTCGTTGCCGCTCCTGCTCGTCAAGGAGGACATGGGCGCCACGGTGCTCGTCATCGGGCTCGTGCTGATGCTCGCCGGCGAGCGTCGCCGCGGCACCCTGCTCGCGGCGGCGGGCGTGGTCGGCGCGGCCCTCGTCGTGCTCGTCGTGCTGCCGTCGGTGAACCCCGGTGGCGTCTACGACTACGCGTCCAGCGTCGGGGGAGACCGCGGCGTGGTCGCGACCCTGTTCGACGAGCTGGGTCGCAAGGCCCTCACGGTGCTGGTGACGCTCGCGGTGACGGGTCTCGCGGCGCTCGGGTCGCCCTGGGTGCTGCTCGTGCTGCCGACGTTCGCCTGGCGCTTCGTCGGCGACAACCCGTACTACTGGGGCACCGACTGGCACTACTCGCTGCTCCTCATGCCGATCGTGTTCGTCGCGGCCGTCGACACCATGCGGCGCTACCCGCCCGTGCGGTGGACGGCGGTGCCCGCCCTCGTCGTGTCGCTCGCCCTGCTCCCGTCGACGCCGCTGTGGGCGCTGATCCAGGGGGAGACGTACGAGGTGCCCGACCGGGCAGCGGTCGCGCAGCGGGTGGTCGACATGGTGCCCGAGGGCGCGTCGGTCGTGACCGACATCGGCGTCATCACCCACCTCGCCACGGACCACGACGTGTACTGGCTCGGCACGGTCGGCACCGCCCCGCTCCCCGAGGGCGACCCGGACTACGTCCTCCTCGACCAGTGGGCAGGCGTCGGCTCGCCCCCGGACGCCCGCACCTGGGCCGAGCAGACCTTCGGCGGCACGTGGGTGACGGTCTGGGACGCCGACGGCTACCAGCTCGCCCGCCGCGCCTGAGCGCGGCGTCGCTGGGGTCGGCCTGCGCCGGTCCGTTGCCGGGTGGTCTCGGTACGTCGCGGCTACGCCCTGACTGCGACGGCTCCATCGCAGCCGCGGCGTTCGTTCCTCACGCGCGGCGCCTACTCGACCAGCGGGAACCCTTCGCTGGTCAGGGGTGGGTCATGCTCATGACGTCGAGGGCGGCGTCGAGCTCGGCCTCGGTGAGGTCGCCGCGCTCGACGTAGCCGTCCTCGACCACGACCTCGCGGATCGTCTTGCGCTCCTTGACGGCCTTCTTGGCCACCTTCGCGGCGTTCTCGTAGCCGATGTGGCGGTTGAGGGGCGTCACGACCGAGGGGCTCGACTCCGCCAGCTCGAGGCAGCGCTCGACGTTGGCGGTGATGCCGTCGACGCACCGGTCGGCGAGCACGCGCGACGTGTTGCCGAGCAGCCGGATCGACTCCAGGACGTTGCGGCCGATGACCGGCAGCTGGACGTTCAGCTCGAACGACCCCGACGCGCCGGCGTAGGTGATGGTCGCGTCGTTGCCGATGACCTGCGCGCAGACCATGAGCGTCGCCTCCGGCAGGACGGGGTTCACCTTGCCGGGCATGATGCTCGACCCGGGCTGCAGGTCGGGCAGGTTGATCTCGCCCAGGCCGGTGCGCGGCCCCGAGCCCATCCAGCGCAGGTCGTTGCAGATCTTCGTGAGGCTGACCGCGACCGTGCGCAGCGCACCGGACAGCTCGACGATCCCGTCGCGCGCGCCCTGTGCCTCGAAGTGGTCGGTGGCCTCGGTGATCGGCAGGCCGGTGTCGGCGGCGAGGATCTCGATGACGCGCTGCGGGAAGCCGGAAGGCGTGTTGATGCCGGTGCCGACGGCCGTGCCGCCGAGCGGGACCTCGGCCGCCGACGGCAGCGCACGCTCGACGCGGGCGATGCCCTTGCGCACCTGCGCGGCGTACCCGGCGAACTCCTGGCCGAGCGTCACGGGCGTGGCGTCCATCAGGTGCGTGCGGCCCGACTTGACGACCTCGGCGAACTCCTCGGCCTTGCGCTCGAGCGACTGCGCGAGGTGGTCGAGGTCGGGCAGCAGCTGGTTGACGGTCGACGCGGTCGCGGCCACGTGGATCGACGTCGGGAACACGTCGTTGCTCGACTGCGACGCGTTGACGTGGTCGTTCGGGTGCACGTCGCGACCGAGCGAGCGGGTCGCGAGCGTGGCGATGACCTCGTTGGTGTTCATGTTGCTCGACGTGCCGGAGCCGGTCTGGAAGACGTCGCTGGGGAAGTGCGCGTCGTGGGCGCCGCTGGCCACCTCCTGCGCGGCCGCGACGATCGCGTCGGCGAGGTCGTCGTCGAGGATGCCGAGCTCGGCGTTCGCGCGGGCGCAGGCGGCCTTGATCTGCGCGAGCGCCTTGATCTGGGCCGGCTCGATCGGGGTGCCGGAGATGGGGAAGTTCTCGACCGCGCGCTGCGTCTGGGCCCGCCAGAGAGCGTCGGCAGGGACCCTCACCTCGCCCATGGTGTCGTGCTCGATGCGCCAGGCCGTGTCGTTCTCGCTCATGCCCCCACGCTAGCGCGAGCCGGCCGGACGGCGACCCGGCCACCCACCCGCTGAGCGTGACGTTCGCGGGCCGGATCCGCGCCATCCACCCCGCCAACGTCCCCCCCCGCGGGGTGGGGGGAGGTCGCGCAGGGGGAGGGGCGGTGCGGGGCTACTCGGCTGAGCGCACCCGGAGGCCGGTGACGGGCACGGTGACCGTCCCCGACGGGTCGGTGAAGAAGTCGTTGCCCTTGTCGTCGAC
>SXGQ01121172.1_pt1 | contig 22824 bp, 20 predicted proteins | sample 3178371 | NCBI WGS metagenome assembly SXGQ01 (sample SAMN11356859, study PRJNA531348) | freshwater metagenome | isolation source: freshwater sample F1-20 | place: China: Fuxian Lake, Yuxi | collected 2017-12-25 | reverse complement strand
GAGGCGGCGGCCGCGCCGTCGTGCTGCGGCGGCGGGTCCGACGACGAACCGCCGGAAGAAATCCCCGGCATGCCTCACGGTGCCGGCCTTCGCGGCCTCGTGCTCCGCGCGATGCTGGCCTGCGGCGGCGTCGCCGACGAGTGGTCTTCGGGATGCGTGTCGCTGCCACCGCCGCTCGTGGCGTGGGTCACCAGCGGCGTCGCCATAGCGACGATCACGATCACCGACGACCCGCTCGAAGCCCTCTCCCGTTCTCCCGACGCGCCGCCCCCCAGGGCGGGCTGAGCTGGCGATCACCTCCAGCCGCCCGCGGCGGCCGCACCGTGCATGGGTGCGGCACGCCCACCCTGTCGGTCGAGTCTGCGCGCAGCGTGCGCGTCAGCGACCGACGGGCGACGCCATGTTCGGGAGCCCCTGCATGCCGGTACCCGCTTCGGGGACTGCGGCGCATCGCCGCAGCGACCCTCCGCCCCCCCATGGTTTCACACTCGTGGAACTGCTCGTCGTCATCGCCATCATCGGTGTGCTGATCGGCCTGCTCCTGCCGGCGGTGCAGTCCGCCCGCGAGGCGGCCCGGCACATCACGTGCGCGAGCAACCTCCGCCAGTTCGGCCTCGCGATGCTCGTCTACGAGAGCGGCAAGCGGGCCTTTCCCCCGACCGATGCCCGCGGGAGCGGCAGCCCCAGCGGCACCGCGACGGGCGGCTGGTCGCTGCATGCCCGCCTGCTGCCCTATGTCGAAGAGACGACGCTGGCCGCCGGATTCGACTTCAAGAAAGCGGCCTTCACCGGCTCGTTCGGCAATCAGCAGCCCGCGCCGGCCTTCGCCCCGCTGTTTGCGACCCCGATCCCGATGCTCTTGTGCCCGAGCGATCCGGCGCCGGCGGTCACCCTCTGCAACGGTTTCCGCTACGGCGGCAACAGCTACATGGTCAGCGTCGGCAGCGGCACGGCGAACGGACGGGGGAGCTTCTTCTGGAACTTTGCGCGGCCGACCGACGGCATCGTCTACGAAAACTCCCGCGTGCGGATGGCGCAGATCACCGACGGCGCATCGAAGACGGTCATCGCCAGCGAGACGGTGCGGAGCGTCGGCGGCGACTCCGACTTCCCGGCGGGCTCCCGGCCACCGACTCCGTTCCAATACACGTTCAACGGCTCGAACGACTTCAACTCCAGCGATGTTTCCCTCAAGGCCAATGCGTCGGCGCCGACGACCGCCGAAATCGACAGCCTCCTTGCCGCATGGGCCACCCGGACGGCGGCGGCCTACAACTGGCGGGGTGCAGCCAGCACCGGAATGAGGGCTCGGGGCGTGTCATGGGCCGCGACCACGCAGGGCAACAGCCTGACCAACGGCTTCCTGAGTCCCAACAGCCCGATCCCCGACTACGTCGTCCACTGGTCGGGGTTCTTCGGGCCACGAAGCTGGCATCGCGGCGGGGCCCACGTGCTCTTCGCCGACGGCCACGTCGCCCCGCTCACCGCCGACACCGATACGAGCCTCCACCGCGGGCTGCACAGCATCGCCGGCGGCGAGTCGGTGCAGGCCGAGTTCTGACGCTTTTTCTCTCGATGCCCCGGAGTCATGGTTCATGAATGATCGCCCGATGACGCGTCTCTCTGTTCTGCTCGCCACCGTGCTGACCCTGCTGTCGATGGGCTCGGCCCGCGCCCACGACACCTGGGTGCAGGTGTCCTGTGCCCTGGTCCGCCCGGGCGACGTGGCCCACGTCGATCTCGTGCTCGGCAACCACGGCAATGACCACCGCGATTTCAAGATCGCCGGCAAACTGGCGACGCTCGATGGCGCGACGCTGGCCGTGATCGGGCCCGATGGAACCACCACCGATCTCGTGCCGGCGGCCGTCGGCGGCGTTCCGTGAGCCGCTCGGGCACCCGCTCGAGTTCGTGCTCGACATCCCCCAGCGATCCCGCCGCGAGTGAGCCGGCGTGCACGTGTCGCCAGCGTTCAATCACCGGCTCGGGGGCGACAGGAGTCTCGTCGCCGGGGCGAGGACGCCCAAGGCTCCTCGAGCGTTCGCCGACCCCCTCGCCTTCGTCGTCGAAGGATGCCGTCTCGATGCCCTCCCGCTGCGATTGAACCTCACGCCAGCCGGGCGGCCAGTGCGATCGCGGCCGTCTCGACGCGGAGGATGTGGGGCCCGAGGCCGATCCGCTCAACGCCCGCGGCAGCGAGAAGGGCGAGTTCGTCGGCCGTGAAGCCGCCCTCCGGCCCCACGAAGCCGAGTACCGTGCGGCCCGCTGTGGCCGGCGAGGAGGCGGCGAGCGGCGGGGCTCCCGGATCGGCGACGAGCATCGAGGCGGCGGCCGGCCGCTCCCGGAGGATCTCGGCGATGGTCTGCGGTTCACCGATTTCCATGAGCGTGTTGCGTCCCGACTGCTTGCAGGCCTCGAGCACCCCGCGGCGGAGCCGGTGCGCCGCCGCCGGCGTCGCCTCGGCCACGCCCCGCAGGGTGACCAGCGGCACGAGCCGGGCGACGCCGAGTTCGGTGAGTTTTTCGACGAGCCACTTCTGCCGGTCTCCCTTGGGCAGCGCGACGGCGAGCGTGAGTGGCGGGGTGATCGCGACGGCGGCCACCAGCGGTTCGCCCAGTTCGAGCGTCACCTCGTCGCGGCCGATCGTCATCACCCGCGCGGGCCACTCGACACCGCTGCCGTCGAACACGCGGACCAGGTCGCCAACCTTCCCCCGCAGCACGCGGACGAGATGCCGCGCCTCGTCGCCCTCGAGCAGGGCACGGCCCGCGTGAGGCGGCGACAGCAAAAAAAATCGGTCGCTCATCGGCACTGATCCATGCGGAACACGGGGTCGATCCCGTTGTTCGTGAATCAAAAGAGGTCTGGGCGGGCGGCACGAGAAGAGTACCCCGGCCAGAGTGGCGTGGCGATCCGTGGGCTGTCACACCGCTGGCCCACGCCGTCGGAAGCGGAGGCGACGGGGGAGACGGATCGCGAACAGACCGGAAACAGCGGCCAAGTCGCTCCTGACCCGCCGACACATCCTCGCTACACTCCGGCCATGTCACGCGATCGACTCCATCTCGCAGCAGCCGCCTTCGACGGCGGGCTCGATCCCGCCAGCTTCCATGCGGGGCCCGCACAGGACGAGGCCTTGGCCCGGCTCGAATGGCTGCTCACCGAGCGGCAACGGTGCGGGCTGGTGGTGGCCGCATCCGGCCTGGGCAAGAGCCATCTGGCGGCCATGGCGGCCCGGCGACTCGGGGGCCTCGGGGCAGAGGTGGCCGTGCTCTCGCTGCACGGCCTGCCGCCGGGCGAATGGCTCGATCTCCTGCTCGCGCGGCTGCCCCTCGATCCGGCCAGCCGCGCCGAGGCGACCCGTCCCTGGCTCGCGCTCGAAAACCGGCTCCGCGAAAACACCCTGATGGAGCGGCCCACCGTCCTCGTCTTCGACGACGTCGATCATGCTCCCGACGACGCACTCGTCGGCATCGCCCGCCTGGCGGCCGCGGGTGAACCACGCTTCGCCTCGACGGTGATCGTGGCGATGGCGACTCCGGCGGGGCTGCCACGGGTGCCCGATGCCCTCCGGCTCCGTGCCGCGGTTCGTATCGACCTGCCGTTCTGGAGCGCCGACGACGTCGTGGCCTACGTGGCAGCGACACTCCACCGCGGTTCGGCCGACGCCGACGCCTTCTCGGACGCCGCGGTGACCACGCTCGCACGGTTTTCCGGGGGGGTGCCCCGCATGGTCTGTCGGCTCGCCCGGCTCTCCGCCATCGCAGCCGCCGGCGAGTCGCTCGACCGCGTCGATGCCGCGACGGTCGAACGCGTCTGGCGGGAACTTCTCCCCGCCGAGACCGATGCCGCGGACGATTCACACGACTCGCCGGGAAGGCCGCACGCCCGCGGCCAGATCAAAGCCGTTCGCCAACTCTGGGGATAGCAGCCTGGCGACCGCGGAGCCCTGGGCGTTTCCACGAATCGATCAAGTGGACAAACCCCATGGAGGACGTTGTCCACGCCCTCCGGGGCGCCGCGCGGATCCCTCCGGGGCGCCGCGCGGATTCAGGGGCGGGGTGAGATCTACTTGCGGATCGCGACCAGGGCCTGCTTCGCGGCGGCGCTCACCTTGCCGTTCTTGTCGGCCGCCATCTTCTCGAGCGACGGCACCGCCTTCTTCGCGTTCGCCCCCATGTTGGCGAGTTCGCGGGCCGCGTTGATCCGCGTGTCGGGGGCGGGGCTTCTCAGATCCTCGATGTAGGCGTCGAGCAGCAGCCCCCCCATCGTTGTCGGACCCTTGGACTGTTTCCCCGGCTTGCGGGAGGATTTCGACGTCTTCGCCGATTTTGCCCGCGACTTCTTCGCACCCGAGCAGCCCGCCGCTGCCACGAGCATCATGACCATCCAATCCCTGCGCCGCATGCGTCTCAAGCCTCCATCGACGTCGTCCGGGCCCGCCGCCGCGACGCTTTGGGCAAGGGGAGATGGTAGCAGGGTGCGGCGGCGGCTGAAAAACGCCGCTGGTCCGGCCCGGTCATTCCTGCACCGCGCGGCTTCGAATAAACTTGTGGCCGAAACCCCTCGAGGAGCAGTGCGACCGTTGGAAAGACAGGACTCCACCCCCCCGCGGCGGTTCATCGCGGTCTCGCCCGATGATGGTTCGGCGATCGACCTCGGGCACCCGGCGTTCGCCGCCCTGCTCTCCTGGCTCGTTCCCGGTCTCGGCCAGATCTACCAGGGCCGCAGGCTCAAAGGCCTCGTCTTCATGGTGACCATCCTCACCGCGTTCCTTTCGGGCATGTGGCTGGGTGGTGGCAAGGTGGTCTACGCGTCGTGGAAACCGGACGAGAAGCGATGGGCCTTCCTCTGCCAGGCCGGCATCGGCTCGGCCGCCATTCCCGCCATGATCCAATCGTGGCGGCTGGGGGGCTCGGCCCGGGAGCCTCTCTTCGCCAGCAGCTTCATGGCCCCGCCACTCTCCCGCGGGCAGGCGGTCACGCCGGCGTACGCCCAGCGGCTCGCCGGCAACGACCCCGACCTCGACGCGGAAGACTTCCAACCGCTGCCCCCCTGGCAGCAGTTCCGGCCCCTGCCCCGGGGCGGCGTTCTCGATCGCCGACCAGCCGACCAGCTCTCGCTCTGGCACCAACGGCTCGGCCGGTTCTTCGACATCGGCACCCTCTACACCATGCTTTCGGGGATGCTCAACCTGCTGGTGATCTACGACGCCTGGTCGGGACCGATGCGGTTTTCGGCCGAAGAAGACGAAAAGAGCCGCTCATGATCGATCCCTCGCCCTGGTCGCTGACCTGCCCGGTCGTCGCCATGCTGGGCGACCGCGTGCCCGGCATCGCGTTCGGCATTCCGCTGATCCTCGTGGCGTCGATCGTGTTCGCGGCGACTCACCACGAGAACCCGACGGCGATCGTCCGGGCAACGATCCAATGGGTCGGCTGGCTCGGCGGCATCCTCGGCGCCGTGCTCGTGGCGGTGTCGCTGCTGGGCTGGCTGGCCTAGCAGACTGTGGAACAAGTCTGCCCGAGCAGAATGCGAGGATCATCGACCGTGGAAACCCTCGGCGTTTCCACCGGTCGATCCAGTGGACAAAGGTCATGGATGACTTTGTCCACGGACAGCTAGCCCCTCGCCAAGCGAGGTGCGTCGGAGAGCCACGGCCGGCGCATGACCATTCGAAAACCGGCCTGCCACGGGTCGGCCTGACCATCACGGCCTTCACCGCGAGTCCAGTGCACGGTTGGTCCGGCTGCCGGAAATCATTCCATGGGGTTGCGAGCCTGTAGGCCATCATGGCGCCGTTTGAGATGCCCGTCGCAAAAACACGGCGGTTCCCGGGGCGGCGGCGCGGTCCAGGCGGATGCGCCCGGTGCGCTGCCGGCGGCTCAGCCCGCGAGGAGCGCGTCGAGCCCGGCGAGTTTGGAGGCCGATAGGTCGGCGATCGAGTCGACGATGATGTCGGGGCGGTAGGCGAACGACGCGAGATCCTCCCGGGACGTTCCTCCGGAGAGCACGAGGATCGTGCGGTAGCCCAGTTGCACGCCCCCGAGGATATCGGTCTCCATGGTGTCGCCGATCATCGTGGTTTGTGAAGCATCGAGCCCGAGTTCCTTGCGGGCAGCCCTCATCATCACCGGGCTCGGCTTGCCCACGCTGAACGCACGGCGGCCCGTGGCCGTCTCCAGCATGGCGACGATCGCTCCGCATCCGGGCCGGATGCCGGCCTGCGTCGGGCAGTTCGGGTCGAGGTTCGTGGCGATCAACTTCGCCCCGCCCATCACCATCCGCACGGCCGTCTCGACCATCTCGTAGGTCACGGCACGGCCCTCGCCCACGACCACGTAATCGGGGTCGTGGTCGACGATCGAGTAGCCGTTTTGGTGCAGCGCATGGAGTAACCCTCCTTCGCCGATGACGTAGGCCGTGCCCTTCGGCTTTTGCGACGCAAGAAACCTGGCAGTGGCCATCGCGCAGGTGAAGATATGCGATTCATCCACGTCGATGCCGAGCCGATGCAACTTCGTCACGACGTCGCGCCGCGTGCGTTGGCTGTTGTTCGTGAGAAAGAAGAACGGCAGGTTGAGCGACAAAAGATCGTGGACGAAACGATTTGCCCCGGGGATGAGCTCGCTCCCGCGGTAGATCACCCCGTCCATGTCGATGAGGAAGCCATGGGGGGCGGACGACGGAAAAACCACAGAGTCGGGCACGCTGCAGCGCATGGGTGGGCTCCGGAAATGAGGGAGGGCGATCAGCGTGGGCAGAAAAAGCTGATCGGCACGGAGCCGCCTGAACGTGCCCCGGCATTCTCACGCCGCTCACGGAAAGCTTCAAGACCCACCGGCCGGGCTGGATTTCCTGTACCAGGCGATACGAGGGTTCAGGGCACCGGTATGAGCGGACGGCTAGTGGCGTCGGCCATCACAGCGAGTCGAGGTCGATCACGGACAGACCGTCGGGCGACGCCTGGAAAATGTCCCGGTCGTCGTGTGGCAGCGGGGCTTTGCCGCAGAGTCGCAGCGTCGCAGCAGCCATGAGCCTTTTTGGTGGGGCCGAGAGGCCGCGTTACGCCTTCGCGGCAAGGCGGCGGAGCTGGCCGCAGGCGGCGTCGATCCTCGCTCCCTTGCGGCGGCGGACCTGCACGTTGACCCCGGCGTTCCGCAAGACTTCGAGGAACAGTTCGCGGGCCGCGGTCGTGGGCTCCTTCCAGGGCATGCCCGCGACGGCGTTGTACGGAATCACGTTGACGAGCGCGGCACGACCGCCGAGAAGCCTCACGAGCCGTTCGGCCTGTTCCGGCGAGTCGTTGACACCCCCCAGCAGGACATATTCGAACGTCAGGCGACGGCCTGAGGTCTCCCAGTAGCGGTCGGCGGCGGCCATCACGTCGGCCAGGCCGATCGCCTTGTTGACCGGCACCAGCCGCGTGCGGAGATCGTCCTCGGCAGCGTGCAGGCTGACGGCGAGATGATAACCGGGGTTCGCGGCGCAGAGGCGGTCGATCGCCTGTGGCAGCCCAACGGTCGAGATCGTGATCCGACGCTGCGAAATGCCGAGCCCATCCGGATCCTGCGCCTCCTCCAGTGCCGGGAGGAGGCGATCGAGATTGGCCAGGGGCTCGCCCATGCCCATGACCACGATGTGGCTGAGCCGCTCGTCGGCGGGCAGGAGCAACGCGAGTCGCAGCAGCTGCTCCACGATCTCGCCGGTCGTCAGGTTGCGGACCACGCCGTCGATGCCGCTGGCGCAAAACACGCAGCCCATCGCACAGCCCACCTGCGAACTGATGCAGACGGTCCGCCGATCACCATCCCCCTCCCGCAGGAGCACGCACTCGATCCGCTGGCCATCGGTGAGTTCGAGGAGGAGTTTCTCGGTGCCGTCGTCGGCCCGCTTGTGGACGGCCACCGTCGTGGTCCAGATCCGGAAGTCGGCTTCCAGCTCCCCCCGCAGTCCGCGTGGCAGGTCGGTCATGTCGGCAAACGACTCAGACCGCCGACCGTGCAGCCAGCGGCGGATCGCCCCGGCCCGCCAGGACGGCTGGCCGCGCTGAGCGAGCCATGCTTCCAGGCCGCTGGCCGGATCGAGCACGTGGCGGCGGGGTTCGGGGGCTCCCGCACCGTGGGCGGCCGGGTCGGGATCGGGAACTGGTTCGGAAGTCATCGGCGTGGCGGCTTTCAGCACTGGCGGGTGCCGATATCGCGGGGTACATTTCTGAAGAGAGGCCCAGCCCATCATATCCCGCAGTTCGGCCGTGCGACGGCCGCCCGCCAGCATGAGCCAGAAGAACTACGAAGAACGCACGCAGTGGGTGTACGACGAGCGGGCGTTTCCGGTGTGGAACGGCTCATTCGACAAGTCGGACCGCGTGTCGATGATCGACGAAGACCTCTGGGCCGGGAGGAGCATCGCGATCCTTCTGGCGGTGCTCGTCGCCATCGGGCTGGCGCTCGCCCTGGGAACGATCGCCTTCGTCGCCAACTGGCGGTGATCCGCCGACGGGGCCTTTGATGGCGACGGGGCCCTCGATGCCGACGCCCGGATCGCAGCCGACATCCGGATCGCAGCCGACATCCGGCGGCAGCCTCACCGTGCAGGCGCCGGCCAAACTCAATCTCTCGCTCGCGGTCCTGGCGCGACGTGCAGACGGTTTTCACGAGATCGAGTCGCTGATGGTGCCGGTGTCGCTCGCCGACACGCTCCACGTCCGCTCGACCGAACAAGCCGGCGTACGGTTGCGGGTGACGTTCGAGGGTGAGCTCGCGGCGGGGCCGGGCCGGGCCCTGGCCCGTGACGTGCCCGCTGACGGCCGCAACCTCGTGGTCCGCGCGGCTGAACGGCTCGCCCGCGAAGCCGGCGTCACCACCGGGCTCGATGTCGATCTCGTGAAACGCATCCCGTCGGGTGCCGGACTCGGCGGCGGATCGAGCGACGCCGCAGCCGTTCTCATGGCGGCGGCCCGGCTCTGGAGCCTCGACTGGCCGGCCGACCGGTTGGCCCGGATCGGCGCGGAGATCGGCAGTGATGTGCCCTGGTTTTTCGCCGGCGGGCCCGCGATCGCCTCCGGCAGGGGGGAGCGGATCGACCGCGTCGCCGGGCTGCCGCCACTCGCCGCGGTGATCGCCTGCCCGCCCACGGGCCTCTCGACCGCCGCCGTCTACGGCCGCTGCGTGCCCGATGCCTCGCGCCGGGGAGAAGCGGCTCGGCTGGCCGTTGCCCTCTCCAGCGGAGGGCTTCAGGCAGGTCTGCCCTTCATGAGCAATGCCCTCGAACCGCCGGCCCGGAGCCTTTCGCCCGAAGTCGATGGGCTGCTCGAAGCCCTCGACCGGGCCGGTGGATTCGCGCCGCGGCTGACCGGCAGCGGCAGCGCCTGCTTCACGCTCTCCCGCACGACGGGGGAGGCCGAGGATATCGCGGCCCGGATCGCCGGCATGCGGGCCGGTCATCCGTCCCCCGCCGCCACGGTGTTCGCCGTCCGGCTTTTGGACCCGGCCTGACAACGTCGCTCCACAGGGGGGTGCCCCGACGGGCCCGCGATCTTCATGATATCGCCCAGGGGGGGTGGGGCATGGAGATTTCCGAGGTTCGCATCAAGCTCGTGGAGGGCGGCGCCGAGCGACTGCTCGCGTTCTGCTCGATCACGATCGACATGTCTTTCGTCGTGCGGGATTTGAAACTGATCGGCAGTCCCGCGGGGCCGTTCGTGGCGATGCCCAGCCGCAAGCTCTGCACGCACTGCGGCAGTTGCGGCACGAAAAATCCGCTCCGCGCCAACTTCTGCAACCAGTGCGGCGGCCGCCTGCCCGCCGGACAGTCGCCCCGCGATGGCGATGGACGCCCGCGGCTCTACGCCGACATCGCCCATCCGATCAACGCCGCCTGCCGCGACATGCTCCAGAAGCGGATCGTGGCCGAGTACGAGAACGAACTCGTCCGCGCCCGCGAGCCGGGCTATGTCTCCCGCTATGAAGACATCGACGATGAGCCCCACCGCCCGCGGCGCTGAGCGTCAGCGGCGCACGAGTGCGTGGAAGTCGCGAGTCAACCGCGTGGTGATCGGTCCCGGCACGCCCGCGCCCACCTTGCGGCCGTCGATCTCGACGACCGGAATCACCTCGGCGGCGGTTCCGGTCAGAAAACACTCGTCTGCCGTGTAGAGGTCGTGCCGCACGAGCGTCGACTCCCGGCAGTCGATCCCCGCCGCCACGGCGAGTTCCATCACGGCCTCGCGGGTGATGCCCTCGAGGATGCCGGCGTCGGGCGGGGGCGTGAGGAGTTTTCCGCTCCGGAACACGAAGACGTTGTCACCGGTGCACTCGGCCACCTCCCCCTTGCTGTTGAGCATCAGGGCCTCGACACAGCCGGCCTGCAGCCCCTCGAGCTTGGCCATGATGTTGTTGAGGTAGTTGAGTGACTTGATCCGGGGCGAGAGGGCCGCCGACTGCGTCCGCTGCGTGGCGGCTGTCACGATCCTCAGACCCTGCTCGTAATACTCGCTGGGGTAGAGGCTGATCGTGTCGGCGATCACGATGACCTGCGGATGCTTCGTCTTGTTGGGGTCGAGTCCGAGGCTGCCGGCGCCGCGGGTCACCACCAGTCGGACATAACCGTCGGCGAGGCCGTTGGCGGCGAGGGTGGCGTCCACGGCCCGCGCCACGACCTCCTTCCCCAGCGGAATCTCCAGGCAGATCGCCCGGGCGCTGGCGTAGAGACGGTCGAGGTGGGCGTCGAGCCGGAAGACCTTGCCCGAGTAGCTTCGCAGGCCCTCGAAGACACCGTCGCCGTACAGCAACCCGTGGTCGAAGACGCTGACGACGGCCTGCTCCTCGGGGACCAAGCGGTCGTTCATGAAGATGATGCGGGACATGGGCCTTTTCCTGACGAATGGAACGACGGGCCAGCCCGCGTCGCGCCGGCGATGCTCGACTATCCCGCCTTCCGCTCAGCGGCCGGGCACGTCTCATCGACGCGACCCGCCGCCAAGCGCACGATCCGATCGGCACGGCGGGCCACGACCGCGTCGTGGGTGACCAGAACTATAGAAAGGCCGTCGGCGCGGTTCAACTCGCAGAGCGTCTCGAGGATCACGGCGCCGGTCGCCTCGTCGTGATTGCCCGTCGGCGCGTCGGCAAGCAGGCCCCGGGGCTGCGTGACGAGCGCGCGGGCGCTCGCCCCCCGTTGCAGCGCCCCGCCCGAGAGCTGCCTCGGACGGTGGTGGAGGCGGCCGCCGAGACCGAAGCGGTCGAGCAGTCCGCGGGCCCTGGCCCGGACCGCGGAACGGACGCCGAGCCACTCGAAGATGCCATGCCGCACCATCAGCGGCGCCATCACGTTTTCCAGCGCGTCGAGTTCCGGAAGCAGGTGATACGACTGAAACACCATGCCGACGCAGGTGTTTCGGAGCCGGTCGCGCCGCCCGGCCGGGAGGCCGGAGATCCGGGTGCCGGCGAGCACGACCTCGCCCGAGTCGGCCGCGTCGAGGAGGCCCATCAGGTGCAAAAGCGTGCTCTTGCCGGAACCGCTCTGGCCGACCACCGACACGAACTCGCCGGCGGCGAGGTCGAAGTCGACGCCGCGGAGCACCTCCAGCCGGGTGTCGCCCGACTGGTAGCTCTTGCGGAGATTCCGCACGCGGAGGATATCGGTCGCGGTTTCAGTCATGGCGAAGGGCCTCGACGGGATGGAGGCGGGCCGCCCGCAACGCGGGCAGCACGCTCGAAGCCACGGCGATCCCCACCGCGCCGACGATGATCCACCACACCGTGAAGGGATCGACGATCGAGGGAATCCGGTGGAAATAATAGATCGAAGGGTCGAAGACCCGCTGGCCGGTCAGCCATTCGACGCCGACGCGGATCGAGTTGATGTTCCAGGCGATCGCGAGGCCCAGGGCCAGCCCCGCTCCGGCCCCGACGAGACCGAGAAACAGTCCGTAGCCCAGGAAGATGCCGGCGATCCCCGATGCTCCCGCGCCCAACGACTTGAGGATGCCGATGTCGCGTGTCTTCTCCACGACGATCATGAAAAAGATCGCAAGGATCCCGAAGCCGGCCACGGCGATGATCAGGAACAGGAGGATGTTGAGCACCGACATCTCCATGTCGACCGCGGCGAGCAGCGGTCCTTGCTTGTCCCGCCAGGTGGCCACCGCATACATGTCGGCGGGAAAGACCTTGCGGAGCTTGTCACGGACGATGTCGAGGTCGGCTCCCTCGCGGAGTTTGATCTGGATCGAGTTGACGCTCGCAAGGCCCGTCTGCGGATCGATCATGCCCCGCATCCGCTGGAGCGTGGCGAGCGGGACGAAGACGAAGTTCGAGTCGTACTCGCTCATCTTGCTCTCGTAGTAGTCGACGATGGTGAAGGAGTCGCTGACCGCCTTGGGGGGCGTGCCCGCCGTCGGAAACGTCACCTTCACGTCGTCGCCGGGCAGGACCAGAAAACGATCCACGCCGGAGGAGTCACGAAAGCTCGCCAGACCGATGCCCGGCACGATGCCCGTGAACTGCTCCTTGGAGGGGTCCATCCGGGTGCCCTCCTCGGGTCTGGCCTGCCGAAACGGGTCAGCCGGCGCCGCGGCGGCCGCCGTGCTGACAGCGGCCGCTTCATCACCTGCCGTGGCGGCGAGCACGGCATCGACCTGCCGATCGACCGACGGGGTTGGACCGCCGCCCGCGGCGGGTGGCGTGGTGTCTTCGGCTCCGCTCGCGCGGCGGTCGGCCTCGAGTTTCTCGCGCCACACCCGCTCCCGCTCCACCCGCATGCGGCGATGGGGCCAGCCGGCCCCTTCGAGCGCAGGCCGCGTCGGCGTGGTCGTCTCCGACTGGCTGTCGACGGTGTCGTAGCCCCCCTCACGGAGACCGAACGACAGTTGGGTGCGGTTGTCGGGATGCTGGAGATAGCGGCCGAAGTCGCTGACCTGGGCGTGGGTCGCCTCGTCGATTCCGATGAACATGATCTGCCGCGTCACCCACTGGCCGCGGACCTGGAAGTTGAGCATCGCCGGCACGGCCACCGTGGGCGTCATGCCGACGATGTCGTCGCCGCCGGCCCGCTTGATCTCGTCCATGTGCCACTGCGGGTCCTGAAACCCGGAGAGGGAGTGGCTCTCGAACACGAGGTCGGAGAGGATCCCGTGGATCCGCGTCTGCATCTCGTGGGAAAAGCCGGCCATCACGGCGTTGACGACGATCATCGTCGCCACGCCGAGGGTCACGCTGATGATGCTCGCCAGCGCGATCCAGCGGGTGCGGAGATACCGCCAGCAGAGAAGGAGTTTGTACATGCAGGTGGCCCGGAGGGGGCGGGAACGGTAGCACGTCCGCCCGTTCGCCCGAAACCCCGAAATCGCCGCAACGGCGACCCTTTCCCGGTTTCCGGGCCACGGCTTCTTCCGGGCCAGGCGACCGCCGCCCCAGCGGCCGAGCGTCGCCGGCTGGTGTGGATCATGGGGGCTCCACGCGGTAGTTTCCCCCGCAGGTTGTCACCGAGGCGGTTGGAACTGGGACGGACCGCGAGCACGGCGTCCTGTTTCAGCCTTTGTCAGGCTGGTTCTTGGCCGCAGACTCGGCAATACAGTCGGCCCACTCCAGGTACTTCTTCCGCATTTCAGGACGATTGGATGGGTCAGTGGCAAAGCCTCTTAATTGAGGTTCCAAGCCTGCGGGGTGAAGGGCCTCGATACATAGATCGACAGCATCGCATACCCCATGTAGGTAGAGACCACCCGCGAGCGGGTAAAGAGAGACCATCAACAGGCACCCCTCGTAGGGATGGCGTAACGCGAAGGTCTCTAATGTATTCATAAGCTGATCGACGCCGTCTTCTGGCCTGCCTGTTTCGGGCGTATGAAGCTTTACAAGATCGGCGACAACCGTTTCCACCAGCCCGGTTTCCAGAATGGCCTTCGTGACGACCGGGTCACGATTGCCGGCCAGTTCAGCAGCCACCCGAATCCACGGCGAGAAGCTCGCGGCGCTCGAGCGGCTCGAGCGCGAGATCGAGGCGGCGGCGAATGCGGCGCATGGGCGGGCTGAATCCTGGGAATATGACTGCTTGCAAGAAGGGAACGACCACCCCCAAGAGCTGTCCCCCCAACGGAGAAAACTAGTCGCCGATGCCGCGGGGCGTCAAGCATGCTGCCCGATTCCCAAGGCGCCGATCCCGCGAAAGGATGGGCCACATGACAGACCTGCCTGGCCACGAGCGATGACCTCGTACGCTGGACGAAGTATGCCGGCAACCTGCTGCTGCCGGTCGATCCCAAGGCACCGAAGCGGTCGAGTGCGACGCTCGTGCACGACGGCGAGCGATCGCGCCTCTATGCGACCCACCCCGATGTGCGGGTGCGATTCGGGATCACGTCGCCCGATGCGGACCGATAACAATGCCCAGGCCACGTCGCGAAATTGGCAATGACAGGCCGAAAAAACGGTTCTTGGCACGCTTGACTGGATACGATATTTTGTGTGTAAGCTTACACATGGAGTCACACATGGCCACAAATCTTGGCATCGATCCGGATCTCTTGGAGCGGGCCGTCCAAGTCAGTGGTGAACGCACCAAGAAGGCGGCCGTAACACAGGCCCTGCACGAGTTCATAGCCCGGCGGGAGCAGCAACGCGTGGCGAAGTTATTCGGCACACTCAAGTGGGATTCCGCCTTCGACTACAAGGCGGAACGCACGCGTCGCTCATGATGCTTTTGGTCGATACGAGCGTCTGGTCGTTGGCGCTCCGGCGGGACGTGGTCGTCGCGCAGCCGGAGGTTCGGTATCTGGAGCAGGCTTTGGTCGGGTCGCAGACCGTCGTGACCACAGGCCTCGTTCTCCAGGAATTGCTGCAGGGCTTTTCCGGGCCCAAGGCGCGAGCGCAGATCATTGACCGCTTTGCAGCGCTGCCGCTGGTACAGCCGGATCGGCAAGACCATGTAGATGCTGCCGCACTGCGCACGGCATGCCGCCGTGGCGGGGTTCAAATCGGAACCATCGATGCCTTGCTCGCCCAACTGTGTATCCGCCATCAGCTGACCCTCCTGACCACCGACCAAGACTTCGCCCACGCAGCTCGGCACTGCCGATTACGGATTTGGCGGCCGTAATTCGGACGATCCCAAGCAGAAGGCCGCCGCGGTTGCGCGGAATCACCCCGCGGCCAAGCCGCCGAGGGCATTGGCGACGTGATGGACGCCGTGCTTTGCGGCGATGGCCATCAGTTTCTTCGCGCTCGTCGCACAGTAGCTGCCGAGCCAGCGGGTCTTGCCGAGAAGCTTCTGGAGATGTGACCGCCAGTATTCGGGGCTCGTGCCGAGCCGCGTCATGATGCCGGCCACTTTCTGTGTGATCCGTGCCTTACCCGTGCGGCAGAGCCGGGCCGTCCAGTCCACGAGTTCGAGATAGCTCGATAGGGAAAACCCGGGCAGCATGCCTTCGCGGGCTGCGCTAGCGAAACCTTCGCCGGCGGTCTTGCGGTCCTGAAGTGGGCAGAGCCAGTGGGATTGCTCGAGGTCGGACTCGATACGGGCGGCAGGGATGGATTTTGCTGCGGCGGCGGCCTGGAGTGTTTCGAGATCGCCGTTTGCGCGGACGTGATCGACGCGCTGCTTGATTGAGGTGTGCGGGGCGTCTTCGGGGGTTGTGGCGATGCCGGCGGCAAAGGGGTTCAGGTCATGTAGGCGCAGGTCGCGAGCAGGGCTTGTTCATCAAGAATGGCGATCGACTTGTAGCGGGCTTCCCAGAACGTGCCCTTGCAGTCGTCTTCCTTGTTGGCGAGTCGCGCGAGCGGTTCCTTGAGAGCCTTCATAAACCAGCCGAGATCCTGGAGCCGCGCGCGGTAGCGGGCGACGCGGGCGGTGTCTCGGCACTGGTGTTCGATCCAGGCCTGAACGGTGGCTAGGTTATCGACGTCGAGGCAGGAGGGGCGGTTGACGGCGATCCAGCGGCGGACGACGTCTTCGTCGCTCCAGCCGTTGGCGATGCCGGGTTCGAGGCGGCAGAGCACGTGAAGGTGGTTGTCGAGGATTGCGAAGCCGCAGACGGAGATGGCGAAGTGCTTGGCGAGGAGTTCGAGCCGGGCTTCGATCCAGGCCTTGCGGTGCGTCACGCCTTCGCCGCAGAGGAAAGCCCGCCTGACGCAGCGGGAAATGCAGTGGTAGTAGCGCGTGACCGCGACGTCCACCAGCTGCCGCCTGGGCATCGTCATCGCGGGGGCTCCTGCAGGACTCGGGGGTACTGCACGCCCGTATCCTACGGCTCCCGCGGCCGGTCGTCAAGGATTATGCCTGTCCTTTTTGATGACCCCGAAGAACCCCTTTTCCGGTTCGGTTCCATTTTCGGTTGTCCGGCCATGTCCGATTTATTGATTTTTTACATACCCCTTGTTCTCGCCAAGGTACCACATCACTACCTCGACTCCATCGTTATCTTCAACAATCCTCACAACACCTGCGTTTTCGTCGCCCGCGGCGAACAACGCTCGCCACTCTTCTTGTTCGGCCACGGACAGACGCATCAAGACTGTCGATCCATGCCCGAGCAGCGCAACAGCGGTCGGCTTTCCGTTACTCAACAAGTGATTAGAACAACGGTCACAGGCTACAATTGTTTTTGACTTCTGTGCCAAGTCCTCGGCACGCAATCGCGGATTGACTGTGTACTCACCACATTCCGCGCGAGCGGCGCCAGGACAGCGCCAAGTTGCAAGTAGCGGTTTGTTGCGGGCGACGTAGCCTGAATGCCCGAGCGATTTAAGAGCGGGCACCCCACGTTCATCGCGGGGTATGTCCCCATACTTCTTGACATGCGTGATCAGTTCGCCGTGTAGCGCCAGTAGCTGATGCTCGCATTGTCCGCGACGGGCCGTTTCGCGAACGCCTGGCGCGCATGCAGCAACCATCAGAAAGCACATGCCGGTGCAAGCCGTGTGTAATGCGATCATCGCCGCACTTCGACGTGCTTGAACCATCGCGTTCGCCGGCCACTTGAAACACCGTGAAGTGATGCGCATTCCCTTTTATCTCTTGCGTCAGTTAGGATTCCCTGCGTCCTATTCATTTATTCATTGCGTGACTGTTGATTCCAAAGTTGTATGACCTCCTTTTGATGCTGTAGCACTGCCGCAGCACTCGCACCGATGGACCTTTCCGTCATACCAGAAGCGTTCCCCGGCTTCCCAAAAATCAATTGTGAAAATGCGGCCCGTTGCCTGGCACCGTAGTTCACCCCATACGTGATGGCCCCAGCCCTTGTACCCATAAGAAAGTGAGTGGTGCATATTGTATTTGAAAAATGTCGTGACGGGGGGCATGTATTTATTTACCGTCTCCTCACAGACAGTGCATACCGGGCCGACATAGTAAAAACGCTGGGGGCCGCCCTTTGCGTAAATGTCTCTGTAGGCTTTAGTAAGGCCTCGTTGGAACGCTTGGACCTCGTTGTCGCACGCCTCTCTTTGCACGGCTGGCAGAGCACTGCAGTTCTTGTGCATTTCATCGCCGAGAGCGGCCAGGCGTTGCTGGAAGCGTTCGTCACGATCTTTCCTCGCCTTCTCGTAGGCATCTGCACGACAAGCCAGGTGTTCATCGGGTAACAACCCACTCGGATCCGTCTTCCCCGTGGGCCCGTTGGCGACGAACCGATACCAATTATTATCCCCCGCACTGAACCCGATCGGGTCCATCTCGATGAACCTCCCGAGACTTGCCGAGTAGTCGCGGTGGCGGACATAGGCGAGGGCGGTGACGTCGGTGAACTCGAGGCCCTGAAAGAGGTGAGCCCAGGGTGTCGCCGGGGTCGATCCGGCCGCCGGCGTGGTCCATGAGGCCGTGAGCATCTGCGACTCGCCGTAGGGCTTGTAGACGAAGCGGTTGATGACGTTGCCAGCGGTGACGCCGGGGACACCCGTGGCCGCGATGATCGCGGTCGTGTTCCAGTTGGCGTCTTGCAGGGCGTAGACCCGCTGCTCCAGGCCGCCGGTCCCGGTGGTGGCATTGCCGTCGGCGTTCCGGTCTCTGGCGACCATGGCGTCTACGTAGACCGGGCTCCAGATGAACCGCGTGTCGGCGGTTGTGGGGATCGTGCCGGTGGCCGTGCGGACACGCTCTTCGAGGGCTTGCCACTCCTGCGAGTAATAGACGTCGCGGATCGCGGCGGTCGCGGCGGCCGGGGACGCAACCGTGCCCGCCTGCTCGACGATGCGGCGGTTGAGGCCGTCGTAGTCGTAGCGGGCGACTTCGGTGCCGGCGGCGTTCTTGACCGAGACGAGGCGGTTCCAGGCGTCGTAGGCGAGCGTGCGGCCCTCGGCGTCGGTGGTGAGGTTGCCTGTCGTGCTGTAGGCAAGCGCCGAGCCGCCGACCTGGGTGAGCTCGTTTTGGGCGTTGGCGGTGCGGTTTTGGGCGACGCCGTTGGTCGTCACGGTCGTCCAGTTGCCCAGGGCGTCGAACTGCCACTGCTGGCTCGTGGTCGTGCCGCCGGAGCGGTTAAACGATTGGAGCTGGTTCAGGGCGTCGTAGGCGTAGGTCTCGCTGAACGCGGCGGCGAGGGCATTGGTGCGGGTGAGCCGGTTACTGTTTCGGTCGTAGGTGTAGGCGTAGCGGTCTATGACCGGGCTTGTGGCGGTCGTGCCCTGCGTCCACCGCTGATCGACCACGTGGCCGAAGCGGTCGAGGCCGGTGTACTTGTCGCCGGCGTCGCCAGTGGTGCCCGAGAAGTTCACCATCGAGAGCGTGACGTTGACTTCCGGGCGGGATCGCTCGATTACGGTTCCGGCACCGAGATACTTGAAGGCTTCGAGCGTGTTGGAGCTCGTGGAGCCGGCACTCTGGCCCGAGAGGCTCGTCGGCCGGCTGACGGCGTCGTCGATGCCGCTGTCGGTGTAGTTGAGCTGATAGCCGTCGGGATACGTGACCCGCGTCAGCCGGCTGTGGTTGCCGCCGTTAGCCTGCGAGTAGGCGTATTGCACTCGCGGCGTCGTGGCCGAGTCTACGAGGCCCGTGTGGCTTTGCCACTCGCTGGCGAGTTGGCCGAAGCCGTTGTAGCCGCGGGTGACTTGATTGAGGGCGGTGCCGCCGACGGGCGCGTCGAAGGAGGTGACGCCCGTGACGCGGCCGAGAACGTCGTAGGCCGATTCGATGCGGCGGACGGTGGCGCTGACATTCGTGCCGACCGCGGTGATCGCGTCGGCCGTCTGGCGGCCGGTGACGTCGTAGGCGTAGGTGTGGGTCGTGCCCGCGCGGTCGGTGAAGCTCGTGCGCTCGCCGAGGGCGTTGGACGTGTAGACGTCGCGCTCGGTGGCGGACGGGAGGCCGGTGACCGGATCGGGATAGCGGGTCTCGGCCATCAGATCGTTGGACGCGATCGTGCTGCCCGTGGCGGGTGAGACGCCGTAGATATAGCCCGTGGTCTGGGAGGGCGTGCCCGCGGGCTGCACCGCCGTCCGCGAGGCGAGACGGCCGGCGACGTCGAATGTGAAGAGCGTGGTGACGTCGGTTTGGGAGCCGGGGGCGGCGCCGGTGAAGTTGGCGATTGTGGCTGTCGTGCGGCCGAGGGCGTCGTAGAGCGTCCGGGCGACGATGCCCTTGGGATCGGTCACGTCCTGCACGCGGCCGGCGGCGTCGTAGGTGTAGCTCGTGACCAGCACGGTGTCGGAGCGCGCCGGGGCGGTGGCGGGCCTGACGTAGGCGATGCCGCCGTTGGTGCCGACGTTTACCGAGGCCGTGACGCGGTCGGCCGCGTCGTAGTAGCTGGCGGCGAACGAGACGCGGGCGGGGATGCCGCTGGTGGGTGTGCCGAGGGAGCCGAGGACCGACGTCGAGGCGTCGTGGAAGCGCTCGCGGTTCGTCGTGAGGATTACGTTGCTGGCGGCGTCGTATCCGTACTCCGTTTGTTCGAGCACCAGCGAAGCTGTGAGGCTGGTGCCATTGGCCCACGTGGCACTCGGCAGGTTGCCCAACGTAAAACTCGTGGTGAGTCGGCCGGCGCCGTCGTAGCGGCTTTGCATCACGGGGGCGTTCGGGGCGAACGTCGCCGCGATGTTGCCGCGGCGGTCGTAAAACAGGTTCGTCGTGAGTTGCGGGGTGCCGACCGCGCCCGTGGTCTGATCGACGAACAGCTCCTGCGTGCGATACACGCGGTCCTGCGCGTCGTAGAACGAGACCTGCGAACTGCGGAGGAGCGCCGCGGCCGGCTTGTCGGGCACGCCGTCGGCGTTGGCGTCGATCACCTGGATGCCGTCGCCGTCGAACACGCTCCGGCCCGTCACGCGGCCGAGGTTGTCGTAGTCGGTGAACGAGAGCGGACGGTTCACGGAGGGGGATTCCGTGGCAAGGGTGCCTGTCGCGCCAGTCTTCGTGGCGACGAGGCGGTTACGCCAATCATAGGCGTTTTGGACGACGCGCGGGGAGGCGCCGCCCCCCGGGAACTGCGTGGACTTCGTGAGGTTGCCGTTGCCCACGCCGCCGTTGTCGTATTCGTAGGCGGCGACTTGGACCATGTTGGACGTCGGGGCGGCATTGGACGGCTTCCACTTGAAGCCGTTGGTCGTCGAGTCGTCGGTGCCGACGTACGTCGCCGTCAGCCGGCCGAGGCCGTCGAACGTCGAGATCGTGATCGTGCCGGCGGGGTTTTGGACACGCTCCACATGGCCTTGGTCGTTGTAGGCGTAGCGGGTGCGGAGGTAGTTGGCGCCTTCGAGGCCGAGCGTGGCCGTGGCGGTGGAGTAGGTGAGGCCTGAGAGGTTCGTATAGCGGTCCACCGCGATCACCTGGCCGGCTGCGTTCACGAGCGACCGCGTGAGCGATTGCATGTTCGTGATCGGCTCGGTGCCGGTCGGGCGGCCCTGGGCGTCCACCGCGGGCCCGGCCGAGGAGGTGAGACTCTCGGTGTAGGTGCCCGAGAGATCGCGGCGCGAGACCGTGATCGGGCCGGTCGGGGCGAGCGTGGCCGTGTTCCAGCCGACGTAGGTGCGGGTGGAGTGGTTGACGTCGTCGTAGACGGTGTACGTGATGTTGCCGTTGGGGTCGGTGGCCTTGGTGATCCGGCCGAGGCAGTCCACTTCGTGGGTCGTCACGAGGTGCAGCCCGCCGCCGGCGGGCGTGGCCCAGGCCCAGGGCAGACTTTGCGCGTCGAAGTCGCTCGTGCGGGATGTGTCTACGTCCACGATGCTCTTCACGACGGCGCCGGTCTGGGCGTCGTACTCGGTGTATCTCAAAAACCCGTCGCCGTCCCGCGACCAGATCTCGCGGCCGACCGCGTCGAACACCTGATCCGTCACGACCGCCGTGCCGGGGCCGTTTTGGGCGGTGGACACGATCGGAAGCGTCGTCCGTTGGGAGACGATCTGCGTCGTGCCAGCAGTAAAGGTGTAGGCGTAGCTGGTCGTCTGGGCGCCGACTGTCGTCGTGTTTGGATACGTCGTGCGGGTGGCCAGCGGCATGACCGTGCTCCCGCCGCCCGACTGTACGAAGTAGGTAAACGCTTCCTGTGTGACGGCCGTGCCGCGGTCGCCCCGCATCACGGCCGTGCTCGACACGAACCGGTCCACGCTGCCGGCGAGTGTCGCCGTGGCGGTGGTGGCCGTGGCGTAGTTCGTGACCTCGATCAGGCCGCTCGAGTCGCTGATGTATTGAAAGTTGCCAGCGACTTCGTTCAGGAGATCGGGGTACTGCTCGATCTCGGCGAGGTTCGCCGGGAGGTTGATCGCCTCCGGGCTCACCTGCCAGATCGCCTGGCCGCGGGCGTTGTAGCGGGTGTAGGTGCCTTGTTGCTTGGTGACGCCCCCTTCGGTGGTGCGGATCACTTCGAGCATCGGCTGGGTGCGGGCGTTTGAGTAGACGATCCGCTCGGTGCCGTCGGGGCGGGTCTCGGTGGACTTGGTGCGCCAGTCGAGGTTGCTGCCGAGGACGGGTTTTGGATTCTGGGCGTAGGAGTAGGTAAAGGTGCCGATGCCGCCGGTGCAGGAGGAGCAGCCGGCGCCCTGGACGTCGTGGCGGATGACGCGGTTTTGGGAGTCGTACGCAAAAAAATCGGTCGCGAATGGGGCGACGGCGGCGCTGGTGGCCGTGGCGAGGTTGATTCCCGCGGCCGTGGCGCGGCGGACGGCGTCGGTGTCGAACGTGTATTCGACGAGCGACTGGCCGCTCGCGGCGGTCGTGTAGCGGTAGACGCTCGAGTCGAGGAGGGCGCCGGCTGCGTCGCGGACGGTGATGCTCGCCTGGTCGCCGAGTGCGCCGAACGAGGTCGTGCCGTCGTGATACGTAAACGTCGTGGTGCGGACGAGCGTGGAGTCGCCACGGCGGATGTCGATGCGGGCGACTTTTCCTGTGTTGGGATCGGTTGCCGGGAGATAGACGTAGTCTTGCAGTTCGACGGGCGTGGCCTGGCCGGCGACACGGCTGGTTAGCCGGGCGACGGAGCCGTCGGGGTTGAACGAGAAGTCGAAGCTGTTGCCGCTGGAATCAGTGCGGGAGACGAGCTGGCCGCGGGCGGCGGCGGGGATCGCCGCATCAAACCCGTTGAACGTGAGCGTGTCACCGGCGGCGGTGCGGAAAACGTAGTTTCCACCTTCGAGTGCAAAACGGTCGGTCGAGCCCTGGCGGGTGGCGCGAGAGAAGGCCGGCTGGCCGGGGGACGTGGAGGTGTTTTGGTAGACGCGGGTGTCGCTGGAGCTGATCCGGATCGACACGCTCGTGGGATTGGCGGGGTCGGTGCCACGCATGGTGAGGGAGGGGGCGGCCGTGCGGGACCAGCCGTTGCCGAAGGGGGCGGGGGATGGGGGCAGCGGAGTCGTGGTCGCGGCCTGATTGAGCTGCAGACCGATCGAGGGCGTGGTG
>SXGQ01440574.1_pt1 | contig 22839 bp, 17 predicted proteins | sample 3178371 | NCBI WGS metagenome assembly SXGQ01 (sample SAMN11356859, study PRJNA531348) | freshwater metagenome | isolation source: freshwater sample F1-20 | place: China: Fuxian Lake, Yuxi | collected 2017-12-25 | reverse complement strand
AGGATTCATTTGAGTCCTCAAAAGCGTTTGAAGCATTTCAGCTTCTTTTTGTTGTTGTTTGATAGTTCGTTGATTTAATCGATAAAAACCAATTACAGCACCTAATAGTATTATGATTATGAAACCAATAATAATGTACGTTTTCTCGTTATTTTTTAATTCAGTATTTTCTAATTTTGTCGATGTCCAAGCTCTTTCTCGGTGCTGACGTTCAATCGAATCAGCTTGTAATTGAATTAATCTTTCTCGTTGTTCTGATCGGTATAATTCACCTAATTCTGCAATTTTCGCGGATTCTTGAATCGATGAGTTACTATCTAAATAATTTAAATACAAATGCATGTATTTTAATGATTCTTTGATTTTTCCTATATCACTAAAGACATCTGCCATAATTCTATATGTATGAAAAATCTGATTTTTAGCACCAAATTGTTTACGTATTTCAATCGAACGATTTAAGTAATTTAAAGCAATTGAATATCTTTTTTGTTGCTGAAAAACCATACCAACATTATGATAAACACTTGCAATTTGTTCTCGATTGTTAGTGGACTCATAATTCACAAGTGATTTATTGAAATTAAGAGCAGCTAATTCGTATTGATGTTCTTCTCGGTATATAACTCCTAAGTTGTTGTAGGCCTTCCCTAAACCATTGTGATCGTTTAATTTGGTAAGTATACTAATCGCTTTAATATTAAATTCAATGGCATTTACATACTCGGTTCTTTTTGCAAAGACGGTTCCAAGATTTGAATAACCAAGGGCAACTTGTCTATAATCTTTGATTTGTTTTGAGTAGTTGATAGATTGTTTAAAATATTTTTCTGCTTCACTATAATTTGAAATAAATAATTGAGCCTCACCAATTTCTCTGGTATACCTTGCCATACGAGGAAGATCGTTAATTCCAGAAACCAATTGTAAACTAAAGTAATTTTTCGCAACACTTAATTCAACTTGACCGAAATTTGCATAGATGTTTGATTGTGTATTAAAACTTTCGGCTAAAATGCTTTTGTTAGCAGAACGTCTGGCATATTTGATGGATTCATCAGTGAAATAGTAGGCAGAATCTTTGTTATTAGCAATTGTAGAATTATAAGCGAGAGAAGAATAACTTTCAGCTATTTTTTCATAATTCCGAGCTTTTATTGCTAATCGAAGTGAATACTTGAAATAATATTTTGCTTTTTTTAAATCAAGCGAATTATTATAATAATGCCCTAAATGATGATAAACGTAATATTGGTTCTCTTTTGATATTGATTTTTTTAAATACGGAAAAAAAGCGGTTACTGTTTTAAAATAATCATCGTTATTTCCTTGTATTTCAGCGATTTGCGCAATGTATAAAAGCGCCTTAAATTGATAGGTATCGTTTAAGTTTTTACTTGTCTTTAAAATAACAGTTTTTAAAGAATCAGCTCTATAAATATCATGGCGTTTGTAATATTCTCCTAAAGCAATCATTCTCATAAATTGCTTAGAAGGATTTTTTTCAGTTCTTAAAAGTTGTTTAAGCTGTTTTTCATGATTTTTTTGAGAATAAGAAATCACTGAAAACAAAATTGTTATCAAACAAACGAAATATGTTTTCAATGATTGTTGCATTTTATTTGTATTCGGGGAACAGTGCTAATAATCCTTCTTCAGATGCATCACAAACGCCTCTTTCTGTAATTATTTTTGTCACTAATCTAGCTGGAGTTACATCGAATCCATAATTGCTAGCGGGTGTTGTTTCAGGACAGATTAAGACATTACCAATTTTTCCTTGAGTATCTTTTCCTATCATATAGCGAACTTCGTCTTGGTTTCTTTCTTCAATTGGAATTTCTGTTAAACCATTGTTAATTGACATATCCAAAGTTGTAGAAGGTAACGCAACATAAAAAGGAATATTGTTGTCTTTTGCAGCCAATGCTTTTAAATAAGTCCCGATTTTATTAGCAACATCTCCTTGACGTGTTGTTCGATCTGTTCCTACTATCACCATATCGACCATGCCGTGTTGCATTAAATGTCCACCAGCATTGTCAACTATTAAAGTATGGGGAACATTGTGTTTTGTTAATTCATAGCATGTTAAGTTTGAGCCTTGGTTTCTTGGTCTAGTTTCATCCACCCAAACATGTACTTTTATTCCTTTTTCAATTGCTTGATATATAGGTGAAGTGATTGTACCCCATTCTACACAACCTAACATTCCGGCATTACAGTGAGTTAAAATATTGACAATATCTCCTTTTTTTCGATTCGATATTTCTTCTATAATTGGTAATCCATGTACTCCAATTAAACGACAAGTTTCTACATCTTCTTCAACAATGGCAGCAGCTGCTTCCCAACTTGTTTTTAAGAAGTCACCTTCACATTCATCTAATGCTTTTAACATTTTATCCAATGCCCAAAATAAATTAACGGCAGTAGGACGAGATGCTCTTAAATCAGAAAATGCTTGATCTAAAAATGTGCCATCTAATTCATTTTCAATCATTTCACGAACGGCTAAATAAATGCCGTAAGCAGCAGTTGCACCAATCAGAGGAGCACCCCTTACAGTCATTTCTTTAATTGCTAACTCAGCATCTTTGTAAGTTTGTAATTTTACAACAACAAATTCGTGAGGTAATTTACGTTGGTCTATTACTTCAATAAATTTATCTTCTGTCGGCCAAATTGTTCGGAACTTTGTCATTACTGTAGATTTGAAAATTTAGGTAAAAGTACTAAATAACTCTAATTTAAAGTAAAATGACAATAGAATGGTAGGTAGATTTAATTGGGTTGAATTTTACTTCAATTTTGACTTTAAATGACTGAAAATCAAGGCTAATTTTTCATTTTCATTGAATGTCACTTTTCTATTTTTTTTGTTTTGTATATTTTTTATTCTTTCAGATGTTTCGGGATGCGAACTAAAATATTTCATTAAGCTTGGTTCTTCACCGCTTTCTTTTTGAAGTAAAGTGAGTAAATCAACCATTCCTTTGGGTGAAACATGGTTCTTTAACATGAATTTAAAACCTTTATTATCTGCTTCCGTTTCAAGCTCTCTAGAATAATTTAATTGTTTAAATTGATTGGCTTGATCGATAATTCCTGCGCTTATTCCTGAAACATCTCCAAAAATTAATGAAATAAATAGGGATGAAGCAATTGTTCTACCTATACTTTTAAGTGAATGTTGTTCACTAACATGACTCATCTCGTGACCTAATAATGCTGTAAACTCCTCGTATGTTTTCATCTTTTTAATTATAGATGAATAAACAAAAATACGTCCACCAGGTAATGCAAAAGCATTGATTTCATCAGACTGGATAACCGTTATTTTTAGTGGGTAGTTGTTGTCTGTTTTTAAATTGGATACAAATTCATTCGCGAAAAAGGTTGCAGAATCGAGTTCAGTATTTGATTGAACAATCGATTCTGCAATACTATTTCCAAGTTCTATTTCCACATCTTTTGGAATCAATGCAATTGATTTTTCTCCTATCCAAGGAAGAATAAAGAAATACGATCCTAAACAAAAGGCTATAAATCCGATTAATAGATAGATAATCGCCTTTTTTTTATTTTTTAACCAAAATCCTTTTGATTTTTTTGAAATACTTTTCTTTGCTAATTCATCAAAATAGTTACTAGCTAATTGACCTGTAATTTCTAATGATTGGCTTGGGAAATCGCCGTATTTAATATAGAGTACTTTTCCATTGTACTCATAGCTTTTAATTTCAAATCGGTTCCAAATTAGTACACTTTCTGGCTCTTCTTCTTTGTCAGAATTCAAATAAATATACAAAGCCTCTTCAGATAGGTGAAGTTTACACTGATGTGATTTTGAAGTTCTCCCGTCGAAATAAAAACTTTCGTCCATTTTTTAGATGATTGAAATATCAAAGAATCCTAACATATCATCTCCCGTTGCATTTGTGTATTCTTCTTCCGTCTGAAGAATTTCATCTGCATTTATTTCTGCATCAAATTCAAGATTTTCAAAAGCAGTTCTTAAAACTCTATTAATTGCTATACCTGTTCCAATACCTAAAGTAAATATGATAATTAAATAATTTACGATTAACGTTTTGAAAACTGTACCAGCTGTTAATGTTGATCTTGCTTCAATCACTTTACCGTTTTGAATTATTTTAGTATTGTTGATTTCGAATTCAATCAATTGTTTGTAGTACCAAAATGAATAAATACCTAAAGTCAAAATCCCTAAAAACAAACCTTTTAATTTAATAATGAACAACTCTCCGGCATTACCATCAAATCTAAATTCAATATTTCCAAAACGAATATTTTTACGGATGTATTTACTCACTTTCACCTGCATCCAAGATCCATAAATACCTAATGTAATTATTGTTAAAAGCGTTTCTACAATATATAATTTGAAAAATTCTTTTAAATTACCTCTGTAACCAAAATGAATTCCTCTCCAAGATGTTCGTGATAAGCGGTATCTAAATGCCCCATGAATAGCTACAGGTACAAGTGCTAATATTCCAAGAAAATAGATGGCAAATCCAATTAAACTTACAATTGGTGAATGAAAGCTGACAGAAATTATTAACGTAATATAAAGTAAAATGAAAATCCCGATTGCTTTAATAAAACCTTTAAAAACTTCTTTTCCAGTCCCATGAAAAACAAAAGGAGTTCCCATGTATTCCGTTTCACTGTAATAGTATTTTAATGTATCTACTTTTGCCCAAGGATAATAAAACCCTAAAGTAATTGCTGTTAAAATGTGATTGATGATTCTAAGTCCGATTAATTGACTGTGGTTTCCGTGAAATTTCACGAGTTTTTTCCATTCTGTTGACATAAATTTTTATTTAAGTTTAATTATTAATTGATTAATAAGGCAATAAAGATATAACTATAAATAGAATAAAAAATAGGTAGGATAAAAAAAATGAATCTTGATAGATAAAATACTATGCTTTTAGAAATCACCTAGAATTAGTATCTTTGCACTTTCAAAATAGAATATGTCTGATACCCGTTACAATCTAAGAGGAGTTTCTGCCGGAAAGGAAGATGTCCACAATGCAATTAAAAATGTCGATAAGGGTTTATTCCCTCAAGCTTTTTGTAAAATTGTACCTGATACTTTATCTGGAGATAAAGATTATTGTATTGTTATGCATGCAGATGGAGCTGGAACGAAATCTTCTTTGGCTTACATGTATTGGAAAAAAACAGGAGATATTTCTGTTTGGAAAGGCATAGCTCAAGATGCTTTAATAATGAATATTGATGATTTATTATGTGTAGGTGCAACAGATAATATTTTACTTTCTTCAACAATTGGAAGAAACAAAAATCTAGTTCCTGGAGAGGTTATTTCAGAAATTATAAATGGAACAGAATCATTATTAGAAGATTTAAGAACACAAGGAATTGGGATTTATTCTACAGGTGGTGAAACAGCCGATGTAGGTGATTTAGTTCGTACAATCATTGTTGATTCTACCGTTGTTTGTAGAATGAAACGTTCGGAAGTTATTTCAAATCATAACATTAAAGGTGGAAATGTAATTGTTGGTTTGGCTTCTTTTGGTCAAGCAACTTATGAAACCGAATACAATGGAGGAATGGGAAGCAACGGTTTAACTTCTGCTCGTCACGATGTATTTTCGAAAGAATTAGCGACTGATTTTCCAGAAAGTTTTGACGCTAGTGTACCAAGCGAATTAGTTTATTCAGGTTCAAAAAAATTAACTGATTCTGTTGAAAATTCTCCGATTAATGCAGGTAAATTGGTGCTTTCTCCAACAAGAACGTATGCTCCTGTAATCAAGCAAATTCTAGACAAACATAGAAACGATATAGCTGGTATGGTTCATTGTAGCGGTGGAGCTCAAACGAAAGTGCTTCATTTTGTTGATAATGTACATATTATAAAAGATAATTTATTTCCAATTCCTCCTCTTTTTAAATTGATTCAAGAAGAATCTAAAACGGAATGGAAAGAAATGTACAAAGTATTTAATATGGGACATAGAATGGAAATTTATGTACCAGAAGAAATTGCTTCATCGATTATTGAAATTTCAAAATCATTCAATATTGATGCTCAAATCGTTGGTAGAGTAGAAAACCACGATGGGAAAAAATTAACGATTACTTCAGAATTCGGAGAGTTCGTATATTAATCTTTAGACAAGAGATTCTTAGACATTAGATAATAGACTAATTAAAATATTAAAATAGATTCAAAGAAGTTGAGACAAATTAAGTCTAATGTCTAACTTCTAAAAATCTAAAATCTAAAAAAATGGAAGATTTACTAAAAAAACTAGAAGCAATTAATTACCGATTTGTAGAAGTTGGAACATTGATTGTTGATCCTGATATTATCTCAGATATGGATCGCTATGTTAAACTGAGTAAAGAATACCGTGATTTAGAAGAAATTGTTTCTGCTTATAAGGAGTATAAAAACATTTTCGATAATCTCAAAAGTTCAAGAGAAATGCTTGAGACTGAGAAAGATCCTGAAATGCGCGATATGGTAAAGATGGAAATTGATGAGTTGGAGCAAAAACGACCTATCGTAGAAGAAAATATTAAAATGTTATTGATTCCAAAAGATCCCGAAGACGATAAAAACGCCATCATGGAGTTACGTGCGGGAACTGGAGGTGATGAAGCCTGTATTTTCGTGGAAGATATTTTCAGAATGTATACCATGTTTTTCAAGGAAATGGGTTGGAAATACGAAGTAATTAATTCTTCTGAAGGAACAACAAAAGGATACAAAGAGATTTCAATGAACATTGAAGGGATCGGTTTATATGGAATGTTAAAATTTGAATCGGGTGTTCACCGTGTTCAACGAGTTCCTGAAACAGAATCTCAAGGTCGTGTTCACACTTCAGCTATTACGGTGGCTGTTTTGCCAGAAGCAGAAGAAGTTGATTTTGAATTAAATATGGGTGATGTTCGAAGAGATACTTTCCGTGCATCAGGAGCTGGAGGTCAGCATATTAACAAAACTGAATCGGCTATTCGTTTAACACATATTCCAACAGGTTTAGTAGTTGAATGTCAAGATGGTCGTTCTCAACATAAAAATTTAGCGCAAGCAATTACCGTAATGCGTTCACGTCTTTATCAAAGAGAATTAGATCGAGTTCACGAAATAAGAGCGGCTCATCGTAAAACATTGGTTTCTACAGGAGATAGATCAGCAAAAATTAGAACGTATAACTATCCTCAAGGTCGAATTACTGACCATCGAATAGGTAAAACAATTTACAATCTTTCTTCATTTATGAATGGAGACATACAAGAAATGATCGATTCATTAAAAATGGCAGAAAACGCCGAAAAGATGAAAGGAGAGGAAGTGTAACTTCCGAAGACCGAGGTTCCGTTTGGAAAACGGATAAAACCGAGGGAAGAAGCGTAGCTTCTGAAGACCGAGGTTCCGTTAGGAAAACGGATAAAACCGAGGGAAGAAGTGTAGCTTCCGAAGACCAAACGTTAGTGCAAGTTTAAGACTGAGTTTAAGATTAAAGATTAAAAAATATTTGAATTTTAACTAAAAAAACCCTGGACTAAAATATTAGTCCAGGGTTTTTTGTTCATAGTGTCTTTTATAGACTATTTTCCTTTTCCTTCAGTAACTCTTAAACCGATATCTAATACTTCATCGATTTTAGAATCTGTTATCCCTTGTTCTAAGGTAAACGTATATTTCCCTTTTTTAGGCAATCTACGCTTATTAAATTGTAATGGAAGTTCAACGATTGTACCTGTTTTAATTCCAGCCCAAGATCCATCTGGATTTGTTACTGCAATTTGAAAAGGTTCTCTTGCTTTTGTTCCATCTGGTGTTATTGTATTCATATAAATCCATAAATTACTGAATTTATAGTCAGTCGTTGTTCGAAGAGTAATCGCGAAGTTATATTCAATATTAATGTCCTTAATATCGATTGTGAAACTTGGCTTTACCCGTTGCGACCATTCATTGTTTTTAAATGAATACACTTTTTCGTAAAATGGTTGCTCAGAACAAGAAAAAAGCACACCTATTAATAGACAATAAAAGAGATACTTACGCATTGTTTTCATTGTTTACAGGATTTATAGGTTTTGGTCTATTCTTATTATTCCTTCTTTTTTTATTGTTCGCTTTTGGCTTTATTGGTTCACCATTTTCCCCTAAAACAACAGGTTGTGCAGGTTTAGGCTCAGCTTGAACTTGCGTCTGATTTTGTTGTTGCACTTTATTAGGGTGAGGATTTGGCTTGTGAATCACTTTAGCAGGTTTTGATGGATCTACTTCCGCGTCAGTTGGTTTACTTTGACGAGGATTCGGTCTAAATTCACCTTTTGGACCATTATTTGGTTTTGGTTTGTTTTTTTTCTTTTTGAAAGAATTTTCAAAACGACTTAAACTATCTTGACCAACAACATTCGAATAATCAGGCTCTTTTACAACTACTGGAGCTGCATATTCTACTAATTCTTTTGGTTTTTTTCCGGCTATATTTAATTCAATAATTTCCTTTACTCTTTCAGGAGTTAAAGCAATTAATCCAGATGCACTATCCCCTTCATAGGCATACCACATTTGACGTTTAAACACATCGGTTTTGATATGGTAAGCGGATGCTTTATCTGTTTTTAATCGAACTTCCGCTTTTGGAAATGATTTCATCGTATCGATGTACATATCCAATTCGTAATTTAAACAACATTTTAATTTACCACATTGTCCAGCTAATTTCTGAGGATTTAATGATAATTGTTGATAACGAGCAGCAGATGTAGATACAGAGCGGAAATCAGTTAACCAAGTTGAGCAACATAATTCTCTTCCACATGAACCAATTCCACCTAAACGAGAAGCTTCTTGACGTGAACCAATTTGACGCATTTCAATACGCACTTTGAATTCTTCCGCCATGTTTTTTATTAACTGACGAAAATCAACTCTTCCTTCAGCAGTATAGTAAAAAGTAGCTTTGGTTAAATCTCCTTGATATTCAACATCTGAAATTTTCATTTCTAATGCTAATTCAATAGCCATCGTTCTAGAACGTTGCATTAAACCTGATTCCAAAGATCTAGCTTTAATCCATTTATCGATATCTTCTTGAGTAGCGATTCTGTGAATTTTTTTAGCTTCCAACGGTTTAAAGTTGGTTTCTTTTTTCTTAACTTGTATTCTGGCTAATTCTCCAACAATTGAAATAACTCCAATGTCATATCCTGAAGTTTCTTCAGCTACTACAACATCCCCAACTTGTAGAGAAATTGATTTGCTGTTACGATAGAAATTCTTACGACTATTTTTAAATCTTACTTCAACTATATCATAGGGTGTTTGACTACTAGGTAAGGCCATATTCGCCAACCAATCATACACTTCCAATTTATTACATCCACCAGAACTACAGTTTCCATTATTTTGACAGCCACGAGGGGTTCCACCACCCGAACTACAATTTGAACAACTCATAATTTTGAATATTTTAGTGTAAAAGTACTTAAAAAGACGTAAGACAGCAAGACATTATACATTAGACTTTGAGAATTTACTCCCTTTTAAATTGATATGCTATCATGATTTGTATTTCCTCCCCCTTAGTCCCTCTCCAAAGGGGGATAGAATAAAAATAAAAAAGGTGATACCTTTTCAGATATCACCTAGTATAAATTGTTTTTGGTCTAATTAAAAATCAAACATTCAAAATTCAAAATCAATTTTCTACCCTGAACACATTTCACAGTTTTCTGGATTTTCCAAAGAACAAGCGATTGCATTTTGAGCATCTAAATCTTCAGTTGTTGAATCATATACCATTGCTTTGTCTACAGTGAATTTAATTGCGTCTGTAGCTGCTTTCGTTCTTAAGTAGTACATTCCAGTTTTCAATCCTTTTTCCCATCCGTAGAAGTGCATTGAAGTTAATTTTCCAAAGTTTGCATTTTCCATGAAGATGTTCAATGATTGAGATTGGCAAATGTATGCACCTCTATCTGAAGCTAAATCAATGATTGATTTTTGTGAAATTTCCCAAGCAGTTTTATATAAATCTTTCAAATTTTGAGGAATTTCAGAGATATTTTGAATAGAACCACTTGTTGACATAATTGTTTGACGCATTTCTTTTGTCCACAATCCTGCTTTCACTAAATCTTTTAATAAATGTTTGTTAACGATGATGAATTCACCTGAAAGTACACGTCTTGTATAAACGTTAGATGTGTATGGTTCAAAACATTCGTTGTTTCCTAAAATTTGAGCAGTAGAAGCTGTTGGCATAGGAGCTAATAACAATGAGTTACGAACACCGTATTTTTTCACTTCTTCTTTTAATACATCCCATTCCCAACGTGGAGATGGAGTTACATTCCACATATCTGGTTGGAAAATTCCTTTCGATACTGGAGAACCTTCGTAAGATGCGTATGGTCCGTCAACTTTTGCTAAATCTTTAGAAGCACTCATTGCCGCATAATAGATTGTTTCAAAAATCTCACTGTTTAATGTTCTTGCTTCTTGAGATTCAAAAGGGTAACGCATCATAATGAATGCATCAGCCAATCCTTGAACACCTAATCCAATTGGACGGTGACGGATATTTGAATTTCTTGCTTCTACTACAGGGTAGTAGTTTTCATCAATAACTTTGTTTAAGTTAATTGCTGCTTGGTAAGAAACTTCGAATAATTTATCGTGATCAAATACTCCTTCATCTGTTACGAATTTTGGTAACGCAATAGATGCTAGATTACAAACTGCAATTTCGTCTGGAGAAGTGTACTCGATAATTTCTGTACACAAGTTAGAAGACTTAATAGTACCTAAATTTTGTTGGTTAGATTTAGCGTTCGCAGCATCTTTGTACAACATATATGGTGTACCAGTTTCGATTTGTGATTCCAAAATTTTGAACCATAAATCTTGCGCTTTGATTGTTTTTCTACCTTTTCCTTCAGTTTCGTATTTTGTATATAACTTTTCGAATTCAGCACTGTGTGTATCAGATAATCCTGGACATTCGTGAGGACACATTAATGTCCAATCTCCATTTTCTTTCACACGTTTCATGAATAAATCTGGAATCCACAAAGCGTAGAATAAATCTCTTGCACGCGCTTCTTCTTTTCCGTGGTTCTTTTTCAAGTCCAAGAAATCGAAAATATCTGAATGCCATGGCTCGATGTAAATAGCGAAAGATCCTTTTCTTTTACCTCCACCTTGGTCAACGTAACGAGCTGTGTCATTGAATACACGTAACATCGGCACGATACCATTTGACTCACCATTTGTTCCTTTGATGTATGAACCTTTTGCACGAATATCGTGAATTGATAAACCAATACCACCAGCAGATTGTGAAATTTCAGCACAGTTTTTCAACGTGTCATAAATTCCTGCGATGCTATCTTCTTTCATTGTTAACAAGAAACAAGATGACATTTGAGGTTTTGGAGTACCTGCATTGAATAAAGTTGGTGTAGCATGTGTAAACCATCCTTCAGACATCATGTTATACGTTTTGATAGCTGATTGAATATCACCTTTGTGAATTCCAACAGATACACGCATTAACATTTGTTGTGGACGCTCAACGATTTCACCGTTCAATTTCATTAAATACGAACGAGTTAATGTTTTGAAACCGAAGTAATCGTATTTGAAATCACGGTCATAGATAATACTTGAATCAAGAGCTTCTCTATTTTCCATAATTACATTGTACACATCTTCAGCTAATAAAGCTGCTTTCTCACCAGTTTTAGGATCAATGTATGAATACAAATCTTCCATTACTTCAGAAAATGTCTTTTTCGTTTCTTTGTGTAAGTTAGATACTGCGATACGAGATGCTAACAAAGCATAATCTGGGTGATCAATTGTTTTTGCTGCTGAAACTTCAGCTGCTAAATCATCAAGGTCGGTAGTTGTAACCCCATCATAAATCCCTTCGATCACTTTCATTGCTACTGCTTCTGGAGACACCAAGGGGTCTAAACCGTAACACATTTTAATAATTCGAGCAGTTATTTTGTCGAATTTTACAGGCTCTTTTCTACCGTCTCTTTTTACTACGTACATAGGCTGTTCGTTTTTAATTTAAAATATTAATATCAATTATATTTAGAAGTCTTCGTCAGTTGTAAAACCGTGACTTTCTTTTCCATTTAAAACACCTGCTTTTTGGTATTCTCCAACTCTTTTCTCAAAGAAATTTGTTTTTCCTTGAATAGAGATCATATCCATAAAATCAAAAGGATTTACTGTGTTGTACACTTTCTCATTCCCTAATTCTACTAATAATCTATCCGCAACAAACTCAATATATTGAGCCATCAAATCACTATTCATACCAATTAAACGTACTGGTATCGCGTCCGTTACAAACTCTTTCTCAATTGCAACTGCATCCATAATAATTTCTTTCACTTCGTCTTTCGTAAGTTTATTATTCAAGTGATTGTTGTATAATAAACAAGCGAAATCACAATGTAAACCTTCGTCACGAGAAATTAATTCGTTTGAGAATGAAAGACCTGGCATAAGCCCTCTCTTTTTCAACCAAAATATAGCACAGAAAGATCCTGAAAAGAAAATCCCTTCAACTGCTGCAAAAGCAACTAAACGTTGTGCGAAAGTCCCTTTGTCAATCCATTTAAGTGCCCATTCCGCTTTTTTATTCACACAATCCAATGTGTCAATTGCATTAAATAAATGTGCTTTGTCAGCTGTGTTCTGAATATATGTATCAATTAACAATGAATATGTTTCAGAGTGAACATTTTCCATTGCAACTTGAAAACCGTAGAAAAATTTCGCTTCAGTGTATTGCACCTCAGATAAAAAATGCTCTGCTAAATTTTCATTCACAATTCCGTCAGATGCAGCAAAAAATGCTAATACATGTTTAATGAAAAAACGCTCATCTTCTGTTAATTTATTTTCCCAATCAATTAAGTCAGGAGATAAATCAATTTCTTCAGCAGTCCAAAAACTTGCTTCTGCTCTTTTGTAAAATGACCATATGTCATCGTGTACAATTGGAAAGAGAACAAATCGACTATTATTTTTCTCTAAAATTGGTTCTGCGTGCGTCATCTTTACTTTTTACTTTTATTCGATAAATATCCATGGTAAGTTTTGTGAGAAACTTACAATTCTTCTTTAATTTCTAAACAATTTTGTGTCTTAAATGTTGGAATATGAAATAACTTTTTACTAATTTATTTCTCCAAATTTCAGACTACAAAAATCGTCATTTTTCTCTGTTGTTTCTAAGGAAAGAAATTCACAACTTCTAAACCTTATTAACATTTTCTATCTCAATCCCTTTATTTATAATCCCTTCTCTTCTTATTAACACCTTCATTAAAGATATTCACAGTTTATATTTGTCATTTTGTCGATAAATTTTTAAAACTCATCAATAGCCTGACAACAAAGAAGTTTGCAAATTTTATATAAATTTACTTAAGTTTTTTACCTTTGTCAAGTTAAAAAAAATGTTGTTTTTAACATAGAAATGTGTATAGATTCAACTAAGAAAATATAAACGAATAACCACGCGGAAATGACATCAATTTACCTCAAAAAAATTACAAAAATTAAAAATGATTTAGTTCATCTTGTTTATCCTTCAATTTGCATCATTTGCGAAAATGAACTTCCATCTCACCAAAATTTTATTTGTTCGTTTTGTAAAACTGAATTTCAGTTTACTTACTTTGAACGATTTTCTGAACCAACACCTTTGGATCAATTATTTTGGGGAAGGGTGAAAGTCGAAAGCACCTATTCTTATTTGTATTTTGAAAAAGGAAAAAGTGCGCAACCAGTACTTCATGCTTTAAAATACAAAGATAAGCCTGAAGTTGGTGTTGAAATGGGTAAAATTATAGGTGAGAATGTGAAGAATATTGCCTCTTTTCAATCGATTGACGCTTTAGTTCCCGTTCCAATACATCCTAAAAAGGAATTTATTAGAGGATACAATCAAAGTGAGAAGTTAGCAGATGGAATTTCAGAAGTGTTAAATGTACCTGTTGTTGTTGATTTTTTAGAACGAACGAAATTTTCTGAAAGTCAAACGAAAAAGAATCGTTTTTTGAGATGGGACAATGTGGAGAATAATTTTAAGTCAAAAAATAGGTCACACTATAAACATATTGCGATTGTAGATGATGTGATTACAACGGGTGCAACATTGGAGGTTATAATTCGAACGATTCAGGAAAATAATCCCGAAATTCGCATCAGTGTTATCAGTTTAGCACTTACAAAATAATGGAAAATAAAAAGTACTTAATTGTAGGGGCAGGTTTATCGGGAATTTGCATGTCGCTTCACCTTATAAAGAACGGTCATTCGGTTACGCTTCTTGATAGTGGCGAAAATTACAGTACTTCCGTGGCTGCTGGTCAAATTAATCCATTGGTTTTCAGGCGAATGACAAAATCCTGGCGAGTGGATGAATACCTTCCATACGCTGAGAAATTTTATACGGATTTAGGAATCGATACAGGATTACCTATTTATTTTCCAATTCAAATCCGACGAATGTTTTCTTCTGCTCACGAAAAAGTGATGTGGGAAGAGAAACAAAATAGAGATGGATTTTCACATTATTTAGAAACAATAACGGAAGAAGATAATGCATACGATTTGGCTCAAAATGATTTTGGTTCAGGAAGAATTAAACAATCGTCGTATGTTAATGCAGCAAATTTTTTAAACGCTGGAAAAAATTGGATCAAAGAAAAAGGTGAATTGATTTCAGAAAAATTAATTTATACGGATATTGACGCAACTGAATCTACTTATAAAGGAAGAAAATTTGATTTCATCCTTTTTTGTGAGGGTTCAAATAATTCGGATAATCCTTGGTTTAATAAATTTATAGTTGAACATACGAAAGGGGAGGTGCTGACGTTAAAATCAACAGAAATAGATGAACACGAAGCTTTGAATCGTAAATGTTTTTTACTTCCAGTTGGAGATCAGACGTTTAGATTGGGAGCTACGTATGTATGGAATACTCCAGAACGCACATTAACTGAAGAAGCGAAAGCTGATTTACTGGAAAAGGTGAAATTATTAACGAGTAAACCATTTGAAGTAATTGATCATCAAGTGGGTATCCGTCCGACTACTCCTGATCGTCGACCAATTATCGGGAAACACCCAGAATTAAATAACTTGTTGATATTTAATGGTTTAGGAACGAAAGGATATCTAATGGCTCCTCTTTTAGCGAAAGAATTTGCTGATTTTTTAGACGGTAAAGGGGAATTAGATAAAGAGGTTCTTATTGAGCGATTAGTTAAAAAGATGGAGGCTTAATTGAATTAAAATTTATCAAGGCAATCTTATTCTTAAATAGGTTATAATTCAAAAATCAAATTATACTTCTCTTACTTTTTCTTGATAAAAAGTAAGCAAAAATCAAGGATCTTTCCAAGGAATTTTTCACGCAATCTATTTTTAAAGTTTTCTTCGAATAGTAAATTACACTAATTGCGTGAAATCGCAGGTAAATTATTTCCTACACACTTTTTTTCGCTGAAAAAGCGAAACGCGATTTCGGAAAATTTACAGCTAATTCTATGAAAAGACCAAAAAAGGAAAAAATCAGTTCTTCAAATGTAAAATCTGATACAAAGAAGAAATAAAAACAATTGAAATAACAAAAATTGCTTCTGGGATTTTTATAAAATGAACCAATCCAAAAGTTAAGGCAGTAAATGAAACTAGTATTAACATTGCTTTTAAATGTGGTTGCCAAAGTTGTGAATTATCTATTCTTGTAAAAACTGCTGGAGCTAAAAATTCCATTTTGAATTGGGTGTATCCCATAAAAATAATCAGTGGTACAAAAATATACCCTTGTTCAATTCCCATTTCTTTGTAAGACCAAAATCGGATGATTTCATTTTTCGCATTGAAATCTACCTGAATAAAAGGCATCGAAATTTGAATTAAAAAAATACTGAAAATCAAAAAGATAACACTTGTTATTCCAAACTTTAACCAATTCTTTTTTTCATGTTCAACAATTGAACTTCCAGTTTCTACCTGATGTGCTACAATTTTCTTTGCTTTTAAATGAAGAAGGACTTCCTTTGTCAACATATCAATAAAATAGAACAGAAGAATAAAGTACAAATTCCAATCCCAAAAGAAAAACCCTAACAGTGGAATAATTCCATCTCCTAAAACTTGAATATACTTTGGGTGAATGCGCATCTTAATTGTACTTCTCGATTAATTCTCTTGAAAGTTTGAAATTTGGATTAAAACTTAATGCTTTTCTAAAAGACAACATTGCATTTGGTTTATCTCCTAGATCTAAATAACAAATCCCTAAATTATGCCATGCTTCAACATATTCTGGTGTTGTTTGGATGCAACTATTATAGAAATACATTGCACTGTCTAGGTCGCGTTTCTTTTCTAACCATTGTTTGATATATCCTTGTTGAAATAATGCTTCAGAATAGGTTGTGTCTAATTCAATCATTCTTCTATAAATACTTTTTGCCTTTTCAATTTTATTAAATTCTTGATTTGCATAGGCTAACGAGTACAATACATCTGTATTATTAGGTTTTATTTTTGCCGCTGTTGTATAATATTCAATACAGATTGGATCTTTTTCTGCTTGGTAGATTGAACCTAACATCAAATAGGCTTCAAAAAATTTCGGATCTTGTTGAACGGCAGTCTCATAAGATGATTTTGCCAAATCTACTTTGTTTAAGTGTAAATAATTTGTACCTTTTAATACGTAAGCATCTCTGTAACGAGGATTAATTCTCAAAGCAACATTGATATACTGAAATGATTTGTCAAAATCTTGTTGCTGACTGTAAGTTGTAGCCAAACTAATCAAAGCTTTTAAATTTTTCGGATCTTTTTTGATAATTAATTTGAAATGTCTCTGCGCTAACATAACATCAGCAATACTTCTGTTCGGGCGGTTATTTAAAACATCGGCATATAAAAGTCGAACTTGTAAATTATTACTATCTAAACGAAACGCTTTTGCACCATCAGCAAATGCTTTATCATATTGATATTCTTTTAATAATTTTTCGCCTCTTTTTACTAATAAAGGGATACTATCCGGGTATTTCATTAGTAAACTGTCTAAATCTTTCGGTGTTGTTTTTGTCGATTTTGAATCGCCGCAGCTTAAAAAGAAAAGAATAGGAAGTAATAAAAAGAAGTATTTCATTTTTTAGTAATTTTTGAATTGACAAAGTTAGCCGATTTTTACAAGTTTCAATCGCTCTTTACTAATTGAATACTACCTTTTATTTTAAAATGAGTTTATTTTCTATTAAATATCATATTTATATCCATAAAAAAGGAATAAATTTGTAGTACTATTTTACAATTAAGCAGTATGAGCAAGTACATTAAAATTTTCGCTTTATTATTCGTGACATTTTTCGCTTTTGATATTTTTAGTCAAGGTTGTTCGCAATGTAAAATGTTATCAGAACAAGCATCGGAATTAGATGAAGCTTCTTTTGGATCAAATATCAATTTTGGAATTATGTATTTGATGTTGATTCCTTATATTTTATTGATGGTTCTTTTCAGAAAACGCTTAAAAAGCTTGTTTTTAAATCTTACTAAGAATATTAATAAGTAGGGTTTTTTTAACCACTGAGGACACAGCGTTTTTAACGGAGTCTCACTAAGTTTTTTTTCTTAACCAAGGAGGGTTACAGAGTAATTCACAGAGTTTTTTCTTGCAGAACTCGAATTTATTATAATTTACTACCAAACAAAGTACTCTGAACTAATCCGTGAAAAACTCAGAGAACACTGTGGTTAAAAACCCTTAAAACAAAAAGTCATTATAAGGATATCGAATTTTGAAGATTCGTTTGACTTCTTCGTAAATTACTTGTTTTAATTCGTCCACATTTTCTTTTTCTTGTGCTGAAATGAAAACACAAAGCGTACCGTTTAATTTAGACATCCAGGTTTTTTTCAATTCTTCCAATGAATAATTTTCTTTTAACATGGGTGATGGATCATCTTCGTCTTTTTGAACGTATTTGTAGGCATCGATTTTATTGAACACTAGAATAACTGGTTTTTCTGTTTTATCTATTTCTGCAAGTGTCTCATTTACAACAACATATTGATCTTCGAAGTTTGCATGTGAAATATCTAAAATATGAATTAATAAATCAGCTTCTCTTACTTCATCTAAGGTAGATTTAAAAGATTCTACTAATTGATGTGGTAATTTACGAATGAATCCTACTGTATCGGTTAATAAAAAAGGCAAGTTGTCGATTACTACTTTTCTAACCGTAGTATCAAGCGTAGCGAACAATTTATTTTCAGCAAATACTTCTGATTTACTTAATAAGTTCATCATTGTGCTTTTTCCAACGTTGGTATATCCAACTAAAGCAACTCTAACTAATTGACCTCTATTGCTTCTTTGAACTGTAGTTTGTTTGTCAATGTCTTTTAGTTTTTCTTTTAAAAGAGCAATTTTTGTATTGATAATACGTCTATCCGTTTCAATTTGAGTTTCACCCGGTCCACGCATTCCAATTCCCCCTTTTTGACGTTCAAGGTGCGTCCATAAACGAGTCAAACGAGGAAGTGAGTATTGTAATTGCGCTAATTCTACTTGTGTTTTTGCACTTGAAGTCCGAGCTCTACTTGCGAAAATGTCTAAAATTAGATTGTTTCTATCAAGTACTTTTATTTGTAAAATCGTTTCGATGTTTCTCAATTGAGAAGGGGAAAGTTCATCGTCAAAAATGGCTAAATCGATATCGTTTTCAACCACATACTGGCGAATTTCTTCAATCTTTCCTGTACCTACAAACGTTTTAGGATGTTCAATCGTCACTTTTTGTAAAAATACTTTATCTGTAATCGCCCCTGCTGTTTCAGCTAGAAAACGAAGTTCATCGATGTATTCTAACGCCAATTCTTCCGTTAATTTTTGAGTGATAATACCTACTAAAATGCATTTTTCCTCAACGGCATCAACGAGTATGTGACTTGTTGTAGTTTCCATTATTTTCTGAGTGATTTAACAATCGGCACGAGTGCATCTAATTGTTCTTTTGTAAAGGAATCTCCAAATGCTGGCATCCCATTTTTACCGTTGTAAATTAGTGAAGTAATTTCAGCATCTGTCAATTTACTAATAGACAAATCTTTCGCACCTGAAGCACCTAATTTTCCATCATCACCATGACAAGAAGCGCATCTCATTGTAAATAAAGAGGTTGCATCTGCTTTGGTAAACGGTTTTTCTTCGGTAGTTTCTTCTACTTCTTTTGTTTGTGGACCACAAGAGACAAGTAAAAATAGTCCTAAAAAAATAGATAATCTTAAAACCATTGTCCTCCTAATGCAGCTCTAAAAGGCCACGGAATAGCCGCTAAAATAACGATAAGCGCGATAGTATACCACACAACAATTTTTTGATGTTTTACGATTGGAGCATCTGCTTTTTCTGCTTTTTTTCTACCAATTGTTACTAAGACGATCGCAATTACCATCATTAACCAATGCTCTAATCCAAAGAAACGAAATATTCCAGGTTTTTCTGTCATCCATCCTTCATGATAACTTATTTTCCCTGAAACAAATGATAATAACGTTCCAATTAATAATTGTGTATGCAATAAAATCATTGCAAACAAATTAATCATTTTATGTTTTTTCAAGTATTCACCTGAACTTTTTCCTTTTACAGCGTTGAAAATTGCTGTTACTAATAATATAAGTGCTACCCATCTTAATCCTGAGTGAGCGTGTTGTAAAAGTTCCTTGTACATAAATTTATTTTTTAACAAAAATAACCAAAAGACTGATTGATTTGAGAGAATTATCAAACATTTAATTGCTTTTCGTTAATTTCACATTCTTATCAAGGATTTAAGTAAGCATATGAACTATATATTTCTTCTATTATTAATAATAACTACGACTGTTTTTAGTCAGGAATTAGCTCCTCAAAATGGAGTAAAAACTTCAACCGCTGGTTATTATTTACTTCAAAATGCAACCATTATTGTTTCTCCAACTAAAACAATCAAAAAGGGAGAGATTTTAATTAAAAACAATGAAATAATCGAAGTTGGGACTTCCGTTAAAGCGCCAAACGAAGCTGTAATTATTGATTATAGCGGTAAAACAATACTTCCCTCATTTATAGAACTATATAGCAATGTTGGATTGGCTGCTTTAAATTATTCAAAAACAGAACGATTTCAGAATGAAAGTTCTAAAAAAGGGGCAACGTATTGGAATGAAACGATTCATCCTGAATTAAATGCAAGTTCATTGTACGAAATCAATTCGAAAGCGAACGAAGAACTATTAAAAATGGGCTTCGGATTTGCTGTAACGCATATTCAAGATGGTATTGCGAGAGGAACTGGAGCTTTCGTTTCTTTAGGAAATTCAGATATTCATAAACAATTAGTTAAACCTACAGTTGCTAGTTTTTTTTCATTTAAAAATGGAAGTTCAAGACAAATGTATCCTTCCTCTCAAATGGGAAGTATTGCTTTGCTGCGACAAACGTTTTACGATTTACAATGGTATTCCAATTCACCGCACAGGGCAGAAGAAAATCTTTCGCTTAAAGCATTGGGTGAACAAATTCATCATCCTATGATTTTCCAAACGGAGGATAAGTGGGAAATTTTAAGGGCTAAAAAAATTAGTGATGAATTTAATTATCCTTTTATTTATTTAGGTTCAGGTAATGAGTTTAGCGCTATTCCTCAATTAAAAACGGCGAAAACTCCTTTGATTTTACCACTTAATTTTCCAGATGCTTTTGATGTGAAGGATCCTTATGTATCGAAAGATATTCCTTTAAGTGAGCTGAAGAATTGGGAATTAGCGCCTTCTAATCCTTTTTTAATGTGGAAAAATGAAATTCCTTTTTCGCTTTCTTCAACAGGATTAAAAAGTGCAGAAAGTTTTTGGAAAAATCTTCGTAAAGCGATTGATAGAGGACTTCCAGCATCAGATGCGTTGAATGCATTAACGCTCGAACCTGCTAAAATGCTGAAAATTGAGAAAGAAGTTGGGTCGATTGAAAAAGGTAAAAAAGCCAGTTTCACTGTTTACGATAAAAACCCTTTAGAAGAAGAAGCTAAAATACTCGATGTTTGGCTATTAGGAGAACGAAAAGTAATAGAGTCCCTTCCTCTTCACGATATTCGAGGGAAATACAATTTGTTAGTAGATGACAAACAATTTCCGATTGAAATTTCTGGTACATCGGATAAATTAGTAGCAAAAGTGGTTTTAGTTAAAAAATCAATTGATTCAAAATCAGATACTTTACTTCAAAATTCATTTGTTCAGTTAGTGAATAGTGATGTGACAATTCAATTTAATGTGGAAGATAAAACGTGGAATGGAAGTGTTAATCTTCACGGACAAGTAAACAGTAAACTTGGTATTTTTGAAGGAGATGGAACGATTCCAACGGGTAAATGGATTAAATGGTCGGCGATTAAAAATGCTAAAAATGAAGTTGAATCGAAAGAAGAAATCAAAGCATCAACCGACTCAATAGCTATCGGTCAGCCATGGTTTCCAAAGATGGCATATGGTTTCGATTCGTTGCCAGGAAAGCAAACTTTGTTGATTAAAAACGCAACCGTTTGGACAAATGAAGCAGAAGGGATCCTCAAAAATGCTTCGATTATTGTAGAAAATGGTAAAATTACATATGTTGGAAATACAGGTTCTTATACAATTCCTCAGAATGTTAAAGTGATCAATGCGGAAGGCAAGCACGTTACCTGTGGAATTATCGATGAACATTCTCATATCGCAATTTCGAAAGGTGTAAATGAATCTGGTCAAACGATTACTTCCGAGGTGAATATTGGTGATGTGGTGTCTTCAGATGATATTTCTATTTATCGACAATTAGCGGGTGGTGTTACAGCAGCTCAATTATTGCATGGATCGAGTAATACAATCGGTGGTCAATCGGCTTTGATAAAATTGAAATGGGGACATTCACCGGAAGAATTATTAATTCCGAATGCACCTAAATTTATAAAGTTTGCGTTGGGTGAGAATGTGAAAAATTCAAATCAGGGCGATCCATCTCGTTTCCCACAAACTAGAATGGGAGTGGAGCAAGTCTTTTACGATGGTTTTTCAAGAGCAAAATTGTATCAAAACGATTGGAAAACAGTTAAACACAATACAAAACACATAGGACATCATCCGAGGAAAGATTTGGAATTGGAAGCATTAGCAGAAATTTTAAACGGAGAACGTTTTATTACCTGTCATTCGTACATACAATCAGAAGTAAATATGTTGATGCATATTGCTGATTCACTGGGATTTAAAGTCAATACGTTTACCCACATTTTAGAAGGCTATAAAGTAGCGGATAAAATGGCGAAACATGGAGCAGGTGGATCTACTTTTGCTGATTGGTGGGCTTATAAATACGAGGTGAAAGACGCGATTCCATACAATGCGAAAATGATGGCCGATCAAGGAGTTGTGGTTGCAATTAATTCGGACGATGCTGAAATGGGACGAAGATTGAATCAAGAAGCAGCAAAAGTAGTTAAATACGGAGGAGCAACGGAAGAAGAAGCATGGAAAATGGTGACATTAAATCCAGCAAAATTATTGCACTTGGATGATCGAATGGGAAGTTTAAAAGTAGGAAAAGACGCTGATCTTGTTTTGTGGACGACTAACCCATTGAGCATAGAAGCCATTGTAGAATTGACAGTTGTAGATGGAGAGATTGCTTTTGATGCACAAAGAGATTACTT
>SXGQ01764112.1_pt1 | contig 22847 bp, 22 predicted proteins | sample 3178371 | NCBI WGS metagenome assembly SXGQ01 (sample SAMN11356859, study PRJNA531348) | freshwater metagenome | isolation source: freshwater sample F1-20 | place: China: Fuxian Lake, Yuxi | collected 2017-12-25 | reverse complement strand
GTCGAAGGGTAAAGGATTAGTTAGATGTAAGTATCAGTTCGACAAGCTCACTGACCGGAATCGGTTTCTGTGGTCCCTGAGTGTGTCGAAGGGATAGATGCTGGTCCCTGAGCCTGTCGAAGGGTAAGTATCAGATTGATAAGCTCACTGACCGGAATAGTGTTCTCTGGTCCCTGAGTGTGTCCAAGGGGTAGATGCTGGTCCCTGAGCCTGTCGAAGGGTAAGTGTCAGTTCGACAAGCTCACTGACCGGAATTAATGACCTCTCTCTCTTATGACAGCTAAGGGATTTTTACTTTCATCTTTTAAATTACCATTGTTCAAAATAATAGACCCGTGGACCCGTACTAGAAGGGCTTTTGGAAAGATTGGAATAATCTTAACTTGCCGGTTGTATGGCCATACTTTGCCAATCAGGCTTTTGATAAGACCCAGTGTCTATTTTTAATTTTTTAATCATGCTTTATCATATATTTCATGAACAGAATAGCTTCCATAAATAGAAAAACTGCCGAAACACAGGTCGAACTCAAGATTAATCTTGATGGGTCAGGTGTTTCAAAAATAGACACAGGCATAGGTTTTTTCGACCATATGCTTACCCTTCTTTCCAAGCATAGCCTCATAGACCTTGATATTCGTGCTGTTGGCGACCTCCATGTCGATGCGCATCACACGGTTGAAGATGTTGGTATTTGTTTTGGCATGGCGCTTAAACAGGCGCTTGCTGACAAGGCTGGAATTAGGCGCTATGGCAATATGATTCTTCCGATGGATGAAACTCTTGTTACGGTTGCTGTTGATTTGGGAGGCAGGCCGTTTTGCGCTTGGCAGGCGGAACTCCCGATCGAGATGCTAGGTGCCTTTAACGCACCACTAGCTGAGGAATTTTGGAGGTCTGTTTCCAGTGCCGGTCTCTTTAATCTTCATGTGATATTGAATTATGGCAGGAACTCACACCACATGGTCGAGGCTATTTTTAAGGGTACTGCTCGGGCTTTAAGGCAGGCTGTAGAACTTGACCCCCGTAATCCCGGGGTCCCATCCACCAAGGGAGTGCTTTAGAGCCGCCCCTATTCCGTCTTGCTTATGCCTTGAGGTTATGTCTTCTTGAGGGTATTCTGGTTTCAGTTGATCCTTCTCAAACTTTTTTTTAGTTATTTTGGAGTATGTTGACTATGAGCCAGGAACCAACGGGAGCAAGTCAGGCGCAGTCCCTCCAGCAGCAGCGAATGAGGGAGTTTTTACAGATGCTGCCTTTGACTTCCGAGATCGCGGGATTGCCGCAGTCCACACAAGGCTCCTATTTCAGTGAAGGTCAAATGGAGAATCGGGCAATCGCAATCAAGGCCGCTTTTAAAATCGCAAAGCAACTCATGAAAGATGTCGCAGGTTAATCATTCAGTGATCCTTAACAAAAAGGCAGGTTGATGACAAATTCCGCTTGGCTTCAACTTTTCCCAAATCTTCCGCAATCCTGGAAAGATTCCCTGGTGGTAAAAACCGTTAATGGCACGGAACTTTCAGTCCAGTCGATAGTCAGGATTGATGAATCGTTTCTTGTCGTTAGAGGCAGGGTTGCGGGAACAACGGAGCAAGGGCAGGTTTATTTCATCCCGATCGAAAAGTTGGAAACCATTTGCATTCAAAAGCCTCCGAAGGAGGATGAGATGCAAAAATCATTGAACGAAATATTTGGCCCCGTGGGAGCACCGGTTACATTGGTTGAAAAAACCTCGGATAGTCCAAGGGCAACAACCATGATGCGATTGAGCCCCGAAGCACATGAGAGATTAAAGTCCCTTGCTGCCGCCTCAAAGCAACCCAACCCCCCAAATTCTTGATCAGTCCCTGATTCAATTGAGGAGAAACAATGGATCCCAAGGATCCCGAAGTAGGCACGGCACCAATTAAATTTATCCAGCCTGGTGGTGGTTTTTGCTTCAGCCTTGAAATGGCCTGGGGCAGATTTCGCAGAGCGGTCTTAAACTCATTCTTTCCCTCCTATACTGGTAAAATGCGAGCTTTGCGTCTTGGTTCATGCCCGGACTGCACGCATAACATCATCGATTCCCGTGACCTAAAGTTGTTTTCGAATGTTTGCGGGTTTTATTTCGATCCAGATACGGATCCTTATGCGGGCCGTAACAAAATTTGGCTGGCTAGGCCCGGTATCCTGGAACTACTTTTTTTCAGCATCATTTTGGTTCCATTCACCATTGCTTTCATCATTCTTGCCTTGCAATTACATCCAGCATTCGGGGTAGGGTCAGTTGCGGGATTTTTACTTTGGCTTTTTATAATCTCTTTTTTTCGTAATCCCCCAAGGGAAATCCCCGTCGCACCAAATATTCTGGTCAGCCCCGCTGATGGCGTGATCACCCATCTCGAGGAAGTCGAGGAGGTTGGTATTGGAAAAGCTTTTAGAATCAGTATTTTTCTTTCCGTGTTTAACGTGCATGTCAATCGTGTCCCACTGGCTGGAACCATCACCCATGTTCGTTATTATCCAGGTGCTTTTCTTGATGCCCGAAGTAATGACTGTGCTAAACGAAATGAACAACTTTGGATAGATATGGTGGAAAAAGACAAAGGTTTTCCTGTGAGGGTGAAGCAAATCGCGGGGGCGATCGCCCGAAGGATAGTCTGCCAAGTGGGCGTGGGAAAATTTTTGAGGCGTGGGGAGCTTTACGGGATGATCAAATTTGGCTCCCGCACCGATGTTCTAGTACCTGCGGATCTTGTTGAAGAGGTTTTGGTCAAGGTTGGAAGCGCTGTTTCTGGAGGATCGACTATAATTTTGAAACTTAAGCCCTAGATTTGGGCTAGTTCCAGTTTGCCACCAATCTTGAATTTAACATTACTGGTTTCCGTCCTGATAACTTGGTTGTAAAGAGTGTCCCTCTCAACGGGAACGCGCCCAGCTTCAGAAATCAATCTCTGGATTTCCCCAACAGTCATTTCCTGCGGGGTATCAGAACCAGCATCATGATAAATTTTTTCATGCACTACGGTTCCATCGATATCATCTGCCCCAAAGCTTAGTGCGACTTGTGCTGTTTTAACCCCCATCATCACCCAATAAGCCTTGATATGCTGGAAGTTATCGAGAAAGATCCTACTGATTGCCATCACGCGAAGATCAACCATGGCGCTTGGCTTGGTGATGTGCTGCATCCTTGTGTTTTCGGGATGAAAAGCCAGCGGTATGAAAGTTTGAAAACCACCCGTTTCATCCTGTAATTGACGGAGTTTTTCGAGGTGCTCAATCCGATGATGTGGTTTTTCAATGTGCCCATAAAGCATGGTGGCGTTGGATCGAAGCCCAAGTTTGTGGGCCGAGCGGTGAATTCGAAGCCAGTTTTCAGTATCGGCCTTGTGTTCACAGATAATATCGCGAACCTCGGGGTTGAAAATCTCGGCACCTCCGCCAGGAAGGCTTCCAAGCCCAGCATCCTTAAATTCTTGGAGAATATCTCCCACAGGCCTTTTAGTAAGGCGTTCAAACCATTCCCATTCAACCGCTGTGTAAGCCTTGAGATGCAGGTTGGGGTGCGCCTTATGAACAATACGGACTATATTTAGATACCATTCATAGGGCATTTGGTGATGAAGACCACCAACGATGTGCATCTCAGTCGCGCCTCTGTTTTCAGCTTCTTTGGCACGGTGAAGAATTTGTTCATCGCTCATAAGGTACCCCTTGGGGTCTTTCAAATCCGAGCGAAAAGCACAAAAAATGCATCGATAAACACAAACATTGGTGGGATTCAAATGGACATTCACATTGTAATAACCGACATTACCATTCTTTTTTTCACGGACGATGTTTGCCAGTTTCCCCAGAGTGAAAATATCCGCATGATCATGGAGGTGCAAACCCTCTTCCAAGGAAAGGCGTTTGCCGGAAAGCACTTTGTCAGCAATAAGTTGAGTTGTTCGATCGGTGCCTTGCATTCTGAAACTCCTTTGCTAACAATTGGGCAGAAGGTCTATTATATATGATAAGAACCGTAGAAAAAGAGGGGAGGCAACAGCAATCTCTTCCCATGAAAATAAAATAGGTTATGCTGATTTGTTGTGATGTATTTCGACCAAATCAATAAAGGTGTTCAAACATGCTTTTTCCGTTAAAACCGGCATTATTTACTGCTTTGGTAATTCTTGCAGGGAACAGTTTAGCTATTGGGCAGAACCTTCCCGAAATGAAATTCAAGGAAGTGAAGGAAGTTGCCCCGGGGGTTTTCTTCAGGTTTTCATCAATAAGTGCAACTGATAAAAGTGTGCCTTTTGGCGGTAGCAACAATATCTGGGTTGTTTTTGAAGATCATGTCGCGGTAATTGATGCGAATTTCCCCGACGGTGCTGAGGATGTGGTTGCGGCCATTAAAAAAACCACCAACAAGCCTATTCGTTATGTGTTTGACACCCATCATCATGGGGATCACGCGTACGGAAACAGTGTGTTTTTCAAGGAAGGTGCAACGGTTGTTGCGCAATCGAATTGTGCGAGGCTGATGAGGGAATTTGGTCCAGCTGAATTTGAAGAGGCGGGAAAAGGACCAACTGGCCGCAAGGATGTTGCATCATCTTTCTTAAAATCGCCAGGTATTGTTTTTGATGATCGACTGGTGCTTGATGATGGCAAGCAAAGGGTGGAATTTCTTTTCCTGGGCCATGCCCATACCGCCGGTGATGCTGTGGCTTGGCTTCCAAAGCATGGAATCCTCTGCACAGGTGATGCATGCGTGAATGGCGCCTACAATTTCATGGGGCATTCAGATTCAGGTTCCTGGATCAAGGCATTGGAAAAAATGGCGGACCTGAAACCCAAGATGGTATGTCCTGGTCATGGTCCTGTTGCCGGGCCAGACTTGATTCAAAAACAAAAACGCTATTTTGTTGATCTTCGCGAGGAAATATCCAAGGGATTAAAACAGTCCAATGATTTGAAATCCCTGCAATCCTCAATCAAATTTCCCTGGTATGAGCAGTGGACTGGTGTGCCAGTCAAGCCTGACAATATAGAGCATGTTTTCAAGGAACTTTCAGGGATGATAGTTCCCCATGATTTATTGCGTGACTTGAATTACTTATCTGGAAATTATAACCCTGAAAAACCCAATGCTGGTTGGGTCGCACCGAAACGCGTGATCCTTTCCTCAGGGTTCATGCCTTCTAGGATAGCAGAGTTGAAAGCAATTGCCCCGGAAATAGAATTTGTCGCGGTGCCCACCTTGGAAGACGCGAAAAAATCCATCATGAACGCTGATGCGGTGCTGGGATTTTCTGACAACAGCCTTTTGGAATTAGGAAATAAAATACGCTGGATACAGGTGGGGCCGGATGTTTCCACGGATTTCATGGGGAATGCCAAATCAAAAAAGATTCAAGTCACCAGTTTGGATCGTGCAGCCCTTCCGTCCGAAGCTGAGCAGGCCATGCGTAATTTGATCTGGGTTTTTCAACAGGGTAAAAATGATGAGTTACACTCCAAGTCTGTTGCTATCTACTCCCCGAATTCGATTGGTAAAATTGTCTCAGGAAGATTACAGGGGTTTGGTGCTAAATCCAGTCTTAATGACTATGGAATCCCTGTTGCAGGCTCGGATGTGATTCTTGTTTATCTGAATGACGGCAATCAAAAGAATGTGTGGGCGAAAATTCCATGGGCTGGATTGAAGCCAGGTGGATCTGTGATAATCATGGGAACCGCGGCAGGCATGAAGATTGAAGAAATTGCCTCCTTGATCAAACCCGCGAAGGCCCAATGTGCGGTGGTGGATCTCAAGGGGTTGGGGATTGTTAAAAATACTGAATTGTTCGCGAAAAATGCAGGAGTTGAAAAAGTCCATATAGCTGAAAAAAATAACAATGTCCCATCATCTGTTGTTGAGAGGAAATGGAAATTATTGAGGGAAAATGTGCGCAGGTTTTCAACCGGTGAACCCCTTCTTGCCATCATCGATCCCGAGGATTTCTAACCCTTGAGCTTTTGTTGGACAAAGTAGCGGAAGAAAATTGCTATGGAGTTCAAACCTAGAAGCATGGTGATAAGAATCGCACTTGCCAGTGCCGCATTGTAATGAAATGCTGGGTCAGGATCATCAGACCATGAATAAATCTGCATTGGAAGCGCGGTAAACCTGCTGAAAAGGCTTGGGCTGAAATTGACATAGAGTGCCGCCCCAAACAATACCAATGGTGCTGCCTCACCCATCGCTCGGGAGAGTGCGAGAATCATTCCCGTCAAAATCCCGGGCAATGATGAAGGTATCACAATTTTCCAAATAGTTTGCCAACGGGAAGCTCCCAGTGCGAGTGATGCATGCCTTAGTGAAACCGGAACCGCCCTTATCGCCTCCTGGGTTGAAACAATAATGATAGGTAAAACAAGCAGGGCAAGGGTTAATCCGCCTCCAAGGGTGTTTCTTGCTGCGATTGCGGGACTCTCAAGTGGCTTGAAAATCAGTTCCACAAAGACATAAGCCCCGAGGATGGCGTACATGATTGAAGGAACACCCGCGAGATTGTTGACATTCAATTGCAGAATAGCCCCGATCCAGCTTTGGGCCCGGTATTCCTCAAGATAAATGGCGGTCGCGACGCCAAGGGGAATAGCCGCAATTATGGTGATGGCACCTAATAGCAGGCTGCTTAGGAGAGCAGCTTTTATGCCTGCATCCTGTGGTTGGCTGCTCGGCCCTGCGCTGATGAAATGAATGAGCATCCCAAAACATGAGACATCAGATCGTTTGTCAGTGTTTAAGTTGGATTCTATTTCAAGTTTTGTCTTCGCCCGATCCTCAATCTTTTTGTTAATTACCTTGTCATAGCGGATTGCCAGGCTGTCAGCGTTATTTGGATCCTGCTTTATCCGGGTTTCCTTTTCCCTTGCAAGGGCATCCAATTCTCGCTTGGTTTCCTCATCAAATTCCAATGCCTTTCGCTCTATTTCAAGGTTGAATTTGGCGATTCTCTCCGGCATGATTTTGAACCATGAATTGACATCAAAACCCAATCGGATGAAGAAAAGCAGAAGCAGGGCCATTGCGAGGAATGTGCAACCGAAGGCAAGCCAGGCAAATCCATGATCTGCAAGTTTCCGGCCTAAAGAAAGCCCATTTCCCTGGTGTCTTTTCTTGTGTTGGATCATTGGTAAACCTGCCGGTACTTGGTCAATATCCACTGTGCCAGCATGTTCATGGTTAAAGTGATGATGAAAAGAACCGCAGCTACTGCGAACAAGCTGTTGAACAAGGTGGTTCCATGCTGTACATCTCCCTGCGCTATGCGGGCAATAAAGCCAGTCATGGTGGCTAGGCCCTCCCTGGGATCAAGGGTGAGCTTTGGTTGTCCGCCACATGCCAGCGTCACGGCCATGGTTTCTCCAATCGCCCGTGAAATCGCAAGCAGGAAAGAAGCAAGGATTCCAGATAAGGCCGCCGGCACGACGATTTTGGTTGATGTTTCAAATTTTGTGGCCCCAAGTGCGTAGGAGGCTTCGCGTAATGATCCGGGAACCATTCGCATCGCATCCTCGCTCAAAGAAGCGATCATGGGAAGAATCATGATTGCTACAACGATTCCACCTGAAAGTTGATTCGTTACCGGGTCTAGGCCGGGAATGAATTTCTCAAGCAATGGAGTGATTGCAAACACCGCGAAGTAGCCATATACCACTGTTGGAATTCCAGCCAGCAACTCTAATGTTGGTTTGACCAGTAACCTGACAGGTTTGCTGGCGTATTCACTTAGGTAGATCGCGGAAATCAATCCTATGGGTAAGGCTAGCAGGCCTGCAATGACTGCAACCATCATGGTTCCCGCTAGGAGAGGTAAAATACTATATTTGGCCCCTTCGAAACCAGCGGTCCATTCCGTGCCGGTGAAAAAATACTTGATGGAAACATCAGGATCACTGAAAAACTGATAGGTGCCGGAAAAAACAATCCATGCGATGGCAATCGTGATACCAATTGATAAAAACGCGGATAAAAAGAGTCCCCATTCAATGAACCATTCAGAAATCCTAAAGGCGGGTGCCGGGGGGAGTTTCCTTGTTGGGGGAATTTCATTAATTTTTCTATCAGATTCCATCAATTTTCATGCCATCCAATTTTCATTTGAACCATCATTGAGAAATCGTGTTAGAGACAACCCACAAAAAAAGCACAATAAAGTCCTGTTTAATTTCCGGAATCTTTTATTGCTTTGGCGAGTTTCTCCTGTTCATCGTTTTGCATCAACGAATCCATTTTAATGTACTTGGCCTGGGATATAAGATCGTTTCTGCGAAGGAAAAATGTCATAAAATCCTGGACTTCCGGTCGCTTGAGTGAGGATTTTTTGACATACACATACAACGGCCTTGATAGAGGAGAATAGGTTTTATCCATAACAGTTACTTCATTAGGACTAATGAACTTGTCGCCCTCTTTTTTAGCAACAGAGACAACACCAAGTTTCTCCTTGTTTTCCTCGTAGTAAGCAAGTCCAAAATAACCCAATGCATATTTGTCCTTGGCAACCCCATTCACGGTGACATTGTCATCCTCGGTTGGTTGATAGTTGGTTCGGCTAAGGCCGGCTTTGCCATTGATAACTTCAGTGAAAAAGTCAAAGGTTCCAGAATCGGTACCGGCGCCAAAAAGCTTTATTTTTTCCTTGGGCCAGGTTGGATCAACATCGCTCCAGTTCTCAACTTTGGAATCCTTATCCCAAATCGCCTTCAACTGTGAAACGGTCATATTCTTGGCCCATGTGTTTTCCTTGTTTATGACCACCGAAAGACCATCCCAGGCAACTTGAAATTCAAAATATTCGATGTTGTTTTTTAAACACAAGGCTTTCTCTTCAGCTTTGATTGGTCTGGAAGCGTTGGTGATATCGATTTCTCCAGCCGCGAATTTCTTGAAACCTCCACCTGTACCGGAACGCCCCACTGATATTTTGACATTCGGGTTGGACTTGGAGTATTCGCTTGCAACCGCTTGGGCTATCAGCAGTACAGTACTGGACCCATCGGCTTTAATTTCACCTTTAATTGCATCCTTATTCTTGGGCGTTTCGCTGGATTTTTTTGAATTGACTGAATCATTTTTATCTTTTTTCGTATCTGAGTCGCTTTTTCCACCGCAACCAATTGAAAGTATTGTCAAAAATGAAAGCAAAGTAAGAATGCGCTTCAAAAACATGATGATATTCCTTTGTATTAAGCTTCAAACTAACTCGATAGTCCTACAATTAATTTAATAATTGCATTAGGGCAAGTTAAGGTTTGAAGAAGTTTTTATTTTCCAGTCACTTTTAAAATAATGCCAACGAAATTTACCACCAAAGGTAAAGAAGTTTTAGAATCGATTGAAATATTGTTTATAATAACGATGTTATTTCCAGAAGCGAAACTTTTTACACCAAGCTTCTTTTCTGGATCACTATTTTCGAATGAAAACTGAATGATATTATGTTCCAAAAGGTTTTTATCCCATTTTCCCTTGTTTTCCTTGGAATTATAATAATTCTTGGTGTTTTTTTATTTCAAACTGATCTGGATAGGATGCAGATTTTCAAAATAATCATTTTCCTGGCATTCATAGGTTTCATATTAATTGCCCTCGAGAGTAATCGTCTTTCCAAAATTATTGCCTCCCCACTTGAGGAATTATCAATCGGAATTCAGAGAGTAGGGCTTGGGGATGATAATCAACGCATTTTATCAGACGACCAGGGCACGCTTGGGAATTTGATGCGATCCTTTAACCGAATGACTGAAAGGCTTGAGGATAAAGTCAGCAGGCTTGAGGAGGACAGGCAGCAGTTGCGAACCATTTTAAGCGGCATGGTCGAGGGGGTTGTGGCCCTTGATGCCAGCCAAAGGGTTCTTTATGTGAATGATCGCGCTTTGGTTCTTTTAGATCTTCAATTTCATGCCTTGGAAGGCAAAAGGCTTTGGGAACTTGTTAGAAACAGGGAAATGATGGACCTTGTTGAGGAGGCATTAAGGCAACCCGAACCCAAACGCAAGGAATTAAACCTGACCGCATCCGGGAACCGCAGTCTCACACTTCATGCCGCTCGTTTACCAGGTAATCCCACGCGTGGAGCCGTTTTGGTGCTGCATGATACAACCGAATTAAGAAGGCTTGAGAGGTTGAGGCAGGAGTTTGTCGCTAATGTGTCCCATGAGTTGAAAACCCCCTTGGCGGTTATCAAAGTATGTGCGGAAACTCTTTTGGATGGCGCGATTGATGATGGTGAAAACAGGATGCGTTTTTTGGAGCAAGTGCTTGAGCAATCTGAAAGGCTTAATAGCTTGATTCTTGATTTGCTTAGTATCGCAAGAATGGAGGCGGAAACGGAATTATTCGAGTTTATTTGGGTACCCGTCAGGGAAGTGGTGGAGCAATGTGCCAAAAGGCATCGTGATCGGGCTTTACAACGGTCAATTGAGATCAGTGCCAGTCCGATGGAAGGTAGTTTTGCTCCTGGGGAGAGTCTGGAATGTTTTCTGGATGAAGAGGCCTTTGTGCAAATATTGGATAACCTGGTTGATAATGCGGTTAAATATACTCCAGGGCAGGGTGGTACCATCAAAATCCAGTGGGGGTTGGAAAATAAATTCGTGATAATCCAGGTTAGTGATAATGGGATGGGTATTCCCGAGGCGGACCTGCCCAGAATTTTTGAAAGGTTCTACAGGGTTGATAAAGCCAGATCTCGTGAAGTTGGTGGAACTGGGCTTGGTTTATCAATTGTCAAGCACTTGGTGCTTGCAATGAAAGGCACCATTTCCGCAACAAGCCAGACCGGTAAAGGCACTACTTTCACCGTCAGATTTCCTCATACCAAGGATTAAACATCACTTGGCGGGAAATAGAATTTTCCTTGTGTAAAGTTTCTGTCCGACCAATGCATAAAGGGTGGTTTTATCAGGCCCGGCAAAAGCTATGGCATCCGCGAATTTCGGAAAATCGGGCTGAAGTAAAACTCCGCATAATCTTCCGGTGGGATCGAAAACCTGAACCCCAAGTGAAGTTGCAGCATAAATGCGATTTGCCTTGTCAAGTGTCATGCCAGGGATGGAACCTGCGATCCCTTCCCGCGGTTTCCTTGGGGCCACATATCGATCCTTGGCTGATAATTCACCATTTTGTTCAATTCTAAATGTGAATACAGACTTTCCATCCGTACTTCCTGCGAATAATGTGGTTTCATCATTGGAGACAGCAAGTGAAATAACCCCGACATTTTCGGTGCTTACTTTCTTTTTGGCACCAGTTTTTTCGAAGAGATAGATGGCTTTTTCACTGGGAGCCGCCCCATAGCATTTGCCTTGTTTCAAGGTGCAAATCGCCACACATTCCATCCCATCGATTATCTTGGAAGCTTTGGCGTTTCCTTTGGAAGCATAAAAAATGTTCGAATCACTGGCGATATAAATCCCGCCCATTGAATCAACAGCAAGGGCCTGGGCGGACATTCCCGTCACAACTTCAGTGACTTTATTCATTGGATCGATGGTGAATATTGACTTGGTCTTGGAGTTTGCAAGGAATAAAGATCCCTCTGAATCTGATGTGATTGCGGAGAAAGATCCGTCAATATTGTTTAAAGAAGCCTTTTTCCAATCTTCTTTGGGAATGATGATTTGGGATAGTGGGATATCCTGTGAAAATCCATTGGTGCAAATGAAAAGCAATACAAGGAAAGAAAGCAATCTATTCATGTTTGGTTCCTAAATTGGTGACGAGGGAGATTTATTCGCGCCAAAGCCAGCGAAGGGACTCAGGGAGAATAACACCGCCGTGCTTTCCATTGTGTCCTCCATCACCTTCAACATATACAAAATCATATTTGGCGAATTTGAGTGCCGCAGCCATGGAGCGGTTCGCTAGCGGCCAATGACCATGAAGGTTGTCAAGGTCATTGCTTCCATCCTGAAGGAATACACGAATGGGTTTCTTTTCGGTTTTGCGGATCAAACCGGGATAGACATCGCCACCGCGAATATTGGTGAAACTACCAACATGGCTAAGAACCTTGCCAAATAAGTCAGGCCGTTCCCAAGCCGCGGTGAAGGCGCAAATCCCACCACTGCTGATTCCGCAGATAGCCCTTCCGGCGGGATCTTTTCGAACATTATATTTTTTTTCGATTTCAGGCAGAATTTCCTTTTCAAGGAAAGTCGCGTATTGGTCTGAGGGGGTGTCATATTCAAAGCTGCGATTGCTACGGCCTTTTTCCTTGGGATTTGAAGCTGGAATGGTGCCGGGGTTTAGAAATACTCCAATTGTCACAGGCATTTCCTTTTTGTGGATCAGATTGTCAAAGACAACTGGTACTCGGAATTGCCCTTTTTCGTTCGCATAACTGCTACCATCCTGAAAAATCATAATGGCGGCAGGAGTTTTCCCGTCGTATTGTGCGGGCACATAAATTGCCATATCTCGAGTGGTGCCGGGAAAGATATTGCTTTTCCATTCGGATTTTTCGAGTTTGCCTTTTGGAATGTTAGGGTTGGGCTGAGAATCGATTCCAAGCACATAGTCATCAGCTGCAATAAGGAAGTTATAAAAAAATGCCAAAAAACAGGCGATTGTGACAAACTGTTTCATTGGGAAATACTCCATGAGAATGAGAAAATTATGATTGTAGTAATCTTAAAGGATTATCAAGCAAAGGGTAAAGGAAATTTGGGTAAGGAAAAACAGAATCATAACATCACCGTTTCTTCATCATTTCTTCACAATCATGGATTAGGATACTATCTCAACATGAATTTGAATCTTGAAGTTTTAATGAGCAAGGATTTTTTTCCAATGGCAACCACCTCTTACGCCGCTATCCTTACAGAGCGAAATCTTAATGGTCGTGAACTTACTCCTCAAAACAACAGTTCTCCCAAGTATAAAATCAATAATTTGAACTTCTGGTATGGCACCCATCAGGCATTGTTTAACATCAACTTGTCGATTCCAGAAAGATCGGTCACCGCACTCATTGGGCCTTCGGGTTGTGGGAAGTCAACCTTTCTCCGCTGCTTGAATCGGATGAATGACCTTGTTGAGGGCACAAGTCATACCGGTGAGATTTTATTGGATAATGAGGATATATACCGGCGTTCCCTTAACATGGTGGATCTGCGTAGAAGGGTTGGCATGGTGTTTCAGAAATCCAATCCTTTCCCAAAGTCCATTTTTGAAAATGTGGTTTATGGTCCCAGGGTTGCTGGAATCCAAAATAGCGCGGTCCTTAATGAGATTTGTGAAAGATGCCTGAAAAACGCTGCCTTGTGGGATGAGGTCAAGGACAGGCTGAACCAATCCGCGTTGAATCTTTCTGGTGGTCAAGCCCAGAGGCTTTGTATTGCCAGGGCTCTTGCCACTGATCCAGAGGTTATTTTACTCGATGAGCCCGCTAGTGCACTCGATCCCGCATCAACCGCTCGCATCGAGGATTTGGTTTTTGAACTTAAGCGGGATTATACGATCATCATCGTCACACATAATATGCAGCAGGCGGCCAGAGTTTCTGATCAAACAGCATTCTTTTATCAGGGTAAAATCGTGGAAGTTGGTCCTACGGATCATCTTTACACCCGACCTCAGGTAAAACAAACAGAGGACTATATCACGGGTAGATTTGGTTGATCAACACGGGGGGCTAAGTCAGGTGTCAAAGCATCTTGAGCGGGATTTGGATGATCTGCAAAAAAACATCCTAGGGTTAGCCAGTCTTGTTGAAAAGGCTCTTTCCCAAAGCATAACAGCACTTCGGGATAGAAACCCGGATATGGCAAGGAGCGTCATCCAGGGCGATGTGCAGATCGACAAGGAAGAAAATCAGATCAATGAGGATTGCCTTAAAATTCTTGCTCTTCATCAGCCAGTCGCAGGCGACTTGCGCAGGTGTACTGCTGCAATGATGATCATTACCGATCTCGAGCGCATGGGTGACTTGGCTGAGGAAATTTCTGAACGGGCGATACAACTTTGCACCCCGCCTTTGTTTCCCATCCCGGAAGGATTGCAGCGCATGGCGGACATGACCACCATCATGGTCAGGCAAAGCCTTGATGCTTTTGTGAACCTTGATGTGAAGCAAGCGCTTATGGTTGTCCGCATGGATGATGAGGTGGATCGTTACAACAACCAGATCATCCAGGAAATCATCAAGCTGATGAAGGAATCTCCATTGAACATTCAGCATGGTTTGTCCATGTTTTCCGCAGTCAGGCACATCGAGAGGATTGCCGACCATGCCACCAACATTGCGGAGGATGTGGTTTATCTGGTGGAGGGTGAAATTGTCAGGCATCGTGTCCAGGAATTGGATGGTCAATCGTGAATACTGGGGTAAATTTCGTGAAAGATGTAAAAAAGCAAAAGCCATCAACTTCGGTTACGGCACCAAAAGTAAGGAATGGCATCAAAGTCCTTGTTATTGAGGACGAAAAAGCACTTGTCGATGCCTTGGTGTACAATCTTGATCGTGATGGTTATGAGGTGATGGTTGCCCATGATGGGCAGGATGGTCTTCGGAAGGCTCAGGAAATTCCTGACATTATTCTGCTGGATATCATGCTTCCCGGTATCAACGGGGTTGAAATACTCAGGGAATTGCGGAGCAATGAGAAAACCAAGGCCATACCGGTGATTGTGGTTTCCGCCAAGTCCGAAGAAACAGACCAGGTTGTCGGGTTTTCCCTTGGGGCGGATGACTATGTCACCAAGCCTTTCAGTGTCAAGGTTTTGTTGCAGCGAATCAAGGCATTGCAACGAAGGTCAGAATTACCCGTTGAAGAAGTCGCCGGGGAATTAATCGTGCATAAGCAGGTCAAGGTCGATATGGCCAGGCATCGCGCGTTTGTGCAGGAAGAAGAGCTTGACTTGACTCCGACTGAATTCAGACTTCTTGAATGTTTGCTTCGCAGTCCCGGGCGCGCTTTTTCCCGACAGCATTTGATGGATAGCGCGATAGGCGAGGGGGCCATAGTTCTTGAACGAACCATTGATGTCCACATCAAGACACTCCGAAAAAAGCTCGGATCCATGGACATGATCGAGACCGTCAGGGGATTGGGATACCGGTTCAAGGAATAACTAGTCCTCAAGCTTTTTAATCCGCCTACCTATTCAGGGTCGGTCTCACCCTGAATTTTTCTGTTTCACTTCATGATTTTTTAACTTTAATAACACGCATTATTCTTTGTTAATTCCCGACAAATACTTGTCATGAAGGTAAGATTCCGCTCACTGGTTCTTATTTATAAAGGAGAGCAAATGCAACCTTGCCTTGATGCCATTATTATTTCGGATATTCACCTGGGGAGTGATAATTGCCAAGCAATGGACCTGTTGGTCTTTCTTGACCAAATTCGCATGGGAATAATTCAGACTTCGAGAATTATTCTTAATGGGGATGTGTTTGATTCAATTGATTTTCGAAGACTAAAAAAAAACCATTGGAAGGTGCTCTCCGCTATCCGTAAGCTTTCTGGTTTCATTGATATCACATGGATCCATGGTAATCATGATGGTTCTGTTGAATTTATCTCTCAACTATTAGGTGTCAACTTTGAAAAACAGTATGTGTTCAAGAGTGGAGGGAAAAAAATACTGGCATTACATGGGAATATTTTCGATGAGTTTATTGAAAACCATCCATGGTTGACAAAATTTGCTGATTTTTTTTATTGCATGCTCCAAAAGATTGATACTTCTCACACTTTTGCTAAGTTTGCAAAAAAGGGCAGCAAAATATTCCTTCGAAATGCCGAAAAAATCGAACAAGGTGCGGTAAGGCTTGCCCGAAAACTTGGTTGTAATTTGGTTTGTTGTGGGCATACTCACCATGCGATAAAAATTTCAAGTAATGATGTGCTTTATTACAATAGTGGTTGCTGGACAGAGACTTTTCCCACTTATCTGGCGGTACTGGATGGGGAAATTAAAATTGAGACCTATATTCCTGAAAAGCTGGAAATTTTAAAATTTCAAACTGTTTGAGAGGCATGTATCGGATTTTAATTTGATCGGTATATCCTGTGATGGCCATGGATTGTATTGGAAGTAGATCCATAGAATTGGATGACTTTGGTGTTATCAAAATTATTTTAAGCCTGGGATACCCGGTATCCTGATCAGTGAATATTCAAGGTTAACTGTTTTTAAGTGATTTTAACTTTGGAATGAATACGAAAGGTTTCAATTTCATGGGTATCCAAACTGGAAGAGATTTTTTGTTTCCCAAGGTTCGTTCCCATTGCGATTTGCTTTCCTCCCATTTCAATTTGATTTCCCCCGGCCATTTGAAAGACGGTGAGCGCTTATTTGAAGCCATTGTCTCACAATTTGTTCCGGATAATGAGCTTGCGATTATTGTCATTTGTACCGGTAACTCCAGGCGAAGCATGCTTGCCTCAACCATGGGGAACATCGCTGCGGCATATCACGGTATACATGAGTTGCGTTTTTATTCCGGTGGAACTACTCCCAGTGCTTTCAACCCCAGAACCATTCGCACTTTGCAGGAGATCGGTGTTGTGATTGAGCCTACAAATGAAAATGCACCGATGGGGAGTTCAGGCGAATCCAATCCGATTTATATTGTAAGTTGGGGTAATCTTCCCCGCATGGGTGTCAATTCAATGGCAAGCAGGGAGTTTTCAAAGATTTATAGTGACCCTCATAATCCAAATAAATCATTCATTGCATTGTTGGTTTGTGATGAAGCCGATGCATCCTGTCCGAGTGTCAGGGGTGCATCCCAGCGTATTCCAATGCCTTTCAAGGATCCAAAAGCCTTTGATGACTCAAGTCTTGAAAATTTTAAATACGCGCAATGCAGGGATGAAATTGGCCAGGTCATGCTTTGGGCCGTATTCAAGGCTAGGGAATATCTTGCCTCCAACAAATGTTAGCCTGTCACCTCATGATTTTATTTTGATGCAGATCGCATCCCAAAGGTCAAGTCTGGCCTGAAGGGAATTCTTGGCGGCAGTCAATGCCTCTTCCTCTCTAAACTTTAATCCATCGCAGGCTTTGTCAAGCATTGCGATTGCCATGGGGCCATGCTCATCACCATCAAGCTTGATGTGCCTGTCAAGGTAATAGGTTAAAATTGAATGGCTAAAATCGTACCGTTCCGAGATTTTTGAGAGAATCTTAAGGAAAATATCCGGGAGTAGATCTTCCCTACCAAGCGTGAATGCCGCGGCAATTTTATGCAATGAGCCCGACTGTGCCAGGTTGATGGTTTGTTTTACAAAAGGTATAACGCAGGAAGGGGCGGCGGCTTTAGCAAGAGACTCCTCGAATGTTCCTCCCTCACGAAGCAAGTTGATGAAATTATCAATGGATGATGTATCCGCATGAATTTCTCGCATTGCCTTCAGGTAAAGTTCAAAGTGACTTAGATATCCTCCCATGCCATCTTCATCACTCTCCTCTCCCAGTACGATTTCATTTATAAGCCTGCGTGTCAACAGGTCGCTGGATGGGACCCATGGGATTTTAGTGCAGGTAAGACTGTTTTGGAGTGCTTTCAAAAGCGATTGAAAATCCCAGACACACCATACATGATGTTGCATGAAAGTTCGTACCGCAATTGGTGAATCAAGAAGTTGGTACAACTTATGGTTAACTAGTTGATGTCGTAATGAGCCAAGCAGAGGATCATTATTCCAGTTCATTTTCAGCCTCGAATCATTTAAGGAACCTATTACATCAATATGTTCCGTTATCCATGATTTCAAGGCTTGGGTGGGGATTTATCCCTTAAATAAGCAAAAAGATCAGCAATATCCTGGTCTGAAAGGGTATCAAGGATGTTCTCCGGCATGATTGATTTGGGTGAGCTGGTCATGGATTCAATTTTATCCTTGGCCAACACCAATCGTTGATTTTTGGCGTCTAGCAGGGTTATTGAACTTGTGTTTTCCTCAGCGAGAAGGCCGGTGAGTGTCCTGCCATCCTTGGTTTCCACCACCTGGGCGACAAATTCAGGCCGTATGTGAGCACTTGGATCAACCACATGAGTTATTAGGGGAAGTAAAGATTGACGGTCCGCGGTGGTCAGGTCCGGGCCTACTTTGTTGCCCTGGCCAAACAGCATGTGGCAGTTTGCGCATTGCTTTTGAAAATGCGCCTTTCCTTTTTCAATATCCGGCTTTGTTCGATTGATCACCAGATTGACATAACTGATACGGGCTATTTTCTCCCCGGGACTTGGAGGAGCAACCTTGCCAAAGTGTTTTGTCAGAAGCCCAAGGAGTTTTTCCTCCTTATGCGAGGCCATTGCGCGGGCAAGATCAATGCTTACCTCGGTCTTTGGAATTTTTCCTGCATCCACATTCCGCATTAGTAAAAGTGAAAAGTTTGGTCTTTGGGTTAATAATGCCAGTGATTTTGATTTCAAGTTTGCCGGTAGTGATGGGTATAACTCCAATAGTTTGATGGCTAACTTATCATCCGCACTTGATTGCATAGCATTGATGGCGGCAAGCCGGACATTATCCGGGGTTTTGGCCTCCAAGGCGTTCAGGAAAACCGGAAGATTCCCGGCGTCACCCAATTGCCCCAAAAGTTCGATTGAAAAGATCCGGTCGGATGTGGGAAGCGAAGGGTTTGAAGCGATGCTTGTAACTTCCGAAAGCGCTTTTGAATCTCCCAGCCGAAAAGCCAACCTTAGTAATTCCCTGCTTTTGGGATTCTTTTCCCTAAGCAGTTGAAGTGGTTTTTGCAGAGGTGTGGGAACCAATGCCAGCTTTCTACCTTCAAGGGCTTTTTCGATACCAGAGAGAACCTTTTTTTGGTCTTCCTCGTTTGGCGCAAGGGTTAATAATTGAGCACAGGCGTTCCAGTCAGGTTCGGTACCTTCGCTCACCCATCTCCGGGCGATGCGTTCCAAAAGATTTTGCCTGACTATGACTTTTTCCCAGAATGTGGGATCCTTGAACCAGTCTAGTATCTGGGACCTCCCGCTTATGGACTGGTCCTCGACAACCCACCAAAGAAGCAGGGGTATATAAGGATCTTGAACAAATTGATCCTGGTGGTAAAGCGCCTTTGCGATTTGCAATGCCCCATCAAGTTGTAATCTTCGCGCGGAACATGCTAGTTGCGACGCAACGATTGGACTTGTTTCTGTTCGTGCCATATCAACCAATTTTGTAATAGCGGCGGGTGAGAGTGCGCGCTTGTCCGCCAGCAGTCTTACCGACCATTCGCGTATCGAAGGGGATGGGTGATCCAGTAATTCAAGAAGGAATGCCGGTTCCAAACCCTGAGCCCCTGCAAGGGCCCAAAGTGCCTCAAGTGCGGTACTTCCTTGGTTGGATCGTGCGATCTTTTTTAGGGAATCAGAAATGAGGGGGTCTTTCTTTTCCGCCAGTAGCCTCCGGGCTTCCCTGGTGTACCAAGCATTTTTATGAGAAAGAAGCGCGATAAGTTCGTTGCTGTTTTTTTGGGATAGGTCAAATTCAGGTATCTCTTTGAAGCCTTTGGGAACAATCTTGTAGATTCGCCCATTGGTGCGATCCCAATTATCCACGGGATCTAGGTGAGCCGCGCGTTTATCATGCCAGTCAGCCACATAAACCGCCCCTTCCGGGCCTTGGAAACAATCCACTGGCCTGAACCATGGGTCATTTGCAACTAGGAAGTCGCCTCCAAATTTTCCGGCAAAGGTGGATCCCCTTGTTTCAATATCGTGAAAGTAAAGTGTGTTGGAAAGGAGATTGCCAGCGATATATCGGTTGCGGTATTCCTGGGGGTAAAGGTCCGCCTGATAAACGATTCCGCCATTGGTGACATGGCCGCCTTTGAAGTTTTTAAAAGGCATGTGGTCAAAATAGCCATAAGTATGTGGATTATGGAGTGGGCCATGCTTGGAAAAACCTTTTACATAGTAGGCACCCTGGACCTGATGAAGCATGGTGAAATTACCATAGTTGGTGCCCGCGATTATCTGGCCAGTTTTGTCGAAATCGAGGCCCCATGTATTACCCCCTCCTTCGGAGAATAGTTCAAATTCCTTGGTGATGGGGTGATAGCGCCAAATTCCCTGCTGGAATTCCTGACCACGAATTTTTGCGGTCACAGTGCTGCCCTGGGCGCCATAAAGCCAGCCATCCGGTCCCCACTGCAGTGAATTCGCGTAGGCATGTGAATCTTCCATGCCAAATCCCTCAAGCAACACCTGGGGATCGCCATCTGGCATGTCATCATGGTTTTTGTCGGGATAAAAAAGCAGATAAGGTGGTTGCACCACAAAAAGTCCATCATGACCCCAGATCATTCCAGACGCCAGGTTTAATCCCGTGATGAAATCCTTTGATTTTCTAAAAAATCCTTTTTCATCCCGATCATAAAGAATGGTGATCTTATCCGCGCCTTTGGGGCCTTTGGGGGGTGGTTCAGGAATCTTGTCCCAGACGGTGCGAAGGTACTGGTCTTGTTTGAGAGCCTTTAAGCCCGCGGGATTGGGGTATTGTAAATACTGTAACACCCACAAACGGCCCCTGGAGTCGAAAAACATGCTCAATGGCTGGCGAATCTGTGGTTCGCTGGCGACTAATCGCACTTCCATACCGGGAGGGACTTGCATTTTTTCCATGGCTTGTGAAGGAGTTAACCCCTGGCCCTGGATTTGATTGGTGATTACCAAGATCAAGAAAATAATCAAAGTGTTTTTGTAAATCATCACGACCTCATTTTTACTTTTATGCTTCCGCCGCCCAAAGTCCGCTGGGCCAGCAACGGCCTTGAACAGGCGCAAGGATTTTGTTCACCTCAGCCAATAAAACCGGGTCAGGACTACTTTCCAAGCCCTTGAGATTTATTTCCAGTTCTTTCAACCTCGACATGCCTACGAATGTTGTCGCGACTTTTTCCTGTTGGAGTACCCATTGCATTGCAAGCAATGAAAGGTCACTGCCTCGAGCCTTGCAGAATTGCGCTGCTTTCATGGCGGCTTCCTTTACATCAACGGGGGCTGGGTGCCATTCGGGTGGGTTTAATGTCAGCATGCCCATTGCAAGGGGGCTTGCATTCATTATCCCAGTTCCCCTGCGTTCCGCAACAGGAACCAATTCACTTAACATGGATTGATCCAGCAATGTGCAATGGCAGTAGCTTATGCATACATCCAATGAGCAGGATTCCAATGCTTTTTTCAGGCATCCAAGCGGGTAACCTGTCATTCCAATGAAACGGCATTTGCCCTGTTTTTTAAGTTTCTGGAGTGCCTCATAAGTCTCGGTGAAAACCATGTCAAGGTCCGGCTCGAATTCTATGTCGTGTGCCTGGAATATGTCCACATGGTCGGTTTGAAGTCGCTTTAAAGACTCCTCCATGCTTTTCACAATGAAGTCGGCCTTGAAATTAAAATCGGTCTTGGTGATCCTGCCGCACTTGGTTGCAAGAATCACTTTGTCCCGCACGCCTTTCAGGGCCCGCCCAAGAACCTCTTCACCAAGTTTGATACCATAATATGGACTGGTGTCGAATAGATTGATGCCTTTGTCGATTGCCTGATGCACCGTTTGGGTTGATTCGGATTCGCTGAAAGGCCCATAAACGCCACCAAGGGGTGCGGCGCCAAAACCAATGATTGAAACATTAAGCCCCGTTTTTCCTAGAGTTCTATATCGCATGGCCATTAAAAATCGCCCCTGTTATGAGTTGCGTGTGAAAATAATAATCGATAGCCTTATTGATATTAGAATCGATAAAATGGTTTCATGCCATAGGTAGGCAAAGATCTTGTGATTTTCCCTGTCGAGTTATCTGGAGAGGATGCCTCGTGATACTCTTGATTTTATTTTTGCCTGTCTCGGTTTACCTGATTTGGGTGGGTGGAATCAGTCGCCATAGCAGGCCGGCGGTCATAGGCGGTTCCTGGGATTTCATCGCGTTATTATTTGCAGGATCTGGTTTGATTTTTGTCGGATTTCCCGCGGTCATAACCTCAGTTCATGAATCTTGGCGGAGGTATTGGTTGACAGGGGATGGGGTTATGCCGCTTGCATCCCTGGAAGGGTCCAGATGGTTTTGGATATTTGTATGGATGGCATATTTCTTCATGGTCTTGATTCTTTCCTTTATTTTGATTTATCGCAGGAGATGTTGGACTTGTTTTTACAATGTCGAAGCTGGTGTTTTTGATTCGATACTTGTCAATGCATTGGAGCAATCAGGATTTAGTTATAAAAAATTTGGAGACTTGTATGTTTTGGTCAATCCAATAAATGGAATTGAGGAAAGAATGGAAATCGAAGTTTTTCCATTCTTTAATCATGCTGCGATATATTTCAATAACCCTGCAGGAACATTTTCAAGAGGAATGGTTGAATCAATTTCCCAATCACTGGTACAAATCCAAACCCCATATCATTGGGGTGGGCTTGCCCTCATGTTTCTAGGCTTTTTTATGCTGTTTTTAACAGTTATAGGCCAATTGGCAACGTCCCTTATCGCCAGATAAATAAATCAGATCTCTTTATTTTGATTTCATGGGTTTAAGTATTTGCGCCGCTGATTGAATGGGGTTGGTGTTTATGCCACGCCAAGGACCAGCGCTTACCATGCCATCTGGTAATGGAGAGTTATTTGCGGGCGGGATCAATAAATTTGGGCCATTGCCTGTTCCAGTACCGGTGCCCGGAGTTGTGGGCTTATCCTTGGGAATAGGATCAGGAGGTGGGGGAATCAAATTAACATCATTTGTTTTAGGAATAGGCGCAGGTTTAGAGTCGGGAATAATTTTGGGTGTTGGATTTACAGTTGATGGCGGATGTAATGTATGAGTAGGAGTAGGAGTAGGAGAAAACACTGGGTCTTTCAT
>SXGQ01593271.1_pt1 | contig 22849 bp, 17 predicted proteins | sample 3178371 | NCBI WGS metagenome assembly SXGQ01 (sample SAMN11356859, study PRJNA531348) | freshwater metagenome | isolation source: freshwater sample F1-20 | place: China: Fuxian Lake, Yuxi | collected 2017-12-25 | reverse complement strand
CAGCTGCAGGCGTTCGCCGTGGTGCAGCGGCTGGCCTTCGTTGATGAACGTGTACTTCCAGTCGGCATCACCTTCATCCGACAGGTAGAGCGTGCCGCCGGTCTTGTGCGCGAGCTCGCGCGATCCCGAGACGTAGTCGGCGTGAATGTGGGTTTCGGTGACGTGCGTGATGCGGAGGCCTTCTTGCGCCGCCGCCTGGACGTACTGGTCGATGTCGCGATTCGCGTCGATCACGATCGCTTCGCCGTTGGCCTGGCAGCCGATCAGGTAGCTGGCCTGCGCGATGGACGGTTCAAAGAAACGTTTGACGAACATGGGGGCTCCTCAATTCACGAACGGATGAGTACATACGATCCCAGCACCACGAGCGTCGCCGCAAAGGCTTGCTGGACGCGGCGCTGCGGCAGGCGGTGGGTGATCATGCCGCCGGCGAGGGCGCCGGTGGCGGCCACCGCCGCAAACGGCCCGACGAACGACAGCGCGAGCGGGGTGCTTGCCAGGTACCCGGGTAATCCCGAGGCGGCGGCCATCGCCATCACGACGAGCGAGGCGCCGGTCGCTTCGCGCATGGGCAGCCGCGCCACGAGCACCAGCGCCGGCACCATCAGGAAGCCGCCCCCGACCCCGATCAAGCCCGTCAGGATCCCCAGGGGAAACCCGAGCGCCAGCAACACAGGGACCGAACGGCGCGCCGCCGGTGAGGCCGCCGTGACCGGATTCCAGAACATCAGCGCCGCGGCCGCCAGCATCACCACACCGAGCATGCGCAGCTGCGTGACGTCGGCCAGCCGCGCGCCGGCAAAGCCGCCAAGCAGGGCCCCCACGGTTGCGGCCAGGCCGACGATCAGCCCGGCCGCCAGGGGCAGCGTGCCACGCACAACACCGCCCACCGCACCGGCCGTGGCGGCAATGCCGACCACCGCCAGGCTGATGACGACGGCGTCTTTCGGAGGGAAGTGGAGCCACAGCGTCAGTGCCGGGATGGCGAGAATCGAGCCACCGCCGCCAAGCAGGCCCATGACGAGGCCAATGCCCGTCGCCAGCGCCACCGCAGTCAGCGTCATATGTCTATATGACTATACAGCAATATACTGGCGGTGAAGGTGCCGGGGTCTGACCCCGAGGGGGAGATGCCGAGGGGTCTGACCCCATCGCAGCGTCACGCCGTTCCGTTGACAATCGATAGCCATCCGTTCGGCAAGGTCACCGGACTCGGATCCAGCAGGGCACGGCCACCGCTCTCCCGTTCCCACAGGCTGCTCCAGCGCCACAGTTCAGCTCGCTCGACCAACTTGGCGCGGACGGGATTGGCCTCGATGTAACGTTGGACCTGCAAGAAATCGCGATCGCTCCTGATGGCCTCCGACCAGAATCGACCCTGATAGACATGACCGTTTCCCTGACTGGCGGTATCCCGGCGGAGTTGGCGAGAATGGCGACATGTTAACCGTTGCATGAAGGCAGAAACTGCGCCTTCATGACCCCCAACAGCCACCAAGTGGAAGTGATTCGGCATGACGCAGTAGGCATGGACCTGAACACCAGCGCGTTGGCGCGCCTCGATGAGCAGTTCGATAAACCGCTCGTAGTCGCTATCTTCGAAGAAGATCTGACGCTTGTCGTTCGCACGATTGACGACATGCAGCGCGGTACCCGTTGGGGCGTGGCGTAGGCGACGGGGCATCTGCATCCTCCTTGGGACGCAGAAGTAGGAGCAAGGGCTGTGCCGTGGGACTGCGAGGGGGTCAGACCCCTCGGCACTCCCCACTCGGGGTCAGACCCCGAACACGTCGCGGTAGAACGCGAGCTCCTCCTCGAGCGCGCGGATGATGTTCTCGGCCTTGCGGAAACCGTGCTGTTCGCCCTCGAACGTCACGTACTTCACCTTCAACCCCTTCTGACGCACCGCCTCGGCCATCATCGCCGACTGGTTCGGCGGCACCACCTTGTCGTCGAGGCCCTGGAACAGGATGATCGGGCACGACAGGCGATCGGTGAAATGAATCGGCGACCGTTCGATGTAGGTGTCGCGATCGGCCGGGTACGGGCCAATCAGCGACTCGTTGTAGCGCGACTCGAACTTGTGGGTGTCCTGCTGCAGCACCTCGAGGTCGCTGATGCCGTAATAACTGGCGCCGGCCTTGAACACCTGGTGAAAGGTCAGCGCCGCCAGCGTCGTGTAGCCGCCTGCGCTGCCGCCACGAATGATCAACCGGTCGGGATCGGCCTTGCCTGCCGCCACCATGGCCGTGGCACCGCCGACCACGTCGGCGACATCGGCGATGCCCCACTGCCCGTTCAGCCGCCTGCGATAGGCGCGGCCGTAGCCGGTGCTGCCGCTGTAGTTGACGTCGAGCACGGCAAAGCCGCGGCTGGTCCAAAACTGCAGCTTGGCATCGAGCACATCGAGGGCCGCACCGGTCGGCCCGCCGTGGGTCAGCACCAGGAGGGGCGGCCGCTCACCGGCCGGCGCCACCACCTCCGGATTGGTCGGTGGATAGTAGAACCCATGCACCTCGCGGCCGGCCGCCGTGAAGGTCACCGCTTCGGCCCTGGCGATCCACGCCGGGTCGATCCGTTCGGCCGACGCCGAACGCAGTACCGCCGTCGTCCTGCTCGCGAGTTCGAGCCGCGTGATCGCATTGGCCTCGGTCGCCGATCCGGCGATGCAATAAAGCGCGCCGCCACCGGCCTGGATCGACTCGAGCGGCTGCACCGGCAGCGCGATCGGCGTGAACGCTCGGCTGCGCGCATCGATGAGCGCCAACTGCCAGCGCCCGCCCTCGGCATAGGTGACGGCGATGCACTCTGCCGACACAAACGCGTAGGTGACCATGCTGAACGTCCACTGCGGCTTGCCGAACTCCGCCGCCATCGCGTGCACCCCGACCACGCGCTCACCGTCCACGCGATAGAGATTCCACCACCCGGATCGATCCGACACGAAGTACAAGGTGCCATCGGGCGACCATTCGGGTTGGAAGATCGACTCGGCCGGCCCGCCCGCCACGATCCGCGCGGGCCCGAGCGTGCCATCGGCGCCAAACCGCGCGAGGCACAGCTCCGTGCCGTCCCACGGCATGTTGGGGTGATGCCACTGCAGCCACGCCAGCGAGTGGCCGTCAGGGCTCACAATCGGATCCGAGTAGAAGTCCGCGCCAGAGACGAGCACGCGCTCCCCACCCGCCCCACCCGAAATCGCGACCATCGTATTTCCGGGCTCACCGGGCCTGGTGTGATCCTCGCGCACGCTGATCAGGCGATCGCGGGTCACGTCAACACGGAAGTCGGCGTAGAAGCAGCCGGGCGCGGTGATCGGCTCGGGAGCCTCTCCTGGGCGCTGCCGATAGATCCGTTGATCGCTGAAGTTCGAGAAGTAGATGACCCCGCGATCCACGGTGTAGGCCGCGCCGCCGTACTCGTGCACGCGCGTCCGGACGTTGAACGGCGGCGGCGTCACGTCGCTCGTCGCGCCCGACCCGTCGCGCTGCACCAGCACCGTCCGGCCACCCTCCGACGCCCGTCCCTCCACCCAATACACATCGTCTCCGTCGAGCTGGATGTGATCGAGGCGCAGCGCGCCGGCGGTGACGCGAGCGGCGGTGAGCGGCGACGGCCAGACGCCGTAGGGGACGATCGGCTTCATCAGTTACGCAGTGTCAGCGATATTGAGGCAGATTTGCCAGGCGCGACAATCTTTTACGAGTGCGGCGGACGGGTCAGACGCCATACTGGCCGCATGGCTTTGAAACTTCGGTCGCTTGCCTGTGTCACCCTCCTGATGCTGTCCCTGGCGGCGCCGCAGGCCCAGTCGCCGGCCGCGCCCAAGGTCACCTCACCCGAACAGTTCTTTGGCCACGCGATCGGCGCCGACTACGTGCTCCCGAACTACACCAGGTTCACCGAGTTCGTGAGGAAGCTCGACACCGAATCGGATCGCATGATCGTGCAGTCGATCGGCAAGACCGCCGAGGACCGCGACCAGTTGATGGCGATCATCACCTCGCCCGAGAACCACCGGAACCTGGCGAAGTACAAGGACATTGCCCGCCGCCTGGCGCAGGCCGAGGGGCTGACCGACGAGCAGGCGCGCGCGCTCGCTCGTGACGGCAAGGCGGTGGTGTGGATTGACGGCGGCCTGCACGCCACCGAAGTCCTCGGCGCACAGCAACTGACCGAGACCATTTACCAGCTGGTCAGCAAGACCGACGAAGAGACCATGCGGTTCCTGCGCGATGTGATCATCCTGGCCGTTCATGCCAATCCCGACGGCATGGAGCTGGTCTCGGACTGGTACATGCGCGAGAGCGACCCGCTGAAGCGCACGACCAGCGGCGTGCCGCGGCTGTACCAGAAGTACATCGGCCACGACAACAACCGCGACTTCTACATGTCGGCGCAGGCCGAGTCCATCAACATCAACCGCCAGCTCTACATGGAGTGGTTCCCGCAGATCATCTACAACCACCACCAGACGGGCCCGACCGGCACCATCCTGTTCGCGCCGCCGTTTCGCGATCCCGCCAACTACGTCTACCACCCGCTGATCATCACGGGCCTCGACGTGGTCGGCTCGGCCATGCACAACCGCTTCGTCGCCGAGAACAAGCCGGGCGCGACCATGCGCCGCGGCGCCAGCTACTCGACGTGGTGGAACGGCGGCCTGCGCACCTCGCCCTACTTCCACAACATGATCGGCCTGCTGACCGAGACAATTGGCCACCCGACGCCCATGGAAGTGGCGTTCGTGCCTGACCGCCAGATGGCCAGCGCCGACCTGCCCTTCCCCATCCAGCCGCAGAAGTGGCACTTCCGCCAGTCGGTGGATTACTCGGTCACCGCCAACCGCGCCGTGCTCGACGTGGCGTCGCGCAACCGCGAAATCTTCCTCTTCAACATCTACAAGATGGGCAAGGACAGCATTGCCAAGGGCTCGACCGACACCTGGACGATGTACCCGCGGCGGCTGCAGGCGATGAAGGACGAGATCGCGCGCGGCCAGAAGGCGGACACTACCGATCCACGCATGGCGGCGGGCGGCTTTGCCCGCAGCGTGCCGATTGCGCAGTACGAGAAGCTGGCGAAGAAGCCCGAGTGGCGCGATCCTCGGGGTTACGTGCTGTCGGCCGACCAGCCCGACTTCCTCACCGCCACCAAGTTCATGAACGCGCTGATCAAGAACGGCGTGGTCGTGCACAAGGCGACCGCGGCGTTCAGCGCCGGCGGCAAGCAGTACCCGGCCGGCTCGTGGGTGGTGAAGTCGGCGCAGGCCTTCCGGCCGCACGTGATTGACATGTTCGAGCCGCAGGATCACCCCAACGACTTCCAGTTTCCGGGTGGGCCGCCCATTGCGCCCTACGACAATGCCGGCTGGACGCTCGCCTACCAGATGGGGGTGAAGTTCGATCGCCTGCTCGACGGCTTCGATGGACCGTTCGAGAAGATCACCACGCTGCAGAAACCGGCGCCCGGTAAGGTGACCGAAGTGGCCGGCGCCGCGGGCTATGTCGTGTCGCACCACCAGAACGACGCGTTCATCGCCATCAACCGGCTGATGAAGGCCGGCGAAGAGGCGTACTTCGTCGCCGACCGGACCTGGCAGTCGGCCAACGGCACCGGCGCGATCTTCATTCCCGCCAAGGCTACGACCGGCGCCGTGCTGGCCAAGGCCGCGGCCGAACTCGGGCTGAACTTCACGGCGGTCGCGCAGCGGCCCGCCGGCGCCACACACAAGCTGACCAGGCCGCGCATCGGATTGTGGGACATGTATGGCGGCTCGATGCCCTCGGGCTGGACCCGCTGGCTGCTCGAGCAGTACGAGTTCGAGTTCGAGGTGGTGTATCCGGCGACGCTCGATGCCGGCAACCTCAAGGCGAAGTACGACGTGCTGATCTTCCCGGACGGCGGCATTCCCGAAGGCGCCGGCGGTGGCGGCGGCTTTGGCGGCGCGCCACCGGCTCCCGACAGCATTCCCGCGGAGTTCCGCAATCGTCTCGGCCGCGTCACCATCGACAAGACCGTGCCGCAGCTGAAGAAGTTCGCGGAAGAGGGCGGGGCCATCATCGCCTATGGCGGCTCGGCCAACATCGGCCGCCACATGGGCCTGCCGGTCGGCGACCACCTGGTCGAGATGACCGCCGCGGGTGCCGAGCGCGCGCTGCCCCGCGACAAGTACTACATCCCCGGCTCGTTGCTGAAGGTGGCGGTCGACAACACCAACCCGCTGGCGTATGGCTTCGAGAAGGAAGTGGACGTGATGTTCGACAACAGCCCGGTGCTGCACCTGGGCCCGGGCGCGGCCATGAGCGGCATCAAGCCGGTCGCGTGGTTTGCGGGCAAAGAGTCGCTGCGCTCCGGTTGGGCGTGGGGCCAGCACTACCTGGAAGACGGCGTCGCCGCCGCGTCGGCCAACGTCGGCAAGGGCAAGGTGTTCATGCTGGGTCCGGAGATCACGTTCCGCGCCCAGCCGCACGGCACGTTCAAGTTCCTGTTCAACGGCATCTACTACGGCTCGTCGGTGCCACAATAGGAGCATGCCGCCACTCGAGACGGTCTTCTCCTTCGCCACGTTCATCGCCATGGCCGGCTGGATCCTCCTCGTGGTGGTTCCAGCCGACCCTCGCGCCAGGCTGCTCACGGCGATCATCATTCCGTTGACGCTGTCGGCGATCTATCTCACCTACATCTTCCTGCACATCGGCACCGCTCCCGGCGGCTTCGGCTCACTGGCCGAGGTGAAGCTGCTGTTCGGGACCGATGAACTGCTGCTGGCCGGGTGGATCCACTACCTGGCCTTCGACCTGTTCATCGGCGCCTGGGAGAGCCGTGACGCCGAGCGCCTGCAGATTCCGCGGCTCGTGATGGTGCCCTGCTTCCTGATGACGTTCATGCTTGGGCCCATCGGCCTGCTCTTCTACTTCGCCATCCGGACGGCGAAGACCAAACAGCTGGACCTGGAGGCCGCATGATGACCGAACTGCGGGCGCGCGACCCGCTGCTGTTCTGGACCGGCGCCCTGATGGTGCTGGCCCTGATCGTCGTCACGCTGCTGTCGATTGGCGACCAGCGGCTGATTCTCGGCATCAACCCGTGGATCAAGCCGATGAAGTTCCTGATCTCGGCCGCGTTCTTCCTGTGGACCACGGCGTGGTTCATGCCCGACACCGCTGCCGCTCCGGTGCGCCGCGCGCTGGTCCGCTGGATCATCGCCTCGGCGATGGTCATCGAAGTCGCGCTGATCATCATGCAGGCCGCCCGCGGCACGACCTCGCACTTCAACGCCGGGTCGCCGTTCGACATCGCGGTCTTCAGCACCATGGGCATCGTCATCACCATCAGCACGCTCGCGATGATGTTGTTCCTGTGGATCCTGCGGCGCGACACGCCCACCAACCGCGCCGGCTACCTCTGGGGGGTGCGGCTGGGCGTGGCGCTGTTCGTGATGGCGAGCTGGCAGGGATTCATGATGGTCGCCAACAACGCCCACTCCGTCCCCGGCCCCGACGGCGGCCCTGGGCTGCCCTTCATCAACTGGTCGACCGCCATGGGCGACCTGCGCAGCGCGCACTTCTTCGGCATGCACGCCTTGCAGGGGCTGCCGCTGATGGGCTTCCTGCTCGACCGCACCCTCGGCGGCAACCAGCCGAGCAACCTCGTGCCTGCGGCCAGCACAGTGGTGATCGCAACCGGCGTGCTGTGGCTGGTCGGCATGGGCGGGCTGCTGGTCATCGCGCTGCTCGGCCGGCCGCTGATGGCGCTATAGTGGAAGGCCGTTCCCGATAACCGAGGTCCCAGACACAGATGAACTACTACAGCTCCAAAGACATGGCCGATAGCTGGCGCACCGTTCGCAAGAACACCATCCAGGTCGCCGAAGACATTCCCGAAGACAAGTACTCGTTCCGCGCCGCGCCCGACACCATGACCGTCGGCGAGATGCTCTCCCACCTGGCGGCGACCCCGCACTGGGCGACCCAGTGCCACTTCGTCGACCAGAAGGTCGCCATCACCATGGACGACTTCGGCAAGTGGATGGGCGAAATTGCCCAGAACTCCAAGACGCTGACCTCGAAGGCGGCCATCATCGCCGCGCTCAAGGCCGATGGCGACACCTTCGCCGCCGGGATCGAAGCGATGACCGACGCGCAGCTCGGCGAAAAGGTCGCGTTGCCGATGGGCGAGAAGACGCGCTTCGAGATGCTGCTGGGCGTCAAGGAGCACGAGATGCACCACCGCGCGCAGCTGTTCCTGATTGAGCGCCTGCTCGGCATCGTGCCGCACCTGACGCGCGCCCGCCAGGCCGCGCAGGCCGCCCGCCAGTAAGCCGCCCATGACGTTGCTGTGTGCCGGGGAGGCGTTCGAGGACCTGGTCTTCTTCGCGCTCGATCGCCTTCCCGACCTCGGCGAAGAGGTCAAGACCGATCACTTCACCGCGACCATCGGCGGCGGTGCGGTCATCACGGCGGTCCAGGCCGCGCGGCTGGGGATGAAGACCGGCGTCATCAGCGCGCTCGGCGATGCGGCGGTCGCCCGCCTCAAGCGCGAACGCGTCAGCGTCACGAATTTGCGCAAGCCCGGCGAACCGCACGCGATCACGGCGGCGCTGTCGACCAGCGAGGACCGCGCGTTTGTCACGTTCAACGGCGTCAACGCCAGGCTCGAGACCCGGCTGGCCCGCGTGCTGGGCGGACCGCTCGCGCCGAAGGCCGCCGGGCGAGCACCGGCGCCCGTTCACGTCCACCTCTGTTTCTATCCGCACGACTGCGCGCAGTGGACGGCCATCGTCACCCGGCTGCGCCGGCGTGGGGTCACCACGTCGTGGGACTTCGGCTGGAACGAGCTGCTCACCGGCGATCGCGGCCTCTCCGATCTGATCGACGCACTCGACTTCGTGTTCGTCAACCAGGTCGAGGCCCGGCTCTACACCGGCGAGCCGACGCTCGAGGCCGCCATGCCACACTGGCGCCAGCGCCGGGCCATCACCATCGTCAAGCAAGGCGACCAGGGGGCCACCTGGGTGGCGCCCGATCGCGACATCCACTTTCCCGCGCCACGCGTGAAGGTGGTCGACACGACCGGCGCCGGCGACGCGTTCAACGCCGGATTCCTGGTGGCCTGGATGCGCGGCCAGCCGCCGGCCCAGTGCCTGGCGGCCGGCAACAAGGTTGGCGCGGCATCAACGCTGAAAGCAGGGGGCTTGTGAAGGTAGCGATTATTGGCGGCGCCGGCGTGCGGGTGCCGCTGCTGGCCGGCGGGTTGTCGCGGTCGGACCTGGGGCTGTCGGAGATTGCACTCTACGATCTCGACCAGACCCGCCTGCCGTTGATTGCGTCGCTCAGCGCACAAATGGCGGGCCCGGTCAGGGTTCGCACCACGGCGACGGCCGAGGCGGCCATCGAAGGCGCCGACTTTGTCATCACCAGCATCCGGGTGGGCGGGAGCGCCCAACGCGCCCGCGACGAGGCGGCGGCGATTGCCCTGGACGCGATCGGCCAGGAAACGGTGGGCCCGGTCGGCTTCGCCATGGCGGTGCGGACCATTCCGGCGATGGTCCACTACGGACGGCTGGTGGCCCAGCTCGCGCCCCGCGCGTGGCTGATCAACTTCTCGAACCCGGTCAGCCTGATCACCCAGGCCGTCCACCAGGAAACCGACGCCCGCCTGATCGGGATCTGCGACACGCCGATGGAGATGTTCGAGGACGCCGCGCACGCGCTGGGGCTGCCCGCCTCGGCGTGTTCGTACGACTACTTCGGCCTGAACCACCTGGGCTGGCTGCGCGACGTGCGGTTCGAAGGCCAGGGCGAGCTGCACCGCATCTGGGACGACGACGCGCGCCTGGCCAGCGCGTATCGCACACCGCTGTTCGAACTCGAGCGCTTGCGGCAGCTGCGGCTGCTGCCGACGGAGTATCTCTATTACTACTACCGCCCCGAGGTCGCCCTCGCGAACCTGAAGCGCGCCGGCTCCAGCCGCGGCCAGGCAGTGGCCAGGCTGACGGACGACTTGTTCAGCGGAGGCAAGCCGTTAGGGTTGCCTGAGTATCAGCAGTACCTGGCGGCCCGGGACGGCTCGTACATGCAGCTTGAAACCGGCGCCACCACGACCCGCGTCAAGCCCGACTGGGCGGAGCTGTCCGGATACGACCGCATCGCGCTGATGACCATGCGCGCCATCGTCCACAACCAGGGCGCCCTCATCCCGCTCGACGTGGCCAATCGCGGCACGCTCCCCTTTCTCGAGGACGAGGACATCGTCGAGGTGCCATGTCGTGTCGACAAGGACGGACCACAGCCGCAAGCGGTCGCGCCCATTCCCGCTCACCCGCGCCAGCTGATCGAGCAGGTCAAGATCTACGAGCGGGCCACGGTCAGGGCGGCGCTGACCGGCGACCGCGGACAACTGGTCGACGCGCTGGCCCTCAATCCGCTGGTCGCGTCACGTGATCAGGCTGCGAAGCTGGTGGAGGCGCTGCTATGAGTGCCGGTGGAGGCAACCCTTCGGGCGTGCCCGAACTCCGCCGGGGCATGGGCCTGTTGCAGGCCACGGCGACCAACGTCATCTCGATGGTGGGCGTCGGCCCGTTCCTGACCATCCCGTTCATGGTCGCCGCCATGAACGGCCCGCACGTCATCTACGCCTGGATCGCCGGGCTGGTGCTCGCCCTCGCCGACGGCCTCGTCTACGCGCAACTCGGCGCGGCGCTGCCGGGCAGCGGCGGCGGCTACCTCTACCTCCGCGAAGCCTTTCAGCCGTTTGGCCTGGGCAAGCTGATGGCGTTTCTGTTCATCTTCCAGACCGTGCTGATCGCGCCGCTGTCGGTGGCCGGGGGCGCGGTGGGGTTCGCCGACTACCTGCAGTTCGTCTGGGTCGGCATGAGCCCCCTCGAACACAACCTGATCGCCGCCGCCGTGTGCGTCGCGGCCACGGCGCTGCTGTGGCGCAACATCGAGGACATCGGCCGGCTCGCGGTGGTGATGCTGGTGGTGGTGCTGGTGACGGTCGGCTGGGTGATTGTCGCCGGGCTGTTCACGTTCTCGCCGGCGCAGGCGTTTGCGTTTCCGCCCGAGGCGTTTACCTTCGATCGCAGCCTGCTGATGAGCGTGGGCGCCGCGTCGGTGCTGGCGATGTACAGCTACGGCGGCTACAACCAGGTGTGCAACATCGGCGGCGAGATCAAGGATCCGGCGCGAACGATCCCGCGGTCGATCGTGCTCAGCACCTTCCTGGTGGCCGCGCTCTACATGCTGATGACCATCGTCATTCTCGGCATGATCCCGTGGCAGGAAGTGCGGGAGTCGCGGACCGTCGCCTCGGTGTTCATCGAGCGGACCTTTTCCAATCCGGACACCGGCCGGGTGGCCGGCATCGTGATGACCGGGTTGATCCTGTTCGTGGCGGCGGCGTCACTGTATGCCACCGTCCTCGGCTACTCGCGCGTGCCGTATGCCGCCGCCCGCGACGGCGACTTCTTCAAGGCCTTCGCCCACGTGCACGCCACGAAGCGCTTTCCGGATGTCTCGCTGGTCACGATCGCGATTGTCTCGATCCCGTTCTGCTTCTTCTCGCTCGGGCAGCTGGTGAGCTGGCTGATCCAGGTGCAGGTATTGCTGCGGTTCATCTGGCAGTGCGCGGCGGTGATCCTGCTGCGGCGTTACCGGAAGGACATCCCGCAGCCGTTCACCATGTGGCTTTACCCGTGGCCGGCGGTGCTGTCGGGCGCGCTGTGGCTGTTCATCTTCTTCACCGGGCCGATGGCAGGCATCGTCTTTTCGTTCGCCTTCCTCGCCGCCGGCGTGCTCGCCTATTTCGTGTTCCGCTCAGGGCGCCTTGCTCAAGGCCAGTAGGTTGGCCGTGATCCGGTAGGCGCCGGCCACGCCGTATGGCAGCTGGCGGTGCAGGGCGTAGGCAAAGTAGGTCCAGTTCCCCTTCCCGACCTTCGCCGTCAACCAGCCGCCGCTTTGCGGCGCCTGGCCCTTGTCGAAGGTCGAGATCATCGGCGTGTACGCCGCATCCCACTTGGTGAAGAACTTCGAGCCGCGCTGCTCGACCCAGCCGTCGAAGTCGGCGACGGTGATCTGGTTGGGCCACGTGACCGACTGCTGCGCGGGCGCCAGGATCGTGACCGGCGAGTCTTCCTCGGACACCTCCTCGGCGCCGCGCGGCAGCTCGCCGGGAAACGGCGCCCACTGGTTGGGCACGAACTCCTGGGTGTTGTAGAGGACGACGACGTTGCCGCCGGCCCGGGCGTAGTCGAGCAGCCGCTGGTGGTAGGTCTTGAGGTCGTCGCGCACGGCATAAGCGCGCGTGCCGGTCATGATGGTGTCGTAGGCCGACAGGTTGCCGGTGGCCAGGTCCTGTTCGCCGAGCAGGGTGACCTGCGCCCCGAGCTGTTGCAGGCCGAGCGGCACCTGGTCGCCGACCCCCATCACGTACCCCACCTTCAGGCCCGCGACCGTGGTCACGTTGACGGCGCGCACGGCGGCGGTCGCCGGGCGATAGAGGTAGCGCACCTCGAGGTCGCGATGATCGATCACCTCGTAGCCCTCGCGGTACTCCCGGCCGGCCGCGGTGGCCACGGCCGCGATCGTGAAGACCTCGGTGCTGGTGGCGGGCATCACGGCCGTGACGGCAAACCGATACGACGCGCGCTCGCCGCCGCGCACAAACGAGAACGGCCGCGACGCCGGGGCGGAGGTCCATCCGGCCGGCAGGCGCAGGGCCACCTGGCCGGCGGTCGCCGCTTCGGCGTTATGCAGCAGTGACACCTCGACTTCCACGCGCGTGGCAGCGGCCGACGCGGGAATGACCGCGTGATTGGGCGTCAGCATCACCGCAAGGCGAGGCACGCTCCGCACTTCGCGCAAGGCATCGCCATACGGCAGCTTGGCTTCCCGGCGCTTGACGCTGTCGCCGATCTCAATCGGCACGCCGTTAATGAAGTAGCGGCCGACGGCGCGCAGCGGCGGCCGCGACGCGGGACGGCCGAACTGCGCCGGGTCGGTCAACGTGTAGCGGCTCTCCTGCAGCCCGTTGCGGAAGAAATACGGCTTGGTGCTGGGCGCGACGGTGTCGGCGAGCGTCACCGTCATGCGCGCGGTCGCCTGCTGATGCCGCTCGAGATTGGGTCCGCCGGTGGTGGGGCCGACGGCAATCTGCCAGCCGGGATCGCTGTCGAGCGTAATCGCGGCGCTCGCCGCCGGCGGAATGGCCACCGTGATGCCACCGCGATTGGCGAGACGCGCCCGCACTTCAAACACCTGCCCGGGCACCGGCGCGGCCATGGTCGCAGGCGGTGCGAACGCGGCCCCCGGCCCGGTGGGCTCGGGCAGGCCGGCCGGCTGCGCCACCGCGCTCAGTTCCATACCGAGCGCCGAGTTGATGGCGTCCTGGAATTGCCGCTCCTTGATCGCCAGCAGGAACCGCGCCTCGGCGTCGGTGGCGGCGGCGGCAAGCTCGCGCGTGAGCTTCAGGCCCTCGACGAGGCCCGGCACGATGGCCGAGGGATCCTGCATCCGGAAATCGCCCATCGCCCTGGCGACAATCTCATCGAGCCGCCGGCCCGCAGCTCCGATCGCGGCCTCGATCGACACTGCCACGCCGTCAAACACGCTCGTCTCTTTCGCACCCGCCGCGCCCGCCGCACCCGCGGCACGCCGGTAGTACCCGAAGTTCGGACCCGCCCCGGGCGCGAAGCGGCCACTGGTTTGCGAGCGCTGAAAGCTCAGCCCGTAGCGGGCGACGTTGTCGTAGCTGTCGCCCAGTCGCGGGCTGTACTCGCCGCTGTCGATGCGGACGGTCCAGTCCTCATTCTCGCGCACGCCGCCAAGGTAGACCTTCTTCGCCTGCCAGGGGCGCAGGCCCTCGGCCACCTGCTCCGGGTAGCGATTCGGATCCGCCGCGGCGCGAACGCCCTCCACGGCCATCAGGCCGGCGGTCTGGTGGTTGCCGTGGCCGTCGCGCTCGTTGCCCTGGAAGCGCGACAGCACGATGGTGGGCCGGGTCATGCGGATCACGCGGACGACGTCGCGCAGCACGGTCTCGCGGCCCCACTTGTCGAGCGCCTCTTCGAGCCGCTTGGAGAAGCCGTAATCAACCACGGTGGTGAAGTACTGCTCGTCGACCCCGTAATGACGGTTGGAGGCGAGCAGTTCGTCGGTCCGGATCAGGCCCAGCGCGTCGAACAGCTGCGGCCCAATGGCGTTGTCGCCCGACTCGCCGCGGTTGAGCGTGAGCAGCGCCATGCGCGCGCCGTCGCCGCGGCTCAGCTTCGCCAGCACCCCGCCGTGCTCGTCGTCCGGGTGGGCGGTCACGTGCAGCACACTGGCGGTGGTCCGCAGCTTCAGCAGCTTCTGCCAGGCTTCCGACGCGCCGTCGGCGCGCGGCACCGACTGGGTGGCCGGGGCCGCGAGAAGCAACAGAACGAACAGTGCCGACGATAGCCACACGCGCATGGTGAACCCCGAGCCTAGAAGTAGAACTTCAGCGCCAGCTGCAATTCGCGCTGGTCGCCGACCGAGCTGGTGATGCGGCCGAACGTCCCCAGGTTCGAGATGTTCGCGGCCGGGAACCCGTAGTTCACCCAGTTGAAGAGATTGAAAGTCTCGAGCCGGAACTCGGCGCGCTTCTCGCCGCCGAGCTTGATCGAGCGGAAGAGCGACAGGTTCATCGACTTCGATCCCGGTCCGCGCACCGTGTTGTTCGCGCAGTTGCCATAGGTGCGCGTGGTGGTGGGAGCAAACGCCTTGGGATCCATCCACGAATTGAGCGTCTGGTCGAAGCCATCGGGCACGGCCTCGCCGACGCAGTTGGCGCGGGCGATGCGGCCGGGCCCGGTGCCGGCCTGGTCGGTGGTGGTAACCGTCAGCGGCCGGCCCGCGCTCAGCGTCAGAATGCCGTTGACCGACCAGCCGCCGAAGATGGCGCCGGCCGGGCCGGCGGTGGCAAAGCGGCGGCCCGCCCCGAAGGGCAGCTCGTAGATGAAGCTGGTGACGAGGCGGTGCGGGACGTCGAACGCCAGCAGGCCGTAGTCTTTCTCCATGGCGTAGGTCGAGCCGGGCGCGTTGCCGACAGCGCCGCCGCCCGCGCTCAGGTGATCGAGGAAGTCGCCGAGCGCCTTGCTCCAGGTGTAGGCCACCGTGTAGGAGAAGCCGCCGCTCATGCGGCGCTGCATGCGCGCCTGCAGCGCGTCGTAGTCGGCGCGGCCGTTGGTGACGATCTGCTCGAGGTAGGCGCTGCCGTAGCCGTACTGCGCGTAGGGAAACACCACCGTGGTGCCGACGATCTGGCCTTCGTTGAGGTTGCGCAAGCGGCGGCCGTTACGCGTCCGGTTGCCGACGTATTCAATCGCCCCGACCATGTTGTCGGCGAACTGGAACTCGGGACCGAAGCTGAACTGCTGGACCACCGGCGTGTCCTGGTTGGGGTCCTGGATGCGCCACTGCACGATCGCGGGGTTGACGGTCTGCGGCGTCAGCGGCGTGAAGCCCTGGGCAAAGGTAAAGGCCGGCGCATCGGCCGCGGAGTTCGCCGTGATCGAGGCATCGACCAGTTGCGGCAGGTTGAGGCCCAATTGGCTCTCGCTGCCGTAGCGATCGGTCTGCTGGTAGAAGATGCCAAAGCCGCCGCGCACCACCAGGCGGGGCGACACGCTCCACGACACGCCCACGCGCGGGGCGAAGTCATCGCGATCCGGGTAGATCAGCGCGCGATCGAACACGCTGCCGTCCTTGGCCGTAAAGGTGCGGCCGGTGGCCGGGTCGATGTTGGTGAGCAGGTTGTTCTTGTCCAGCAGCGGCGTGAACATCTCGTAGCGGATGCCGGCCGTGATGGTGAGGTTGGGACGCGCGCGCCAGCTGTCCTGGGCGTAGAACTGCCAGCCGGTCGCGTAGAGATCCGGCTCGTGGAACAGCGTCAGCCGCTGCGTGCTCGACAGGCCCAGCAGGAAGTCACCGAGGCCAAACCCGGTATAGCGGCCGTCGTTGAAGCCCAGCTCGCCGTTCAACGACCGCAGGTCGATGTAGTTCAACTGGTCGCGGCGGAACTCGACGCCGAACTTCAGGGCATGGCTGCCGCGCTGCCAGGTCAGGTTCTCGGCCAGCTGGAACACCTGCGAATCCTGGAACTGCGGCCGGAAGAACGGGCCGCCCAGCCGGGCAAAGCGCGCAATCGGCATGTGCGGCAGGCCGCCATAAAAGCGCTCGTCCTTCGGCACCCCCTTGATGCCGTACCTGCTGTTGGCGTCGATGCCGAACGCCGGATGCACGACGTCGGAGCGCACCGTGTTATACGAGGCGCGCAACTCGTTGAACAGGTTCGCGCCGAACACCCGGGACCAGCCGGCGACGGCGCTTTGGCCGCGGTTCAGGATGTTGCTGGCGAAATCGCCCGACGCCACCGGGTCGTCCAGCAGCGGCGGCTCGACGCGGTTGGTGTTCTGGAAGCTGTAGCGCGCAAACAGGCGATCGCCGGCCGCCAGGTTGTGATCGAGCCGGATGTCGAACTGGTTGACGTCGTTGTTGAGGATGCCGTTCGAGATGAAGTTGTTGTTGAAAAATCCCGCGCCCGGGACGTTCGGTGCCGGATAGAGGTTGATCAGCTGGGCCGCCACCGGGTCGAAGCACGAGCGGTTGATGATCTTGTTGACGGCATCAACGCACCCGGCCGGCACGAACGGATTGCTGGCCACCATCGCCCCGGTCAGCTCGCTGAGGTCACCGGTGCGCATCCGCGCGGTGGGCACGGTGGCGGTTTGCGACAAGGCACGTTCGGTGCGCGACGACTGGTAGTCGCCGAAGAAGAAGGTCTTGCCCTTCACCAACGGGCCGCCAAAGGTGCCGCCGGCAATCAACTGGTTGAACGGGCCCTTGGCGCGGCCGGCGCGGTTGTTGTCCCAGGTGTTGGCGTTCAACGACTCGTCGCGCAGGAAGGCGAACAGCGAGCCGCTGTACTGGTTGCTGCCCTGCTTGATCGAGGCGTTGATCACGGCGCCGGCGGCCTTGCCGAACTCGGCCGAATAGGTGCGCGTCTGCACCTTGAACTCCGACAGCGCGTCGACCGGCGGCTGCACGACCTGCGGGCTGCGCTCCTGGAGATTGGTGGAGAACGAGTTGTTGTCGGCGCCGTCGAGGGTGTAATTGTTCCAGGTGGCGTAGTTGCCGTTGGCGTTGAAGAACGTGTCTTCGCCGCGGCTGGTGATGCCGGCCGGCGCCGCCACCACGCCCGGCGACAGGAACGCGAGCTCCGAGTAGCGCCGCCCCAGCAGCGGCAGGTCCTGCACTTGCCGCGAGTCGATCACGCTGCCGATGTCGGCCGACTGGGTCTGCAGCAGCTGGGCCCGGCCGATCACCACGACTTCTTCGGTCATCGCGCCGACGCTCAGCTGCAAATCGACCTGGGCGCGGCTCTGCACGTTGACGCGCACCTCCCGTCGCACAGCGCGCCGGAACCCCTGCAACTCGGCGGCGACGGTGTAGGTGCCGACGCGCAGCCCCGGGAAGAGGTACTCCCCGCGGTCGTTGGTCACGGCCGTGGCCGACAGGCCCGTGCCTTCCTGTGTCCAGGTCACGGTGACGCCGGGCAGCAGCCCGCCGCTGTCGTCGACCACCCGGCCAACAATGACGCCGGTGTCGGTCTGGGCGGTGGCGGCGGTGACGAACGCAAACAGGACAAGGCAGGCGGCACAGAAGGCCGACGCGCGGCGAAGGATCATGAATGGCTCCAGGGAAACGTGGGCGGCAATGGTCCCGGCAGTATCTGGCCCGAATTGCCGTAATGTCAACCGCTGGAACTGGCGGACGGCGGCGCTACTTGCGCAAGCTGTCGATACTCCACTTGCCAGAACCGATGGCCGCGATGTAGAGGAACACGAAGCAGAACAGCGCCGCGAGCTCGCCGCCATTCATGATCGGCCACAGGCCCCTGGGCGCGTGCGCCTGGAAGTAGGCCACGGCCATCTGGCCGCTGGCGAGAAACGCCACCGGGCTGGCGAACAGGCCAAGCGCGATCATCGCGCCGCCGATGACCTCGATAATGCCGGCCAGCCCCATTTGCGACATCAGCTCCACGGGCGCGCTGCGCCCGAACCCGCCAAACAGCTTGGGCAGGCCGTGAAGGAAGAAGAGCAGTCCGGCCGTAAAGCGGAGGAGCGAATAGAGATGGGGCCGAAACGGGGCGAGCCACTTGTCCATGCAGGCCAATACGCTGCCCGGGAGCCAGCCGCTTACCTCGCAATCACGGAGGTTCGATCACGGCGGTTCCATCACGAAAGCTCTATCACGAGGGTTCGATCACGAAGGTTGCTCCCCCCGTGGCGACCCGTTGGGGGGCGCCGGGGCCGTAGAATCAGGCTGTGAGCGAATCCGACGACAGTGCCGACGGCCTGGAACACCAGCTCGATCCCCGCGTCATTTCCGTGCAGCGCATCTCCGGCGGTCTGTTCATGGCGGCGGTGCTGCTGGCCTCGCTGGTGGGGCTTGGCATCACGCTGCTGGCCGGCGACGATCTGCCGCGGTGGTTGCGAATGATGCTGCCGCTCGCGTGGCTGGTCCTCGCCGGGCTTGGCGGCGTGTTCGCCTATCGCTGGCCGGTGCGTGCCTGCCGGCATACCTCGTACCGCGTCGACGGCCAGGGCATCGAGATCCGCCAGGGCGTGTACTGGCGGGTCGTGATCAACGTGCCCCGCTCGCGCGTGCAGCACATCGACGTCGCGCAAGGCCCGCTCGATCGGCGCTATGGGCTCGGCACGCTGGTGATCTACACGGCCGGCACCGATCACGCGAAGGTCCAGCTCGCGGGGCTCGCGCACGAACGCGCGTTGCGCGTCCGCGCGCACCTGCTGCCGTCGGGAGCGGGCGATGCCGTCTGAACAGCGCCTGCACCCGGCGACCCTGCTGTTCGATCTGGCCGGTCACATCAAGCGGTTCGCGATTCCCGCCGTGCTGGTGATCGTCGGCGCGGCGCGATCAACCGGCGGTGACGGCGGCACGTTCCGCGGCGTGCCGGCCGGATGGGAAGCGTGGCTGCTCGTCATGTTCGTCCCCGCCATGATCTTCAGCGTGGCCCGCTACCTGTCGTTCCGCCTCCACTATGACGAGCGTGAGCTGGTGATTCGCACCGGCCTGGTGTTCCGCAACGTGCGCCACATTCCGTTCGCGCGAATCCAGAACGTGGATGCCGTGCAGAACGTGTTCCATCGCTTCTGCGACGTGGTCGAAGTGCGCGTCGAAACCGGCGGCGGCAAGGAGGAAGAGGCGCGGCTGAGCGTGCTGCCGCGCGCGGCCTTCGACGAAATGCGCGAGCGCGTCTTCACCGCCCGGTCGCAAGACGGTGGCGCCTCCCCTGTAGGTGGCGGCAACCCTGTGGGGTTGCCTGAGCAGCCCCAAGGCGACACGCTCGTGCACTTGCCGCTGCGCGAACTCCTGCTGTGCGGCTTCCTCGAGAACAAGGGGATGGTCCTCGTCGGCGCGGCCGCCGGCGTCGTCTGGCAGACCGGCCTCGGCGACCTCATCATGGGCGGGATGCTTGGCGGCAGCGAGGCGGTCGGCCGCGGCTTCTTCCGGTCGCTCCTGCGAGGCATCGTCGAGGGCGGCCTGCTGCCGATCGCCAACCTCGGACTGGCGATCGCCGCGTTCGGCCTTTTCCTGATCGCGATCCGCGTCGTGTCCATGGCCTGGGCGTTCGTGCGCCTTTACGACTTCCGCCTGACGCGCCTCGGCGAAGACCTGCGAGCGCACTACGGACTTTTTACGCGGGTAACGACGACGGTGCCGATCAGGAGGGTGCAGACCTTGATCGTGTCGGCGGGACCCTTGCACCGGTGGCTGGAGCGGGCGACGGTGCGGGTCGAGACCGCTGGCGGCTCCGGCCAGGGATCATCGTCGGCCGGCGGCCGCGAGTGGCTGGCGCCGCTGATCCGCGTCGAGGCGCTGCCCGGCCTGATTCAGCAGGTGGTGCCCGGTGCCGACCTGTCGGCGCTCGAGTGGCACCCGGTCCATCCGCGCGCGTTCCGCCGGGCCATCAAGCCGAACCTGGTGGTCGCGGGAGGCTTGACGATCGCCGCCAGTGTCGTCATTGGCTGGGGCGCGATTGGAGTGCTGTTGCTCGCGTCAACGTGGGCCGTGATCGGCGCGCGACAATATGTCGCGCACCTGGGGTGGTCGGAGACCGACGAGGTGGTGGTGATGCGCAGCGGGTGGCTGTGGAAGCAGATTACGCTCGCGCGGGTCAACAAGATCCAGGCGGTGACGCTCTCCCAGACGCCGTTCGATCGCCGCGCCGCCATGGCGCGCGTGCGGGTTGACACCGCGGGCGCGCGCGAGATGTCGCATCGCATCGACGTCCCCTACCTGGACGTCGTGATTGCCAGGGACCTGCACCAGCGCCTGTCGGCGCAGGCCGCCGTCACCGCGTTCAAGTGGTGAGGAGGTGGTTGGGGTCAGGTCAGCTCCGCTGGGGGATAACTCAAAAGCGCGCCGATAATTCCGCGGGGCCCACACCAGACACCCGTATTCTACGTGGCCGCGTCTCGGCCGCCGGTGCGTTCCCGTTCGACGGCCAGAACGCGTCGCCAGGGTTCGTGCCCGATGTCGAGTTCACGCTGACCGCCGCCTTGGGAGAAGCGTCGATCCTGACCGGGGCGCCCAGGCCTATCGCGGCCTCGCCGGCCTGTCCATCGTCCACGATGCCGAGGAGGACGCGCTCGGCCTGCCCTCGGGCGGCGCCGAGCACCTCTGCGTGTTGCAGGATCGCCAGTTCGACGCGCGCAACCAGCTGGTGTTTCGCGGCGACAACATGATGGAGATGATGAACGGCTTCCTCGGCGACCGCATCCTTGTAAGCGGGACGCCCAACAGCCAGGCCTACCCCGAAGCCGACGCGGGCATCGTCGGCATGATGGGCATGGGGATGGGGATGGGGCGCGGCATGGGCATGCGCGGCATGGGATGATTGGGGTCAGGCCCCCAGAATCACCAATTTCACGCCGCATTTCATGCAGACTATTCGCGTTTCTCGCAGGACTGCGGCCCCGGAGCCAAAAAAGCGGTGAATCCGGGGGCCTGACCCCACTCATCCATTTCAGCTGCGGAGCAGGTAGGTGAGCGCCACCGCGACCACGTAGAACGCGGCGATGGCGCCCGTGTCCCACGCTACCGCAAACCTCTTCGTCAGCACGCGATACGTCAGCCCGGTGAGGAACAGGCCGTTCATGGCGACGATGGCGACGATGGCCACGCTGTGGCTGGGTGCCGCTTCGGCCAGCAGGGGGCCCCCGAGGTAGAACACATCGTCCAGGCCCAGGATCAGGAGGTTGAACAGGTTGCTGCCGAGAATGTTGCCAACCCCGAGATCGATCGCGCCAATGCGCACGGCCGCCAGTGACACGACAATCTCCGGCAGCGAGGTGGTGATGGCTATAAACAGGCTCCCAACGAACGCCTCCCCCAGCCCGGTCTGGCGCGCAATCTCGGCGCCCAGTTGCGGCAGCACGAGCGCGGCGCTGACCACCAGCAACGCGGCCACTGCGTAGTGCAGCAGCGCGGTACGCAGCGGCACGTCGGCGTAGCTCAGTTCCTCGGCGACCTCCCGGCTCTCACGCGCCATGGTGTGCTTCTGGTGGGTGAAGATGACGCGCATGGCGACGAAGTAGAGAACGATCAGGATGGGCGTGGACATGCCGATCCAGCCAAGCGACGGCAATCGCACATCGGCCGTCAGCCCCAGCCCAGCGACCGACACCAGCAACAAGCCGAACCCGATCGAAAGCGCGTGACCCTGGTGCGCCCGCGCGCTGATCGGCTCGGGCTGAATGGCGTCCATGAACGACAGGATCAGCAGGTTGAACATGCAACTGCCGAGCACATCGCCAATAGCGATGTTGGGCAGGGGCGCGAGCACCGTCGCGCCGAAGCCGGTGAAGAGTTCCGGCAAGCTGGTGGTGGCCGCCAGCAAGACGAGGCCGGCCCAACTGCGGCCGAGACCCATCTTCTCGCCGAGCACGTCGCCGTAGCGGGCCAGCCGCACGCCCGCGAACACGATCACCAGCGCCGCGGCGAGAAACTGGAGCCAGATCACGGCGCCCACCCCGTGGCCGGCGGCTGCCGCCAGACCGCGCGCGACCAGACTTCCGCCAATGCCCACGACAGCAGCGCCGCGCCAAGCACGACGCCCCAGAGCTCCACCGAGATGCCGGCGTTGCCGAGCAGCCTTGACGCCGCCGGCACGGTGGCCGCCACGACCTGCAGGCCAATGCCGCCGGCGACCGCGGCGTGCAAGTACTTGTTCGGCAGCGGATGCATCCACGTGTGCCGCGACGGATAGGTCAATAGCAGCTGCCCCACCGCCATGAAATGAAAGGTAACCGCCCGCGTTTCGTCGAGCGAGTAGCCGTACATGGGGATGGCGCCAAGAATACCCAACGCGAGCAACGCCTTCATCGCGCCCACGCCGATCACGAAGCGCATCGACGGGCGATCCAGCAGCGGCGACGCCGCCGGCCGCGGCGGCTGCTGCATCACGCCCGGTGTGCGATCGAGGGCCAGCGCCAGCGCGGGCAGGCCATCGGTCATCAAGTTGATCCACAGGATCTGCGCGGCGGTCAGCGGCAGCATCAGGCTGCCATCGGTGTCGCGCAGGCCGATCCAGAACGCGAGCATGGCGCCGCTCGCCACGAGCAACACCTCGGACAGGTTGGTCGAAAACAGGAAGCGCAGGAACTTCTGCACGTTCTCGTAGATGCCGCGGCCCTCGTCTATGGCCCGGACGATGGTGGCAAAATTGTCGTCGAGCAGGACGATGTCGGCGACCTCGCGGCTGACGTCGGAGCCGCGCTGGCCCATGGCGACGCCGACAT